>OKTC01000776.1_pt1 | contig 11732 bp, 14 predicted proteins | sample 1606181 | NCBI WGS metagenome assembly OKTC01 (sample SAMEA3879529, study PRJEB24766) | human gut metagenome | biome: human-associated habitat; feature: feces | place: USA | collected 1985/1987 | reverse complement strand
CTGGATTGGCTACTCGGACTTCTGCAATCGCGTGAAAAACGGATGGTTATTCAGTGGACATTAAATAAGGCACTCCGATAGTACCAACACCCGTCACAAGCAAATCTGAAACACTGACTTTTCCCGACAATGCACTGTATTCTTCGTACTTCTCTTTTGAAATATAGAGATAGTCATCCGGCTCCTCGTTCTTTGCAGCAGCAACAATATCTCTTGCTCTAAGGAACCTTACTCCACTGTCTGTCCAGTCTGATTGATGGATGCGCTTAACAGATGTGACATTCATCATATCACCGAGCTTACGCTGTTCCCAATCGTCCGTAAATCCGGGGAATCTCTTTTCCGGAACTTTTTGCCCTTTCCTCGGGAACATCCTTTCCAGACAGCCCTTTTTGAACCTTTTCAGTTCCTCGATTTTGCGCCCTTGCAGTTCGATTGACTTGTCCTGCGTGGAGAGGATTTCGGCAATCTTCTTTTGTTCTGCGACGAGGGGTAGTGAATACTTGAGTTGACCAAGTTTTTTGAGAGATAGGACTTGCTGGGCAGTACCTTCAGCATAAGGATACATTCTCCGATAGATAGAGAAGTTGAGCAAATACAGCATGTATTCGTGGCATACTTCTTCACTGAAAGAGAAAACAGGATAGAAGTAGCTTATTATGCCGCGCTTTATTATCCGATTCTCATTGAATCGAAAACGACCATCATCACTTCGGCTTCGGAATGTTACATAGCCAAAGGGCAAGATGTTGTAGCCGACGTTGTTCTCGGTTGTTACTTGTCGATTAGAATAATATTCTGTCTGTAGCATCAAACCAGTTCGTGCGGATGTCAATACAGGATATTGATTGGGTATCGTTGTTTTTTCGGTGTACTCGCAAATATACTCTCCTATTGAGGATTCCTTCCAGTCAACAGGAACAATATCGGACTTTGTTTTCTTGTATCCCTCCGGCACAATCCCCTGCCGGATTTGGTCAATTCTATCTCTTACTTCGGGTGTCATGCGTTCACCTCATTCAGGCTCATTTGCCGTTGATGCGCTTCTTCTGCTCACTCTCAATCTGCCTGATGCTCTTTTTCGGCGTCGGCAGGTCTTCCGGCATGGTGCCGCCCAGCTCGGCGATGGTCTGTCTGACCTTCCTGCCGACCTCGTAGTGGGTTTGATTGGCCTTTTCCTTGCCTCGAATATTCTCGCGGCGCAGCTTTTCGTCTGTCTGCGTAGCGCGGAACAGGTTAGCAGCCAGCTCGGTGCTGCCCATGTGATCAAGAATCTGTTCGTTTTCCTTGAGACCTTTACGAGCGTGGATTTCTTTTGCGCCGAGGCCTCCGTACAGTCCTTGATAGCCGTAATTCTGGAAAATGGCGAAATCATAGGACTTGATAACGCCAGCCTTTTGCGCCGCTTCGGCCAGGGACTTGTTGTGCGCTTTCATTTCTTTGCGGATGGCAAGCCGCTTCTGATCCTCGGACAGCTCATCGTAGTGGTCGATCAACTCCTGCTGGCGCGTCTTTACGGCGAAGTAGGTCTGTCCAACTGCAATGACCTCCTTGCGCGGGTCGCCATTCATAACGATCAGGTAGCAGGCATAGCGGGAGAGAATGTAGTCATCAATCAGCTTAACACCACCGTTCGGCATGGGCGATGTTTTGTTGACCTCAACAAAACATTCATCCACAGCTATGCCGCTGTTTTCGCAGGCTGTTTGAGCTTTTTCAATGAGTTTCTGGAAATTCCGCCATTCCGTATATTCAAGTATGGATTGTAGCTCCCTTGCATACCAGAATTCATTGCCATACTCATTGACGTGCTTGATGCTTTCAAAGGTTTCTTCGCTGTAACGCGCAATCTCGTTGTTCATAGCCCCAGCTCCTTCATATACTTCGCCATCTGCGCCTGCACCTGCGAAAGCTCTGCCTCGATGCTGGCGATATTCCGTTTCACCTCGTCGATGTCCACCAGCTCCTCCTCCTCAAAGGTATCCACATACCGGGGGATGTTCAGGTTGTAGTCGTTCTCACGGATCTCAGCGCGGGAGGCGCGGTAGCTGTACTTGTCCACCTTGGCCTCGCGCGCCTCGTAGGTGCTGACGATGCGGGCAATATCGCTGTCCCGCAGGAGATTCTGGTTCTTGCCCTTTTCGTAATTGCCCTCGCCGGAGGCGTCGATGAACAAGACGTCGTCGCGGGTGCGGCCCTTTTTGAACACCAGAATGCAGGCGGGGATACCCGTGCCGTAGAACAGGTTCGCGGGCAGGCCGATGACCGCGTCCAGCAGGTTCATTTCAATCAGTTGCCTGCGAATCTTTCCTTCGCTGGCGCCGCGGAAGAGCACACCATGGGGGAGAACAACCGCCATGCGCCCGTTCTCCGCATCCAGACTGTTAAGCATGTGGAGCACGAAGGCATAGTCGCCCTTGGAGGAGGGCGGAACGCCCCAGTCAAACCGATGATGCTCGTCCAGAGAGGCGGTCATTTTCTCCGGCTTCTTTCCTTTTTCATCCGGACCGGCCTTCGAGAGGAAGCCGCTGTCCCATTTGTCCAGGCTGAACGGAGGGTTGGCGACCACCACCTGGAACTTCATGAGCTTGTCGTCCTCGAGGTTCTGCGGATTGGAGAGCGTGTCGCCCTGCCAAATGCGGGCGTCATCCACGCCGTGGAGGAACATGTTCATCGTGCAGAGCGCCCAGGTCTGGGCGTTCAGCTCCTGACCATAGACGGCAACCTTGCCGCTGGGCACCTTTTTGTAAGCTTTGAGCAGCAGGCCGCCGCTTCCGCAGGTGGGGTCGTAGATGCGGTCGTTTTCCTGCGGCTTGACGAGCGAGGCCACCAGCTCGGAAACCTGACTCGGCGTGAAGAACTCACCGCCTTTTTTGCCTGCGTCGGAGGCAAAGTTGGCGATCATGTACTCATAAGCGTCGCCGATGATGTCTGCGGAGCCGAGCTGACCGGGACGAAGATCGAGGTCGTGGAAGTCTTCCAGCAGATTGCGGAGTGTCGCGTTCTTTTCCTTGACGTCGCCGAAGTCAACCTGGGAGTTGAAGTCGATGGCGCGAAACACGTTGCGCAGCTTTCCGCTGTTGTGATCCTCGATGTGGGAAAGGGCGACGTTGATCTTCTGGCCGATCTCTGTATCCGTGCGGTTTTCGTACAGATAATCGAAGGTGGATTCCCTGTCGAGGGAGAACCGCTCCCGGCTCATGGCGCGCTCGACGCGCCGTTCGTCACCGTCGTACTGCTCCATGTACAGGGCGCGTCTTTCGAGGGTGACGTCGCTCAGGTATTTCACGAACAGCATGGAAAGGATGTAGTCCTTGTAGCGGGAACTGTCGATTTTTCCCCGGAAGCTGTCGCAGGCCTTCCAGAGAACGCGTTCGATATCGTTGCGGGTCGTCATGGTGCATACCTCATTTCATGGTCGAATGTACATTGCGGATCAGCAGATCGTAGTAGCGCTCCTTCTCTGCCGACAACTGGCGAAGCAGCGCCGTCTCCTTTTTCGCCAGCAGATACAGTTCGGCGATTTTCTGCTGCTGGAGGATGGACAGCGGGGGGATTTCAAATTCGGAGAAGAATTTGGCGTTGATGGCGCCCAGCATGTTGCTGCTGGTGTTTTCATAAATGGCTTTCCTGATCTTCGGCGTGTTGATCAGCCAGACCAGATATCCGGGCAGGAGCCTGTTTCGATCAACACGGATGATGACGAAGTTTGATGAAACGACCATGCCGGCGGATGCTTCGTCGATGAGAACAGCAGTGTACGGCGAGGTCAGGCGGATGATGACGTCGCCTACCTGTGTCAGGTACTCCGGCGATAACTGCTCCGCGGCGTCAAAACCATCCAGCTGTTCCATGCCGATGTATCCGTTTGAGTGGATGGCGCGAAAGCTCAGTAGGGGATACCGCATCTTGACGGGGGCGCCTTTGCACGCCTGTTTTCTGGATAAAACCAGCCCGCTTCGGACGGTTGCCAGTTCGCCTAACTTCATGGGTTCACCTCTATTTGTCATGGACGATAAATAACAGGTATGGACCTTTAAAATCCTTTTCGCTGATGGCAGTATAACATGAAATCTCCATTTTGTCAACAAGAAATTTGTCACGATGAAAAAATGACATAGAACGACGTCCTATCAATCCATCGGATTCGTTTCTGGCTCAGATTTACATCGGTTCAATTTATTAAACCGGATCGAGCGGGTAGTATTCCCCGACCGATCCGGTTTGAAATCTTTACGCAATCATCCCAAAGAACCTCAGCGCATCTTCAATCGCCTTTTCCTTATCTGTCGGGCAGATCAGCATCTTTGCGCTCTCGGACTTTGCTTTGTTGTAGCATTCGCGCTCGATAATCCCATGCTTTCTTTTCACCTGCGCGATGTACAGCGGCGTGACGTTCAGGCCGGTCTGTTCCTTCACGCGCGCCTGAATCTCGCCATAGGTCGCCTTGCTTTCGGCCTTGGTGACGGCGAGCTCGTCTGCGTCGATGCCGACCTTGACGATATCATCCGGATTTTGTTGGACCAATGACATAACAGTTTCCACCCCGCTCGTCCAGCAGAACATATCGACGCTCTGCACCTTCTGCACCCTGTACCCCTTCTCCACAAACAGCGCCGCGTCGCGTGCCTGCGTGGCAACGTTGCAGCTCACATACACCACGCGCTTCGGGGCAGCTTGCGCAATCGCGTCAATCACGGCGGGTTCAACGCCCTTGCGCGGCGGGTCGATCACAATCACGTCCGGGCGCAAGCCCTCCGCCACCAGCTTCGGCAGCAGCGTCTCCGCCGCGCCGCAGCGGAAATTCACGTTTTCGATGCCGTTGCGGACGGCGTTCTCCTTCGCGTTTTCAATCGCCTGCGGAACAATCTCGATGCCCAGCGCCTCCCGGCAGTGGCGCGCCATCATCAGCGTAATCGTGCCTGCGCCGCAATACACGTCGCATAGGCGTTCGTCGCCCGTCAGCTCGGCAAAATCCAGCGCCGTCTGGTACAGCACTTCCGTCTGCGCCGGATTAACTTGAAAGAACGCCGCCGGGCTGATTTCAAAGCGCAGGCCGCACAACTCATCCGTCAGCGTGTCACAGCCGTAGAGGGTGCGGAAGCGCCGACCCATGATGACGTTCGTGCGCTCGCGGTTTTCGTTCAAAATGACGCTGACCGCGCCCGCCGCCTTCAGGGATGCAACCAGCTCCCCCTCGTGCGGAATCTCGCCGCCGTTGATGACCAGCACCGCCATTGCTTCGCCCTTTCGGTTGACGCGGACGACGATGTGCCGCACCAGCCCCGTATGCGTCTCCTCAACGTACGGTTCGACGTGAAAGCGCTTCATCCACCCCAGTACGCGGCGGCAGATTTCGTCCGCCGGCGGCATGGCGTTCGGACATTGCGCAATCGGGATAATATCGTGGCTGCGCGGCGCGAAAAAGCCCGCCACGGGTTCCTCCACCGTTCCGCCGACAGGCAGCGCCGTCTTGTTGCGGTAGTGCGATGGGTCTGCCATGCCCAGCACCGGGGGCACGTCGATGTCAATATGCCCGATGCGGCGGAAGCAGTCCTGCACCTGCTGGCGTTTCGCTTCCAGCGTCGTTTCGTAGGTCATATGACGCCCCGTGCAGCCGCCGCAGCGGGGGTATGCCGCGCAATCCGGCGTTTTCCGGGCGGGTGACGCCGTCAGCGGCTTTCCCTCCATGCGCCCAAACGCGAATCGGGGCTGCACCTTGACGATGCGCACCCTCGCCGTCTCGCCGGGCAGCATCCCCGGCACAAAAACGGCCATGCCGTCGGCGCGGCACACGCCTTCCAAGTCCGCCCCAAGGCCATCCGCCGTCAAGGTCAGCAAATCGTTCTTCTTCATCCGCTTCGTCCCCTTCCTGTGTTGGCTTCCATTATAACAGGGTCGCCTGATTTTGACAAGAAGGCGCAGGGATTTCGCGCCTGCGGGCGCGACAAGGGGGCTTTCCGATCGCCCCCTTGACCCCTTCGGGTTCGCCACTCAAGTTACTTTTGGGTATGCGTTTCTTGATTTTTCCGTTCCCCGGATAAACACGCGGACACAGCATGAAGTTGTCACCAATTGAATCGCGCGGAAGGGTCAAGGGAGAGGATTTCGTCCCGTTTCATTTTCCCTCCGTCAAAGAAAATTTTTCTGAACCCCTTGCAATCGCGCGAATTGTGATGTATAATCAATAACTGGCACATCCTTGCGCTGCACAGGATGCAGCGCCAAAAGTCCAAGAGGAGGTGAAAATGATGAATAGGTATGAACTGACCTACATCATCGATACTGCACTGGAGGAAACCGCTCGCAAGGAACTGATTGAGAAGGTTTCTGCTCTGATTGCTGCTAACGGTGGTGAAGTGGAGAAGGTTGATGAGGAACCGTGGGGCAAGGGCGCAAAGCGTCTGGCCTACCCCATCAACTACAAGACCGAAGGCTGGTACGTGCTGGTGACCTTCAAGGCGCCCGCTGACCTGCCCCGTGAGCTTGAACGCAATCTGGAGATTTACGACGACGTGCTCCGCTATCTGGTTGTGAAGCTGGAAGTCAAGCGCAGCAACGTGAAGCCCCGCGCGCCCAAGGCTGCTCCCGCTGTGGAAGCGCCCGTGGAAGCCGCTGAAACCGTCGAAGCTCCCGCTGATGCCGAGTAATCGGATTTCAGCAATGACCTGTTAAAGAGGATAAGCAGATGAACAAGCTGACGATCATTGGTAACTTGGCTCGTGATCCTGAACTTCGTACTGTGCGCGACGGCATCAGCGTCTGCGATTTCACGGTTGCAGTGAATCGCCGCGGCAGCCGTCAGAACACCGCAAACGGTCAGTCGGACGCGGATTTCTTCCGTGTAACGGCATGGCGTCAGTTGGGTGAACTGTGTGCGAAGTATCTGGCAAAGGGACGCAAGGTCTGCGTTGTCGGACCTGTGTCCGCGCGTACCTATACTGCCAATGACGGCACGACCCGCGTATCCTTGGAGGTCACGGCAGACGAAGTCGAATTCCTGTCCAGCCGCATGGATGACGGCGCTCCGGCATACAACAATGCCGCGCCGTCCGCAGCCGCTGCTCCCGCGCCTACCGCGCAGAACAATGGCTTCACGGCGGTCGAAACCGACGAACTGCCTTTCTAATCGGCTGAAAAAGTGCCGAATTGCGATTTCAAGTGAATGAAAAGGAGGTCACACTCATGTCTGAAGAACGTTCTGAGCGTCGTCCGCGTCCGCGCGGAGGTCGTCGTCCCCGTCGGAAGGTCTGCTCCTTCTGCGTGGATAAGATTGAATACATTGATTACAAGGACATCAACCGCCTGCGCCGTTTCGTCAATGAGCGCGGCAAGATTCTGCCCCGCCGCATGAGCGGCAACTGCGCGAAGCATCAGCGTCAGTTGTCCGAGGCCATCAAGCGCGCCCGTGCCATCGCGCTTCTGCCCTACACGGTGGACTAATCGTGTCTTCAAGCCCCTGCATGTGCAAGCATGTGGGGGTTTTCCAATTGTCCGAATAGGAGGATGTCTCTCATGGAGCTGCTTTCTGCCAGCCGCGGCTTTCTCAAATGCAATTTCCATTGCCACACCACTTGCAGCGACGGTCGCCTGTCCCCCAAGGACGTCATGGCTGCCTATCGCGCGCTGGATTATGACGTTCTCGCCATCACCGACCATCGCGAGGTGACGCGCCCCGCCGCCGATGAAATTCCCGCCGGGCTGACGCTCATTCCCGGCACCGAGCTGGATTTCCTCCTGCCGACACAGGCGGTGCATCTGCTGGGTCTGGGCGTTTCGCCGGATATTGCTGATTGCTGGAATCCAAACGGCACACCGCAGCAGGCGATTGACAGCATCCGCGCGTGTGGCGGACGCGCTGTGCTGGCGCATCCCGCCTGGTCGCTGAACACGACGGAATTGATGTGCTCCTTCCGCGGGCTGAGCGGCGTGGAAATCTTCAACAGCGTCTCCTCCGTGCCCACAAACGCCTTGCGCGGGGATTCCGCCGCCATGCTCGATCCTGTTTTCGCCAATGGACAACTGCTCAACTGCTTTGCCAACGATGATTCGCACCGCTACGAGGGCGAATGCGGCATGAGCGCCACAATGCTCAACACCAATGACCGCAGCGTCGCGGGCATTCTGCGCGCCATTGACGAGGGGCGGTTCTACGCCACGCAGGGACCGGAGATTCGCGAACTTTCGTTGACGGATGGCGTGCTGCATATTGCGTGCTCGCCGGCGAAGTATATTATTTTTTACAGCAATGAGGTGTGGATTCCGAATCGCACACGGGCGCTGGAAGGGCAGACCAGTGCGGATTATGTGGTTTCACCGCGCGAATCATTTGTACGGGTGCAGGTTGTGGCGGAGGATGGGAAATCCGCATGGACATCGCCAATTAAATTGGGGTAAGGTTGGGCGCGTCCGCAGATGCTCCCCCAACTTGCTCTACCAACTACTCGCACATTGTCGTGCCAAATGGGCGCGACCGACCAGCATGGGAGAAGATTTTCTCTTGGTGCTGGTCTTTTTGATTGCAGAGGAAATCAGCTGCAAATCTCCCCCCGTTCTATTTTCCTCATCCGCCGCATACACTGTATCATCACCCGAAGGGGAAAGGAGAAAAAACGCATGTTGATTGATACCATTGCCCTCGTGTTGACCATCATCGGCGCGATTAACTGGCTGCTGGTCGGCGTGTTCCAGTTCGACATCGTGGCGTGGCTGTTCGGCGGGCAAGGCGCGATTCTCAGCCGCATCCTATACACCATCATCGGCGCGGCCGGCGTCTGGTGCATCACGCTGCTGTTCAAGAACAATAGAAGTACTTGACCCCGGCGGCAAAAGGCCCTACAATAGGAGGTGATGAATTTTCTCCCGAAAGGATGAAATGCCATGAGCAATGACCTGTTTGCGGGCATCGGCGTTGTGCCGGGGACGTTCCTGCTGCCGCGCCCGGATGCGAATTGGACGGCGTGGGCGTGCGTCGCGTGCGACCAGTACACGTCCGAACCGGAGTATTGGCAGCGGGTAGACACGCTGGTCGGGCATCGGCCGTCCACCTTGCGTCTGATTCTCCCTGAATGCGACCTGCCCGCGCCACCAGAGCGCATCGACGCGATTCACGCAGCCATGCGCGACGCACTGAACGTCCTGCACCCCGGTGTGACGGAAGGCTTCGTGCTGCTGGAGCGCACCACGTCCACCGGCAAGCGGCTTGGGCTTGTCTGCTGCGTCGATTTGGAGCAGTACCGCTACGACGGCGCAAAGACCCTCATTCGCCCGACCGAGGAAACCGTTGCGTCGCGCCTGCCCGCGCGTCTTGCCGTACGGAACGGCGCACCGCTGGAGTCCAGCCACGTCATGCTCCTGCTGGATGACCCGCAGCGCACCGTCATCGAGCCGCTCTACGCCCGCCGCGACCAGCTTTCCCCGCTTTACGACTTCGACCTCATGCAGCAGAGCGGCCATGCACGCGGCTGGGCGGTCACGTCCGACACGGACAAAGCCGCCATCGCCGCCGCCCTAAATCGCCTGAAGGATGCTCTCGGCGCAGACCCGCTTCTCTTCGCCGTCGGCGACGGCAACCACTCCCTCGCCACCGCGAAAAAATACTACGAGCAGCTCAAAGCGACCCTTCCCGCCAAGGAAGCCGCCGTTCATCCTGCTCGTTACGCGATGGTTGAGCTGGTCAACATCCACGACGATGCGCTGGTTTTTGAGCCGGTTCACCGGGTGCTGACGAACGTCCATCCGGCGGATGTCTTGGCGGACTGGTCAGCCTACTGCGCCGCGCACGGGATGGCGCTGTCTTTCGTTCCGCCGGATGCGGATGCGCAGGAACTTCGCGTCGTTTCCGCGTCGGGCGAACAGACGGCGTTCATTGCCCACCCGGACGGCGCACTCCCCGTCGCGACGCTCCAGCGCTATCTGGACGACTTTCTGCGCCGCCACCCCGAAGCCGCGATTGACTACATTCACGGCGACGAGGTACTTCGCCGCCTGAGCCGCGCGGACGGCGCGATGGGCTTCCTGCTGCCTGCGTTGAACAAGGCGGATTTCTTCCCGGCGATTGAGCAGCTTGGTATCCTCCCGCGCAAGACCTTCTCGATGGGCCACGCGCACGACAAGCGCTTCTACATCGAGTGTCGAAAGATTCTTTGATTTGCAAAAAAGTTATCCACAATCCCTGCACACCATGAGGACAACCAAAAGCCCCTCGACGGATTTTGCTTCGTCAAGGGGCTTCGTTTATGTTTTGGGGGAACGTTGCACGCCCAGCCTTCTCCTTTGGGAACGTTGGCTGAGCGCAGCGAAATTGGATGAGATGGGTGCTGCAACGGGTAAACCCAGTAACATGGTTATGCACTGCGAAGCGCGAAAATCCCCTGCTTCTGCGTGTTTATCCCTGTTGACATTAGGCTTACCCTTCCCCCAGCTTTTCCTTCAATTCCGCAAGGTGCCCTGCTTCCTCCCGCACAATCTCCAAAAACGCTGCCTGCGCCTCCCCCTCACACTTCTCCGCGAATTTCGTATATGTCTCCACCGCATTCGCTTCGCTCTCCATCGCATACCGATATAGTCCCGTCAGCGTCGTCAGCGCATCCTCCCGCGCCATTTCCGTTACGCCGCCGCGGAACAGCACATCCGCCGCCATCGCCTGCAAAAGCACCTGCTGTTCCGCCGAATTGACGGTCTTGTCCCACATTTCGGTAAAGCGCTTCAAGTGCCGCCGTTCGTCGCTCAGAATGTCCTCAATGCCCTTGCGAACTTCCTCGTCCTTCGCCAGCAGCAGCGCACGCTCGTAAGTCCGGATGGCGCGGCGCTCCATTTCCATCGCGACGGTCAGTGCCTGTCCTTGATGCTCAATAATCACTTTTGCACACCCCTTCCACAGGAAATTCCCATGTATTCCACAGCTGTTCACCGTTTTTCCACAGACTTATCCACAGTTTCCACATTTCTGGGAAGGCTAACAGCCTGTTAATCCACAATATCCACAGTGTTATCCACATGCCCCGTTGATAGTTTTTTTCTGCGGAAAAGTCCGCAAAGCCAGTAAAATCAACGGTTTGCTCGTTTATACTATTTTCGGATGAAAATGCGCCAAGATGCGCCGCGAATTTTTCATTCTGGCTAACGTGAATGAAACGCAGCGTAGCAGCGCTACGCTAAGTGGAATGAGCGGACGCCAGAAGGGAAAAGGCGCAAGCAGATGGCGCAGGTGAATCTGGAAATAGTATTATACTATTTTCGGATGAAAATGCGCCAAGATGCGCAGGTAAATCCGAGAATCGTATTACCAAAATCAAATTGGGATTCCCCTGCCTGTGGGCAAAGGAATCCCGTCTGTGCTTATTTGGCTTGGAAAACGGTATTGAGCTTTGCGACCAGCTCATCAACGTCGTTGCCATGCACCATCGCGGCTTCTTCGAGCGTTTCCGCCGTCGAATGCGGGCAGAACAGGCAGTGCATCCCCATATCGGTGAAAATCTTCACCACCGCGTCCATCGCCGCGTCTGAGCAGGAGCGCAGCACTTCGCCTACGGTCATATCCTTGTTAATCATGCGTGGAACTTCCTTTCCCGGCGCACGATTGGGCGCGCCGCTCTTCTATGATACCCCGGAAAGGCGCATCTGTCAACCCTTTCGACAGGAAAATCACTCCATATCCACCGGCAGGTCAGAATCGTTAAACGGATTCTCGCCGTCGTATGCTTCCAGCTGCACCTTCTTGTTCCGGGCGA
>OKTC01000773.1_pt1 | contig 11757 bp, 6 predicted proteins | sample 1606181 | NCBI WGS metagenome assembly OKTC01 (sample SAMEA3879529, study PRJEB24766) | human gut metagenome | biome: human-associated habitat; feature: feces | place: USA | collected 1985/1987 | reverse complement strand
AAGAGTATTTTTTTTTCTTTTTTTTACTGTTATATGGATATATTTCATATATTTGCATGAAATATTTCTCTTCATAAGAAAAGAAATAGTCTAGAAGAAAAGCTTATGCATGTTTTACCAAAGAGGGGTTGATTGCTGCATATACATTTCTATTTTTACTTTAATAGAAGACATCTATATTTTAAAGCAAGCTTCTAAACCTCATGATATAAGACTTAGGATTCATCATCGGCAGTTTTATAGATATAAAATGTATACAGTTTAATCTCTAACTTAAAATATCAAACTATGTTAAAACGAATCAAGTCAGTCAGTATGTTGTTGGCTCTGGCAGGAGTTTCTTCCACAGGAGCAGCGTATGCAGTAGCTGTACCTGAAGTGGATGCTACTAAGAGTGTACAGCAAGAATCAACATGTACTGGCATTGTGAAGGATGCAACTGGGGAAACGGTTATCGGTGCATCGGTTATTGTAAAAGGTACTACTAACGGTACAATCACAGGTTTAGACGGTGATTTCTCATTACCTAATGTAAAGAAAGGTGATATCATCCAAATTTCTTTCGTAGGTTACCAAACTCAGGAAATCGCATGGAACGGTCAACCACTAGACATTACGTTGAAAGATGACACTCAGACATTGGAGGAAGTCGTGGTTACCGCATTAGGTATCAAACGTGAGAAAAAAGCCTTGGGTTATGCCATGCAGGAAGTAAAAGGTGAATCACTGGTTGCCGCACGTGAAACCAACCTTGCCAATGCTTTGTCCGGTAAAATTTCCGGTGTCCAGGTCATCCGTTCAAGCAACGGTCCTGGTGGTTCTTCTAAAATCCAGCTACGTGGAGCCAACTCTGTAACAGGTTTGAATCAGCCGTTGATTGTGGTTGATGGTGTGCCTATGGATAACTTTACCGGTTCTGACGGTGGTGACGGTTTCTACAACGTAGGTTTGGATATGGGTAACGGTCTTTCCGATATTAATCCGGAAGATATCGAGTCAATGTCTGTACTGAAAGGTGCATCTGCTGCAGCTCTTTACGGTTCACGTGCAGGTAACGGTGTAATTTTGATTACAACAAAGAAAGGTAGCAAACGCGAAGGACTTGGAATTACCATATCAGCTTCTGTTTCTGCAGAAACCATATTCATGAGACCTGATTTACAGACTTCTTTCGGTCAGGGTACCAATGGAGTATATGATGGTGAAAGTTATTCCAGCTGGGGACCCGCCATGGGCTTCGAATACAGCCTCAACGGACAAAACCGTACTATGCAGTATTTCGACAACATAGACTCTTATTTCAAGACTGGTACAAACTTCACAGAAAGCGTTTCTTTCCAACAGCAATTCGATAAGACAGCTGTATATGCATCAGCTACACGAATGGATGATGCCAGCAAAATACCAGGTGCCAAACTGGATCGTACCAACTTCACGTTACGTGCCTCTTCTACATTCGGTAAAGATGACCGCTGGAGTCTGGATGCCAAAATACAGTATATCAATACCGGAGCTGAAAACCGTCCGTTGGTAGGTAACACAGATTCAAATACATTCTTGACAATTTATAAACTTCCTGCATCATTGGATATCCGTGATTATAGTAATCCATTGACAGATGAAGGAAAAATGTATTGGTGGTCACCAAACGGACTGAACCCGTATTGGTTGGAAAAATACAACCTGAACGCCGATAACCGTAGCCGTTTCTTGCTGAATGCTTCATTGAAATACAAGATAACAGACTGGTTGAATGTTGAACTTAGAGGCGGTAGCGATATGTACTTTACTGAATCTACAGAGAAGACATATGCTGGTGCAAGCACATTAAATAACGGAAACAGCTCATACAGCTTGAATGAACAGCGTTTCTATGAAAATAACTTCAGCTTCCTGTTTACTGCTCAAAAAGATAATCTGATTGACAAGATTGGTGTAAGTGCCACCTTCGGAGGTAACTTGATGGAAAGAAAATCTACAGGATTGAAAAACCGTGCCTCTAAACTTACTGTACCAAACTTGTTCAATATCAACAACAGCAGTAAATCTGACCGTGACGTAACAGAAACCTACAGTCACAAAAAGATTAATTCATTGTATGGAACCATTGGTTTGAACTACAATGGATGGGTATTTTTGGATGCTACATTCCGTAATGACTGGTCATCCGCTTTAGCAAAAGAAAACCGTTCATTCTTCTATCCTTCTGTTTCCCTTTCATGGGTTATCAGCGATATGATGAATAAATTCGAAAAGCCATTACCGGAATGGGTTACATACGCCAAAGCACGTGCTTCATTTGCTCAAGTAGGTAACGATATGGATCCGTACCAATTATACGATTCTTATGAAATTGGTTCAGACCAGTGGGGTAATACTACTGCCAAACCAAGTGATACCAAATATGATTCTACTGTACGAAGCGAATTGATTTCTTCTTGGGAAGCAGGTTTGGAAATGAAATTCCTGAATAATCGCTTAGGATTTGATATTGCATGGTATAAATCAAATGCAAAAAGACAGTTAATGAAGATTCCTGTAAATGAAATGTCTGGCTACAAAAACAAGATTATCAATGCCGGAAACATCCAAAATACAGGTATCGAGTTAATGATTAATGCCCGTCCGGTAGAAACCGCGACATTCAGCTGGGATACTCAAATCAACTTTTCTAAGAACAACAACAAGATTCTGGACTTAGGTCCGGGTATTCCTAAATATGAATTAGGTGGAGCTGAAGAATTGAAAGTATATGCAGTTGCAGGCGGTAACTACGGTGAAATCTGGGGTACTAAATTTGCCCGCGTAGAAGACGTAAATAGCCCGTATTATGGTAAAATGATTTTGAATGAAGCAGGTCTTCCTACAACAGACGGAGAACGTTACAAAATTGGTGACCAACAGCCAGACTGCATGATTGGATGGAACAATACATTCAGTTATAAGAATTTCGCTTTCAGCTTCCAGTTTGATGGACGTATAGGCGGCGATATCTACTCATACACCAACTACATGTTGCAAACCAACGGACGTGCTGCTGTTACAGCTCCTGACGGAAGACGTGATGAGTTCATCGTGGATGGTGTTGTATCTGATGGAAATGGCGGTTACAAGCCTAATACAACAGCTGTTACCCAGGAAGCTTACTGGAAAAACGGTATCGGTACAGGTAATCAAGGTATTGCTGAAGCCAATATTTATGATGGAACCAACTTCCGTCTGCGTAATGTTGCATTGAACTATACATTCCCACGCGAAATGCTGAAAAAGACCTGTTTCCAACAAGTCAAATTGGGTGTATCAGTAAACAATGTATGGATGATTTACAGCGACATGAACGGTATCGATCCTGAATCAGTGATGGTAACCAGCACTAACGCTACCGGTTTCGAATTCGGTGCATCTCCAACATCACGTACTTACCTGTTTAATGTAACCCTTGGTTTCTAATATCTAAATTGAAAACGGAATGAAAACAATAAATAAAATTTTTATAGGTTTGGGGTTAATCGGAATGAGCGGTTTATACTCATGTTCTGATTTCGAGGAAGTGAATACAGATCCGTCGAAGACTCCTATAGAATCTACTCTACCTGAGTATTTTTTGAACAACGCCATCGGTAAAATTCAGATGGACCCAAGTACAGGAGAACGTATCTATTATTTGAACTGGGGAGATGCAGCCCGCGCTTTCGGTGAAGCTGGCATGTTATGTGTAGGATTGTATGATGACTCTTATATGTCAAACTTCTATTATCCATGTTTGGCTAATACAATAACCTATGTAACCACAGCTATCAATGAAGCTGAAAAAAGAGCCGAAGATGAACCGTTCTATAACAACTTGCAACAGTTCGGACGCATTTGGCGAGCTTTGGTTATTGCTCAGTTTGCAGATTCTTTCGGTCCTTACCCATTGAACTCTGGAGAAGGAGAGAATCCTACTTTCAATACGGAAAAAGAAACTTACCAATTCATTTTAAATGAATTGAAAGATGCCGTCAATAAGATTAACACTTCCGTAAGTCCGACAGAAGACCAGGCTAAATGTGATCCCGCTTATGGATATGTTGCTGACAAATGGCAGAAGTTAGGCAATTCACTACGTATGCGTTATGCTATGCGGTTGACAAATACTGACATGGCAAGTGAAGCACAGGCTGAATTTGAAGATGCTTGCAAAGGAGGTAACTATATCAAGAACCAGTCAGATATGTTATGGTTCAAGTCAGATAATGGTTGGAATGATTATACCAGTCCTTATACACGTAGCTGGAACTTGCAGGCATTGTCTGTAACTATGGCTAACCTGATGACAAACTTAGGTGGTGTTCCGGTTGCAGAACAACGTGCAGACCTGGCACAATATACAAAGCCTAATACATATTTAGGATATAAATATGACCAACATTTTGTTGGCAATACAGATAACCCAACCAAACAATACTGGTTGGATGGCATACCTGAAAATCTTGACCCGCGTGCATTGAAAATGTTCTGGCTTGTAAATGATACACAAGCTGAAAATATGATTGATCCATCAAGCAAAGGAACTTCCATCAATCCAGAAGGCAGTGAATTGCTTTTAGATGCCGACGGCAAGAATACAATCAAAATTGCAGGTTCCTTCACATGGAACGGTGTTCCTAGCGGAGCTTCTACCAGTTGGTCACCGATGCTTTCTAAAAACAAACTGATTACTACATCAAGCGGTATTCGTTCTTGCTATCCATTGTGGGGTAAAGAATATTGTACCGGTGGTGAAGAAGGTTTGGGACGAGTGGTATATTATGGTGCATGGGAATCTTATTTCCTGCTGGCTGAAGCTGCTGTCCGTGGATGGAATACAGCCGGAGTTACCGATGAACAAGCCTATGAAGAGGGAGTCCGTGCCAGCTTCGACTACTTTGGAGTCGGTGAATATGCAACTGCTTACCTTGAATCAACTGATTATAACCGTGTAGGTACTTCTGTAAAATTCAGTCACACTACAGAACCTGCTTCATTTGAAGCTACCTATATCGATGGTTATACCAACCAGGAAAAGAAAGTAACTTATCAGTATCCTGTCGCTTCAAAGACATTGTATGGAGTAGCTCTGAATGACAAACTGGCTAAAATCATTACCCAGAAATATTTGGCTCAGATGCCTTACTTGGTACAGGAAGCATGGTCAGATCATCGTCGTCTTGGCTTGCCGTTCTTTGATTTGACAGCTAATGAAAGTGTCATGACCGGTGCTGATATGACTGAACTGAAACCTAATTCATGGGAATCAGGACAAAGCTGGAAATATTTCCCACAGCGTATGCGTTACCCAATGTCTCTGTTAACATCTGATGAAGCTGAATATAATCATGCTTTGGAACTTTTGGGTGGAACTAATACAACCATGACACCGCTTTGGTGGAGTAAAAAAGACAAATAATTTATTCATAGTATAAAGTTCCTACTTTTATAGGTAAGAAAGCCTCTGGTCAACTAACCTTGATCGGAGGCTTTTTTCGTAGTATAATACAAATCATTTTAGCACGCCTACAAATTTTGACCTAAAACGATCTCAGTTCAATTATGAGCAAGAAATCATACTAAAGCGAACAATATGTCAAAGGAACAAGCTACCCAAAGTCCAATGCTGGGAGTTGTATGTCGGTTTCAAACAATACATTTGAGAAGAATTCACTACCCCACTGTAGCAGAACCTCTCCATCATATTTTCGTTTTTATTACTTCACGCTCAGAAAAGAACATTGTCCTCCGGAAACTACGAATTTGAACCGCAAGTTCAGGCTGTATAATAAAGTTAGCCAACACTAGCCTCTATTTCTCCCATTCGCGAGAGAAAATGCCACAGATAACTGTCTTCGTAAAGTCAAGTACTCACATCAGCTACTGCACAGGCAATCTTCTGGTGATGTTTCTATTACTCTCAACCCTACCCTTGCAGAAAAAGTAACTGAATTAGTTCTATTAAGTTTAACCTGCCAATAATATTCAATATACATATAAGCTAAGTTTCCATGAAAAAACGTCTAGACATCTTCTTTAAAATGTCTAGACGTTTCAATCAAAACATACGGACGTTTCGATTAAAACGTCCTCACGTTTTTAATACTATCAGAATTGAAACAAAGCTGTCAGAACAATGCGGTGATTGTCTACCTGATGTGTATCAATGACCTTTCCTTTCGCATCGTTACTTCCATACCAAGCCGCTATCCAGGAATATTCAGCCCCGAACTTCCAGTTCGGCAGGTTAAAGGTCAGTTCGGCGGTAGCCGTAGTCAACTGGTCGATATTAGTACCTGTGCCTATCAGACCGGAAACATTTTCCTTGGCCCCCAAGTTCTTCAAATAACCGCCAAAGATACCTCCCCGCCATTTCCGTCCGTACATCACATTCAACCAGGTATGCGAAACCCGTAACGGTGTATACTCTTGTTCACCGGTTCTTGCATCGGTAGCTGTAATACCATAGCCACCTACCGTACTGGTCTGAGTCAGGTTAGAGCCCAATACACTCTTAGCCGCCATCAGCCATAAACCATGAACATACTTCACATGGGCCTCAGCCGAAACACTGGTCACCCGTTCGTTTACTTCGTATGTCTTGTCGTTATAAACAGACTGTGTACGGGGTGTCATAGACGACAAGTGCGCTCCTACACCGGCTATCAGCCCCGTTGCCTTATAATCCAATCCCACATAGAACTCAGGTACCAGACTGTTCTTCAGGAAGCTCTGGCTTTTTGTAGTACCGGTTGCACCCGGAATATCCGAAGAAGGACCTACGGACAAGTATTGTGACTGTCCGATAGCAGCGGCTGTCAGCCCGAAATGCTTCGTATTGAATTTATAACGGATTTGAGGTGCCCGGCTGAATGGCTGATACGGAGCACCCATGTTCAGATTCAAGATATCGGGGGCCACATCACCGTACAGCGGATGCCAAGTCTGACCTACCAACAAAGCCGAACCGTTCCAAGCCAGGTTGAAATAGGCGTGGCGGATTCGCACCGTAGAATAAGAAGTACCGGAACCACGGAAATCGGCTTCCACTTTAGCCGAAGTCTTTATCTTTCCCAGCATCGGTCCTTTCACATCCACCCCTAAACGGGTATACAAGACATAGAAACCGTTGTTTGCCTTGCCGTTCAAATCGTTACCATCCGCATCAGGATTCACATCTTTCGGATACATGTAAAACAATCCGTCCACTGTTTCAGAATTCGAACGGCTATTATAGAACACATCGGTACGGACCTGACCATAAAACGTGTAGTCGAATCCTTTCTTCTGAGCCATTGCGCCTGCCGACATGCCAACCAGAGCTGCCAGCACGAAAAATCTTTTCTTCATATATATTTATACATCAATTAAAATCAAACGAGGGAACGTCCGACCTCTCACAAACAGAAAATCCAACAATCCCGTCATTCCAAGATTGTTGGATAATCTCCGGATAATCTAATCCGGATTTTAGAGTTTCTTTTCCTTACGGAACCAGCTGATAAACCAGGCGAGAGCTATCAGCACACAAATTCCTCCACCGATATAGGAAACTGTTTCTGAAAGCCCGAATCCCTCCGGAGCAATCAACAAATAGGTCGTACATACACAGGTCATGAACAATGCCGGTATAAATGTCACCCAATAATTCTTCTTTGCACGTACCAGGAATACGGTTATCGCCCACAACGTAAAGACTGACAAAGCCTGGTTACACCAAGCGAAATAACGCCAGATAATCTTGAAGCCTTCCGCATCGCTCATACTGTATATCAAGATGAAAACAGTCACCAGGAATATAGGAATACAAATCAGCAGACGTTTGGAGATGCTTTGCTGCTCAACGTGGAAGAAGTCTGCCACAATCAGACGGGCTGAACGGAGTGCCGTATCACCGCTGGTAATCGGAGCTGCCACAATACCCAGAATAGCCAGAATACCTCCAAAAGTACCTAACCAGTCTTTTGAAATATTTGTCGCAACTGTAGCTCCGGAATATGCGATACCGGTAGCCTGATCCACAATTCCGTTTTCATGGAAGAAGTAGGTAGCGGCAGCTGCCCAGATCAATGCTACGATACCTTCGGTTACCATTGCTCCATAAAAAATCGGGCGGCAATGTTTTTCATTCGTGATACAGCGTGCCATCAGCGGAGACTGGGTAGCATGGAAGCCGCTGATAGCTCCACAGGCGATGGAAATGAACATCATCGGGAAAATAGGATTCTTCTCGTACTTGGTACCGAACCCGTTCCACATCTCAGGCAAATCAGGGCTCTTCACGTAAAGCATCACCAGGATACCGACCGCCATAAAAATCAAGGCAAAAGCAAACAACGGATAGATACGGCCGATAATCTTATCAATCGGCAACATAGTAGCCAGCACATAATAAATAAAGATGACTACAATCCAGAAGTACATGTCAAGGCTCTTCGGAGTCATTCCTGCCAGCAGTTCGGCCGGACCAGATACGAACACAGCACCTACCAGCACCATAAGCAGTACAGTAAACGCACAGGCGATGTTCTTGGTTCTTACTCCCAGATACCGACCGATGATTTCGGGCAAGCTCTCTCCATTATTACGGATAGAGATACATCCGGAAAGGAAATCGTGTACAGCACCGGCAAAAATCGTTCCCAACACAATCCACAGGTAAGAAGCGGTACCGAACTGTGCTCCCATGATTGCTCCGAAAATAGGTCCGAGGCCTGCTATATTCAGAAACTGAATCATAAAAATCTTCCACGTAGGCAGAGGAATAAAATCTACTCCGTCGGTCATCGTGAGGGCTGGAGTTTTACGGGACGAATCAGGAACAAACAAGGAGTTTATATAGCGTCCATATATCCAGTACCCTACCAACAGCAATATTAATGCAATTGTAAAAGTTACCATAATCCTTAAAAATTTATAATCAGCCGCAAAAGTAATAAATTCATCCATCACTCAGCATCTTTTTCCTTAAAAATCATGATATCAGGCAAACAATTGGCCTTCTATCCGCTCTGATTACTAAATTGTATGAATAAGCATACCGTTCGTTTGCCATCTCTGATTTTTATCCTACTTTTGCGGACAAAAACTAGATGATGTACAGAAAAATACTTTGCTGGCTGATAGGAATAACGATTTTTCTTCCTTTGGCAGCACAACCCAAATATGAAATCCGGGCATCGTGGGTCACTACTTTGGGAGGAATGGACTGGCCCAGACAGAAAGCCAACTCCCCGGAAGGCATCAAACGGCAGAAGGAAGAGCTCTGCCAACTGCTGGATCAGCTCAAAGAAGCCAATTTCAATACCGTTTTATTCCAGACACGTCTGCGCGGGGATGTCATCTATCCCTCTGCTTACGAACCTTTTGCCGAGTCCATCACTGGACATACCGGAAAGATACCGGCTTATGATCCCTTGGCCTTTGCCGTTGAAGAATGCCACAAACGGGGAATGGAAATCCACGCTTGGTTTGTATCCATTCCTATCGGCAATGACAGACAGGCACGGTTACACGGTAAGAATGCAGTCGCACGGAAACACCCATCATTTTGCAAACACATCAACCATTCCTGGTATCTGGACCCCGGAAATCCGGAAACGGCCAAATACCTGGCTGGTATTGTACGCGAAATCGTCACCAATTATGACATCGACGGAATCCATTTCGATTATATCCGCTATCCGGACCAGGCCATGAAATTTCCGGATCAGGATACCTATCGGAAATACGGAAACAAACAGCCCATCAAGGACTGGCGCAGAGACAACATCACCCGAATCGTCAGAACCTGCTACCAAACCGTCAAGTCACTGAAACCCTGGGTAAAAGTCAGCAGTTCCCCTATAGGAAAATACAACGATACCCAACGATATACCTCAAAAGGATGGAACGCATACGCCATTGTCTGCCAGGATGCACAGCGATGGTTGAAAGAAGGCATTCATGACGCCCTGTTTCCGATGATGTATTTCCAGGGAAACAATTTCTATCCGTTCGCCCTCGACTGGCAGGAAAACAAGAATAACCGATGGGTCGTACCCGGTTTGGGAATCTATTTCCTCCATCCGGACGAACAGGACTGGAAGCTGGACGAGATAGTACGGCAGCTTTATTTCATCCGCGACGTCAAGCTGGACGGACAGGCTTATTTCCGGAACCATTTTTTACTGGACAATACCAAAGGCCTGCTGGACGAACTGAAAGAGCGTTTCTACCTCTATCCGGCTGTTGTTCCCGCCATGACCTGGCAAGACAGCATCCCTCCTACATCACCATCTCATCCCTCGTTCCAAATAGACGGAAAAACACTCCGTCTGAGTTGGATGGCATCGGAGGATAATGACAAACGAACCTATGTAACCTACCGAATCTATGCATCCAACCAATATCCTGTTGACATCCAGAAAGCCGAAAACCTGATGGCAAACGGAGTCCGGAAGACCGAATTTCTTTTCCAGCCGGAAGTACCGTGGCACCAGCGGGCCTATTGGGCAGTTACCGCTGTTGACCGTTACGGCAATGAAAGTGAAGCATTGGAATTGAACCAGCCTAAGCTCGTAGATTTTCTGCTCATCAACGATGAACTCCCTGAAATTCCCGAAGGGTGCACCTTAATCATATCAGATGCCACCGGACAGGAAGTACTGCGGACTACACAGCCGGCACCCGCTTGGAAAGATTCACTCAAAAAAGGTTTTTACCGGTTGACCCTCCTCCGTCCAAACGGTAGCAGCGAACTGATAGGTACCTTGGTACAATGAAGCTTTTATTGACAAAAGATGATGGAAATGAATAAAATTATCGCTAATTTTGCATAACAAACAGAAATACATCAAAATCCATTTATATCATGAGTAACCAACGATACATGATGCGTGGCGTTTCAGCATCGAAAGAAGATGTACATAACGCAATCAAGAACATTGACAAAGGTATTTTCCCGAAAGCATTCTGCAAGATTATCCCGGATATTCTGGGTGGAGACCCGGAATATTGCAACATTATGCATGCAGACGGTGCCGGAACCAAATCTTCTCTGGCTTACCTGTATTGGAAAGAAACTGGCGACCTCTCTGTATGGAAGGGTATCGCTCAGGATGCACTGATTATGAACATCGACGACCTGCTCTGTGTGGGTGCTGTAGACAACATCCTGGTATCATCGACCATCGGACGTAACAAGCTGCTGGTTCCGGGTGAAGTGATTTCTGCCATCATCAACGGTACAGACGAACTGTTGGCCGAACTCCGCGAAATGGGTGTAGGAGTCTATGCTACCGGAGGCGAAACTGCCGATGTAGGCGACCTGGTACGTACCATTATCGTAGACAGTACCGTGACTTGCCGTATGAAACGTTCGGATGTAATCGACAATGCCAACATCCGTCCGGGTGACGTCATCGTCGGATTGGCTTCTTACGGTCAGGCTACTTATGAAAAAGAATATAACGGCGGTATGGGAAGCAACGGTCTGACCAGTGCCCGTCACGATGTGTTTGCCAAATACCTGGCTGAAAAATATCCGGAAAGCTATGACAAGGCTGTACCTGAAGAACTGGTATACAGCGGTCAACTGAAACTGACTGACACCGTAGAAGGCTCTCCGCTGGATGCCGGTAAGCTGGTTCTTTCTCCGACCCGTACGTACGCTCCGGTTGTGAAGAAACTGCTGGATGCCCTGCGTCCGGAAATCCATGGTATGGTTCACTGCTCTGGCGGTGCACAGACAAAAGTGCTGCACTTTGT
>OKTC01000772.1_pt1 | contig 11768 bp, 17 predicted proteins | sample 1606181 | NCBI WGS metagenome assembly OKTC01 (sample SAMEA3879529, study PRJEB24766) | human gut metagenome | biome: human-associated habitat; feature: feces | place: USA | collected 1985/1987 | reverse complement strand
TCTTTTAGCAAGCGGTTTTATTATTCCAATGCACCTCCATGTAAGCAGTGATACCTGAAATTACTGACTTTACATGGAGGATTTATAATGTACGAAAAATATTTATTACAGCTTGAGGAAGCCGGAAAAATCCGTAACCTCAAAGAGCGTTCTATTGACTGCTACAAAAACTATGTTTCCTATTTCCTGAATTACATGGAAAAAGTTCCGGAAGAGCTTACATGTCAGGATGTCAGAGACTTTCTTCTTGCCAAGAAAGACGATGGTCTGAAAGCAACCACCCTCAACCTTTATAATTCAGCCATCCGCTTTTTCTATCGGAATGTACTTCACATTCTGTGGGATGATATCACTGTTCCACGCATGATGATAGATCACAAACTCCCTGTCGTACTTTCTGTTGATGAAATCGATAAACTTCTTGATGCTACGGATGATTTGAAATATAAAGCCATGTTTGCCACCATGTATTCTTCCGGAATGCGTGTCTCTGAAGTGGTTCATCTTCATTACGGGGATATTTCACGCACCCACATGCAGATTCATGTCCGGGATACCAAAAACCGTATGGACCGTTATACCATTCTTTCCGAGCGGAATCTGGCACTTCTTACAGAATACTGGTTTGCATGTGGAAAACCCCGTGATATTCTTTTCCCGAATAAATTTACAGGGGAATACCTTACCGTTTCTTCCGTGGAACAGGTTATCCGCCGTTCAGCAGCGACTGCCGGGTTATCTGGTGTTACGCCTCACTGCCTCCGTCACAGCTTTGCCACCCACCTGATGGAACAGGGTGTGGAACGACAGAATATTCAGGCTCTGCTGGGACACCGTGACCCAAAATCCACGGAAGTTTATCTTCATGTCAGCAACAAATCTCTGATGGGAATTCAAAGTCCGTTTGACAGGAAAGCAGGTGCTGATTATGAATAAGCCCACGGTTCAGGATATTTTCCAGTGTTTTTATCCGGCATATCTTGAAAAGTATTCTCCCTCTCCTGAACAGGCAAAAGTTGCACGGAACATCTTGAACTGTAAAACAGGAGCCTACGGTGCGAATGTCAGTGTATGTGAAGACTGTGGTGCTGTCCAGGTTCATTATAATTCCTGCCGCAACCGCTGTTGTCCCATGTGTCAGGCTGTTCCAAAGGAAATCTGGATGGATGCTCGCAGAGAGGATGTACTTGATGCGCCTTACTTTCACTTGGTATTTACGGTGCCGGACATTCTGAATCCAATCATTTACAGTAATCAGAAGCTATTATATGACACCTTGTATCATGCCGCTTCTGCGACAATCAGTGAACTGACTGCTGACCCAAAACATCTTGGTGCGAATGTTGGATATATCTGTATCTTACATACATGGGGTTCTGAGATGAACTTTCATCCTCATATCCATACAATACTGCTCGGCGGTGGGCTGACATCCAAAAATGAATGGAAAGACAATGGTACTGAGTTCTTTCTTCCCATATGGGCTATCTCCAGAGTCTTCCGTGGAAAATATATGGATGAGTTGAAAAATCTCTGGAATACGAATCAGCTTGAGTTTCATGGAACTGCTGAAAAATACCGTAACCATTATACATTTAAAGAACTGCTTGATTCCTGTTATGATGCGGAATGGATTCCTTATTGTAAGAAAACTTTTAACGGTGCGCAGTCTGTGATTGATTACCTTGGAAAGTATACCCATAGGATTGCCATCAGCAATCACCGCATTATCCGCATGGATGATGAAACCGTCACCTTCTTTGTAAAAGATTACCGAAACAAAGGAGAATGGAAAGAGCTGACCATTTCCGGTATTGAATTCATACGGCGTTTTTTGATGCATGTGCCGCCAAAACGTTTTGTCAGAATTCGTCATTACGGACTTCTTTGTTCCCGAAGTAAACGCAAAAAGCTTACTTTATGCCGGAACCTCCTAGGCTGCAAAAAGTATCTCTCAAAACTTGGGGATAAGGAAATGCCTGAAATATTAAAACAGCTCTATGGGATAAATGTCTGTGTGTGTAAATCCTGTGGCGGTCATCTTGGAAAACCACAGCTTCGGATACCGCAAAGATGTTAAAAGTTTATTCTTTCATACTTTTTTAAGCCTCAAAGTTTGAGGTTTTGTTGTCGTACCTATTTATCCGGAAATAGTTGATTTCTGTGGCTTCTGTACAGAAAATCCTGTATAATCATGGGTAAGAACCAAAGATTGAAAGTCCATAGGCAGTGGCTACCCGGACGCTCACTTTGTTCAATTAGGTCAAATCGAAAATGGTGTAAACGAAGAGGCAGTTCACTGGAATGCCAAAACTGCTTTTTCGTTTACCCCATCATCGATTCTAACCTAAAGAATTTGTAAATATCATTTTACATTTTTATATGAAATCACAATATGACTTGGTGCAAATAATACTGATGCAATAATCAATAGCACTGACCTACTCATAATCCCACTAAATAAGAACAACATTGAAGGAATAATAGAAAGTGCTAATGCTCTGAAAACGCTGTTTTTCTTAAAACATATAATCCAAATAGCACAATAAAGCATTACCAATATGGTATCTACAATCAGATATAGTGCAAATGCTTCGTCAGACCACCACCCGAACCAAGTTCCCGGAATATTGATTATCATGAATCCGAAACAACCCAATCTCCCTACTTGTTCTGTGACCTCAACATATTTATTGTTCCACTTATTATCAAATCCATCTTTGCACTTAATCGCAAATACAACATTGGGTATCATAATGACTGCAATAAAAATCAGCCCAAAAACATTAAACCATTCCATATTATCTACCATCACAAACTTGAATTTATACCCGGTACTTGTCTCGATTTATAGTCATATCAACCAAATGAAATACAAGTAAGATAATAAAAAAAACGGAAACTATTATTATTCCTGCGCCCAGCTTGATAAAATCAATTATACCGCCAAGACAAAAGAGCATTGCCCATGTCTTAATCCGTTTTCCAGTAACTCTGCATATTTTCTCTGTATTTAATCCAGTATAATCTCCTGATAAAAACAGCACACTTCTTTCTGTATTCCTTGATTTGATAAAAAATCTTCCAACAAAAAAGAGAACAGTTGCCATCAGTAAATCAATAAATATAATTATTATTTTCATTTTCAACACCTCTAATTCTAAGTTCACAACTTCCGATTTGTTAAACTATCTATACAATACCATATCTCTTTCGCTAATACAATAATTGCATCGCTCCCACTTCATCCTCACTGAGTGGAAGAACAAAATTTCCAATGAAATTGAAATAAATATCCACTTGCTGAGTACGGTCTTTTGTTCTGCCACCCTCTGCTTCATGAATTACAACCTTTTCAATGAAATCATTAAGCATAGGTGTTGTCAGTTCCTCAAAATCCCGGTATTTCTTAACCAGTCGCACAAATTTATCAATCTGCACTGCCTTAGTGGATATACGTTCTGTAGCAGTTTCAAGTTCTGAAATTCTCTGCTCTAGGCTGCTTTGTTCGGTGTCATATTCTGTCATAAGGCGGTTAAACTGTCTCTCCGGCAATCGCCCCAGTGTGAAATTCTCATACAGACCTTTTATCAGATCATCCAAATCCATCATACGACGTTTTGCTTCTAACAACTCTTTTTTATCATCTGTATTATCCTTTTCACACTGCAATTCATACTGTGCTTTCAACTGTTCTACAAACTCTTTTTCATCTTTAAGGACATACTGTGACACTCTCTTAGTTGCCTGATAAATCAGCATTTCTATTGTGCTTGCCTTGATATAGTGACCAGTACATGAATGATATTTATTGTGGTACCGGCTACACCGGAATGCCTGATTGCTGTCATATATTTTCCCATCTTTTGGCTTTGAATTGATATATGCCAGTCTGCTTCCACAATCCGCACAATAAAGAAGTCCTGACAGCCTGTGCGCAGGCTTTTCACTGTTTCGCCTTGGAGATACCCTTTTTCTCATTCTCTGCGCTTTATCATATGTTTCCTGATCAATGATAGCTTCATGTGTATTGTAAAAGACAAGCAGTTCGTCCTCATTTGCAATTCTTTTCCGTTTTGTCTTAAAATTATCCCTCGTTGTCTTCCCAAGAACGGTATGCCCCAAATACTCACGTCTGTTCAAAATATAGCCCACTGTTGTAGCATTCCATGTATAAGGGTCATGGTAATTCGTACACTGGCAATCCTCAGGATGATTCTGTCTCGCATAAGCCGAAGGAATAAGTACTTTATCCTCTGACAAGGTATCTGCTATTGCGGTTGCACCCATTCCATCACAAGTAAGCTGAAAAATGCATCTGACAACCGAAGCAGAAACTTCATCAACATACAATGTCTGCTTATCCTCAGGCTTTCTGTAATATCCATAAGGCACTGCACCGCTGACACGTTTTCCGTCTCGCATTTTTGCCTTGAACACTGCCTTGATTTTTTACTGGTATCTTTTGCATACCACTCATTCATGATATTCAGAAATGGTGTAAAATCATTATATGCCGGATTGGCACTGTCAACTCCGTTATTTACTGCAATAAAACGGACATTTTTCTTAGGGAACATCATTTCCGTATAGAAACCTACTTGCAGATAGTTTCTGCCAAATCGGGACATATCTTTGACGATCACTGTTCCCACTCTGCCGGCTTCAATCTCTGTCAGCAAAGAATTGAATGCCGGTCTGTTGAAGTTCGTTCCTGAATATCCATCATCACTGAAATGCTGAATATTACCAAAGCCATGTTGCACTGCATAATCTTCCAGATACTTCTTCTGGTTTGTTATGGAGTTGGATTCGCCCTGCATCTCATCATCACGGGACAGACGCTCGTAAAGTGCTGTTATTCTGTTATCTTTAGCCATTTTCTCAGCTCCTTTCATAATGCTAAAAAATAAGAACACACAGAAAACACTTCATTTTTTAATGACCTATTTTCTCTGTATTCTTAAAATCTAACCCTTCGGATCAGTGACAACGTAGGAGCTGTGCATCTGCATCAGGTTGGGTTTCACAAAAAAACGAGTCTTGCCGGAACCGGAACCGCCGATAACGAGAATATTTTTATTTCTTGCATACTTCGGCGGTTCCACCGTCTTGTCCTTTTTCACAGCAAAGTCAACATTGTATTTCCTTGCCACCCGCTCAAAGGACTTGATGTTGTTATCCGTAACCTCAATACTCGAAGCTCCCATACCCTGACCGACCAGCTTTTTCACTGACATTTTTCCATGTGTTGCCTGTTGTCCGGCTTTCCGGCGCTCCAGATACATCTTCATGGCTTTTTTCAGTACATCAGCGGTCAGCCTTGAGGACTTGAAAACAAGAGCAATCGTTTTCTGTGTAACTTCCTCCTGCATGGTTTTCCTCCTTGATTTTTTGTTGCTGTAATTCCGCTATGGTGGAACATACAGCCTGTGCAGTAAATACTTCATAAGCTCTCCTTTCCACTTCTGGACATTTTGTCCAAAAGTTCCGTAAACGCAAAAAGGGCAGCTACAAACCTTTACGGTCTATAGCTGCCCTTGCGCTGTACATTTTATTCCATATTAAAGCCATAAATTTCTATTAATAATTTACTCAATACATCTTTTGTCAATTTGGATAATGGTCTTTTTCCATAAAAAGACTCTTCCATATAATTTCCAAATACTATTCTATAAAGTTCTTCTTCAGACTCAAATAATCCATTATATGTATTAAATAAATCCGTCATATATTTTGGATTAAACATGATTGCTTTCTTAATACATTCCTGCACAATATCTGAATGTATTTGATATACTTCTCTCAATTTCAATTCTCTTACATTTGTCTCAAACTCCCTGCCACAATCTATTTCTATGCCTATTTGCTGGTTATCAGATAAGAAATCCATTCCATCGATAAAAAAATCAAACGACAGTAAATCATCCGTATTAAACTTCATATTATGCGGTGAATATGATATTGATTTACTTGCCTTAGCATGATTACATGCATGACAAACAGGAACTAAATTATGAAAAGAAACTGCAAGTATAGGATATGTCTCTTTATCATAAAAATGATCTAAATCACACATAGTTCTTTTATAGGTTGAATTAACAAAATTTCTATTGCAATATGGGCACACTGTAATTTGCAATTCTTCAACAAATTCTTGCCTTGGGAACCTTTGTTTATACAATGTCTCTATTATAAACTTCTTATATTTTTTAGGTATCTTTGTTCGTCTTGAATTATACACATTCGCAATTTCAACAATTTCATCATAGTCTGCTTTGATAACATCCGGAAACGAATATTTCTTTCCTCTTACAGATATATTTTTAAGGCACCACTTATTAATTGCTCGAATATTTTTAAGATATTCTACTTTACTTCTTTGTCTTGGTTTCACATTAAGCAGTAAATGATATAACCTATTTACTGCTCCATTTTTAAAATATATTGGTATCATATATCTTCCTCATTTTGAAGTCGTTTAATTTTTTCTTCATATATTTTTATCTTCTTTTGCCGTAAGTCCAAGGAATTATATTTACACTTATATAACATCTCATATAACTTATCCTTTATAATTTTCTCTCCAATCAAAGCAATTTGCTGTTCTAATGAACGTATTTCCTCTTCTGTCAAAGAGGGATAAATTACTTCCTCCATGTTTCTCGTATCAGGCTTAATTTTATCAATAATGGCTTGTATTTTTTCCCTTGCGAATTCTCCAATCTGTCCCTTTTTACCTAAAAAAAATGCATCATTAAAAAGTTTATATATATTAGCTCCAAATGTTTCTTCGTGATTATCTTCATTATCAATATGACACTTATCCTTTTCTCTCTTCAAAAATATAACATTACTTCGAGGCATATCTGACAAAACAATTGGACTATGTGTTGTAAAAATTATTTGCACCTTCTTATCTGAGTATTCTGCCTTTATTTCCTCAATTAGATAATTTAATAATTTTTGCTGCCACAGCGGATGACAATATAGATCTATTTCATCTATAAGCAATAGTACATTTTCGCGCAAACTTTCCACAACATCATTACTTATGTAATTAAAGTATGGAACCATGTGTATCCAAGAAAAAAAATTCAACAACGCCCTCTCTCCTGATGCAAGCCGCAACCCACCTATGTCAATATACTTAAGTACATATGAATATTTCCTCTCATATACAGATTTCTTTATCAATTCAAGGAATTGATTATACGCTTCACTTCCATGCTCAACCTCCTTATATGATACATATGCCAAATCCGATAACGGAAGCGAACAATGATACATTCTACAATTTGCTATCACTCTTTCATATTCTTGAATTTCTTGTAAATTCTCCTGAAAAATACCAGCATATCTATCATTTTGCCTTAATAGCTCATTTATTGCATTTGTTATATACTTTACAAGTTCTTCTTTGTTGTTAATTGATTGCTCGCCATCACATTCTGTTATTCTGCGATATACTAATAATTCATATAGCAGATTAATATAAATAACAACAAATATATCTGTTTTCATCAGCTCAAAATCAAACCCTGCTAATCTTTTATTAACCATTTCATTAAAATATTTTATAAGTGGTAGATCATTTCTTTTTTCCTCTGTAAAACCTTTATACCTGTCTTTTAATAATTTTATAACCGTCTGAAATTTAATTTCCAATGTTCCAACAATATTTTTCACAAACATACTTTCGATATTGTTTTCATTAACATACTGAAGATACAACATATCCAAGATTTGCTGAAACTCATTTGCTTTTTTCACATAGCATACAATATCCTGTATTTCATAATATCCGCCTACGCAAAAGGTCTCTTTTCTACATTTCTTCTTGTAAAAAATACTTTTTAACGTTTTCAAAGAATTAACATTAAGCGAAATTTTACTAATACTTTCGTGTGTAGAAACCCCATCTTCCAACGAATACATACTATTTGAAATACATATCTTGCTTATATTTTCGAATGCCTTATTATCTCTAATAATTTCTGCTAACTCTGGAGAACCTTGCTGTAAACAAACTTCTTTTACTTCTGTTTCATTTACAAAATTATCTAAGTTATGATAGCATACCAATTCTGCATCCTCTCTATATATAGCAAGTTTCTTATCTTTCTCATATTTCTCCATGAAATAATTATCATAAACGGAATCATGTTCTTTATCCTTTACACTCCCATAATAGTCCGACAGCATATTTAATAATGTAGTTTTTCCTGCGCCATTTTCTCCAACTATAGCCGTAATATTTGTAACACATTTTTGTCTATCAAAAAAATCTGTTGGTAACAAATTCTTACATACATTCTGCTTTAATACATATTTTCCATCAATATATTCTACATAAAAATTATAATTTGCAGAAAAATTAAACCCCGTCTTCTCAATAAATTTTGAAGATGCTTGATTTATATAAAAGAATACTAATTCCAAACTATTCAACACCTTTCTATAATCTTTAATTTTCTAATTAGCTTTCATTTGTCAGTTTATGCTATATCAAGAGAACTGTACAAAGCTCCGCATACATCTTTCCGTCATCAAATTTAACGTCATCCAGTAACAATGCCTGAAATAACACTTCTCTGACATTCTCTAATTTTACCATAGAAAGCTCTACTTCTGAAAGACCATTTAATTCTATATTTTCAAAGGCTACCGCTTTTCTTGCCAACAGACAGTGTGTATATAAAGCCATGATATACTTATCTGACAGCACAAACGCATAGGTGTCTTTCCCTTTATAATTGTATCGGCATTTCTTTAGCTCTTCTTCAGATATTGTAAAATAACACCTTACCGTCTCCAGATACACTTTTCCAGCAAAATCAAGTTTGTATTTCTTTGCCAATCGCTTAATCGTTGCAAAAATATCATTTCTCTCATAAGCAAGTCTGGTTCTCTTGAAAACTACCTTTTTCCATTTTATATCCATATAAACATTGTTACCAATGGTTTTTCCGGCAAATGATTTATATTCCCCAATTCACAACAAGTAGGAAAGCACCTGCACCAACTTCTCCTGTGAAGAAATTTCATTGTAACTGTAATCTCCAAAATTTAACTGTTCAAACTGTAATGGTGTGCTTTCCTTTTTTATTTCACGTTCCATTACTCTATTCACATCTCTCATTGACTCCATTTCTTTTTGCTCCTTCTTTTCTGACAATAAAAGAGCAGTCATGCCCTGACTGCCCCATCTTTGGACAAAATGTCCAGAAGTTCTATATTTCTTCTTTTGGACTTTTTGTCCAAAAGTTTCCTGATACAATACGAATAACCTCTACTACGATACTGATTATTTTGAAAATCAACACAATACCGCCAATCAAACCACCTGCAATACAGTTCAAAGCCAAAACACCAATGCTTCCACTGATACCGAAATTCTTTGGTATGAGCCTAAGACACATTCTGCGGATGCCAAACGGACATCCTGCCAAAATCCAATATAAAAACCAGTCAAAACCTTCTGTTTTATTGCATATCAGATAACAAGTCCACATCCATACTGCAATAAACATCGTTGGAACAATTACTTTAAACAATACCCTTTTCATGCCATCCTCCCCCGTACATATCGTGCTGTACCTCCTGTTGATAGTAATGATTGATTGTGTTTGGTGCATTGTAAAGCGTTGTTACCATATACGCCTTAATATTTGCAATCTTGGTTGTGGTGTTCTTCATGCAGTCAATAACATAATTCAAATGAGAACTATTCAGTTTCAGGTATTTTGCTTTTACCAGTTCATACGGATATTCATCCCCACCAAGCTCGATATTTCCCGGCATGAAATCCACACCTTCCTCATGTCTTAAAATGCCGTACTCCGGTTTTATTTCCTCATCATTGATAATGGCTGCCATAATGGTTGCAAGTGTAATTTCCAGTCTGTCCGGCTCCTGAATGCCAAGACTTGCCGTAAGACTGCCCTGTGCATCTGCATCTATCAGTAAAACTTCCTTTCCCTGTTTTGCCAGTCCGATTCCTAAATTGCTTGTTGTGGTGGTCTTTCCAACTCCACCTTTCTGATTTGCGATTGCTATTACTTTACACATGATAAATTCTTCTATTCTTTACTATTTTGCTTTTATCTGCTGCTCTTTACATTGCTTTTCTGCACTTCCGCATAAGCTCTGTAATATTTGTTTGTTCCTTTGTTGCTATAAAGCTCTGATATTTCCAATACCTCAATTTTGGGATGACGCTGTAAAATTTTCTGAAACCAGACAATGTCATTCTTTGTTCCCATCAGTCTGACTTTTAACATTAGTCCGTTCCTCCAAATAGGGCGTACAGTTCCCGGTTAAAAGTCGCATACTCCGGATAGCGGATCTGTATCGCCTGCCAAAAGAAAGGTGCATAGGCACAGCAGAACGTGTGCCGTTGCAATACAGGTTAAATGCCATTCGCACCACCTTCATACTGCCGCTGGTCTGCCAGCCTTCATGCAAACATTCTGTTTTTACACAGCCTGTTTTAAAATCATAAATGCGGTTCGCATTTCTTCTGGTATCATCGTTAATGCCAAGACAGTAGCAAAGTGCCTTGTGGTACACATCCTGATACCTTACTTCTTTCAATTTCTCGTAGTAAAATTTCTCATGTGCTTCGCTAATAAAAATAATTTTCTCTGCGCCTAACGCTGTATTGTTCATGTTCTGAACCTCCTTTTTGAAAATAAAAAGGACTCTACTAATTGTTTTTCACAACTAATAAAGTCCTAAGTTTCATATTCATTTCTAAATTCGTGCTAGGGATTTCTTACTAATTTTTGTTCTTAGTAAATTGTTCCCTCAGAGTCCAAAACATACTATAAATTCAAGGTTTTCAGCGTTCTCAGAAAATACTGCCGTGGCAGATAAAAAGTACTTTTATCATGGTTTTTTCTCCTTAATATAATAACCTCACCAGACAACAATCCAGTGAGGTCATATAATCACGCTTTCTGTTTAGTTACAAACTCAAGCTTGCTGATATCTGCCTGATTAATACCAGTACGTTCTAGTACATAATGTATCTGTGCTAACATCTCATTATCATCCAATACTCTTGTCAGACCAACAAGTTTTTCATCATCCCAGACGGTAAGCACAGTTGAGGAATTCATAAGAGCCTTATACAGTCAATCTGGATAATTTCCTGATATCCAATGAACCGATAGAAATAACTTTTGAATCTGTTCTTTCGTAAACTTTTTTTCTTCTGTATATATAAGCATAATCTATTTCCCCCTATCTGTTATGATCACATCTCTGGCATTGCAGCATTTCATTTTCAACATCATCTTTATAAAAAACACCTGACCATTGGCAAATATTCTGCAAAATAGGCACAACAGATTTTCCTTTTTGGGATTTCATCATAGGATTTTCTTTCAACAATCCCAACTTCTATCAGGTCTTTTAATGTTGCAGCAAGTACTGTATCCGTAATATTGCACATTTCTCTTCGAAGTTCACTGTATCGAAGCTTTTCGGCTGCAGATAACACACTTATTATGCGTGATTTCCATTTTCCACCAAATATTGCCAATCCATATTCAAGTGGGCAACGTATATCATCATCTAATTTTTTCTCATATTTTGCCATTAAAAATCACCTTCCAGCTCTACGCATCGCTGCTAAAGCCTCTTGTCTATTAAACTCATTCTCTCCTTTTTCTTTCACATATGCTGTCATTATAGCTTGATAGTGATTCTTTTTAAAGTTACTATGAAATTTATTAGCAGCTCTTTGTTATATTTCTTTATTA
>OKTC01000771.1_pt1 | contig 11778 bp, 12 predicted proteins | sample 1606181 | NCBI WGS metagenome assembly OKTC01 (sample SAMEA3879529, study PRJEB24766) | human gut metagenome | biome: human-associated habitat; feature: feces | place: USA | collected 1985/1987 | reverse complement strand
CACGAGATTTGAGACTGAGTGAGACTCTATGATATAGCAAAATGCGATAAAATCGGTATTTGCAGGTGAATTATAAAGTTGTAGTCTCAAGTCAGTCTCATTTTTGAAGTTGTTTGTTGAGACTAACATGAGACTGAGGAGGTTCAAAATCATGGACATAAGCAAAAAGGATTGGAAATTATTTCGAGAAAGATTATCAGGCTGGCAGGAAAATTATATGGAAGGTCTTGTTAAAGAGTATGCAAATTTTCTGAATGATGATAAAAAGCCTGCATCAGAGAAATTCTGGGAACTTGAAAAACGGATAAAAGAAGATAAGCGTCATCCGGGTGTTATCATGGAACTGAAAAAATCAGAGGTAATATGGGATATTGTTCGTCTTATTAGACTGAAAGTAATTATATATGATGATTTATCAGAATTCAGTGGAGAATTGAGGCGGGAAGTGAAAAGAATACTTGAGATGAATAGATAATGACGGAAAGGGAGGTATGACAAATGCGTGATCCAATAGAGAATGTGACGAGATTGCAGAAGCAGTTGAACAATCTGCAATTGGAGAATCAGGTATTAAAGAACATATTGGATAAAGCGGGACTGTCATATCAAAATGAACTGGCAAGTATAAGGGAAACGGATACGAAAGAGGATTTTGATCCAGAACAGGGTAAAAGGATTGTGCACCCCAAAGAGATTACAGACAGGATGGCAAAGCTATTTTTCTCATTCTTTTGGGGAAGAACAGATGTATATGCGAAAAGAAATGTAAATAAAAACGGAGAGGCGGCATATTATCCGCAGTGTGATAATTTCTGGTCAGATAATTGCCATAGGAAATTAAATACACATATAGACTGTAAGGATTGCAAATATTGTTCGTATACAAGATTAGATTTACCAACCATATTGATGCATTTGAGGGGAAACTCTTATGCTGCAAAAGATGTAATCGGTGTATATCCATTATTTAGTGATGGAACATGTAGGTTTCTGGTGTTTGACTTTGATAATCATGAGAAGGATGCAGAAAAAAAGGATTTTGCAAATACAGATGATACATGGATTGAAGAAGTCGAAGCTATGAGAGATATCTGCTCATTAAATGGAATAGAACCTTTGATAGAGCGTTCTCGTTCAGGAAAAGGTGCACATATATGGATATTCTTTGACAAGCCAATATCGGCGGCAGTGGTTCGTAAATTTGGCTTCGCACTTTTAGATAAAGGTGCAGAGCAGGTGAATTTAAAGTCATTCAATTATTATGACAGAATGTTGCCAGCACAGGATTCCTTAGAAAATGTGGCAATAGGAAATCTGATTGCATTGCCATTACAGGGAAGGGCGTTGAAAGATGGCAATAGTGCATTTGTGGATAGTAACTGGAATGCTTATCCTGACCAATGGAATGCTTTATTAAGTAAACCTAAGCTTTCAGAGAAATTTCTGGAGAATAAGATAAGGGAATGGACATTTACAGCAGATGACCTTGAAGCATCCAGTGATGAAGAAAATAGGGAAAAGCCATGGGATAGAATGAAAAATTTTGCAAAATCAGATGTTGATGGGAAAATGGATATCACATTATCAAATGGTATATATGTCGACAGCACGAATCTTAAGCCTGCGATGCAAAATAAGATTCGCAGAATGGCAGCCTTTAGTAACCCAGTATTTTATAAAAATAGTGCGATTGGAACATCTAATTATGATACTTCGAGGTGGATTTATCTTGGAAAAGACTATCTTGGTGGATACATACAGATTCCAAGAGGATTACAGGATGAATTAATAGCAAATATTGATAAGGCAGGAATTGAATATACTATTGATGATGAGAGGCAGCAGGGAAGAAATATTAATGTAGAATTCAATGGAGAGCTACGACCTGAACAGAACAAGGCGTTAAAGGAACTGACTAAGCATGATAATGGAATACTTCATGCTGCAACAGCATTTGGGAAAACAGTTGTATGCAGTGCAGTAATTGCAGAAAAGAAAGTGAATACTCTGATCCTGCTTGAATCATCTGCACTTATAGAACAGTGGAAAGATGCTCTAAACAAATTTTTAATTATAGATGAAGAACTACCCCAGTACAAAACGAAAACTGGAAGATTAAGAACTAGAAAAAGTCTGATTGGAACATTACAGGGAGCACATGATTCAATGACTGGAATCATAGATATTGCAATGGCAGGCTCATTGTGCAAAAAGGGTGAGTACCATAAGTTGTTGAACCATTATGGACTTGTACTAATTGATGAGTGTCATCATTGTGCCTCTGAAACAATAGCAAATGTGCTAAAAGAAGTAAAAGCAAGGTATGTATATGGTGTGACAGCAACTCCGAAAAGAGGAGATGGACTGGAAAAAATCAATTATATGCTGATAGGACCTATAAGATATAGTTACACAGCAAAGGAAAAGGCTATGGAGCAGGGGATACAACATCTTGTATATCCGCGTTTTACCCGAACTGTACCTCCAAGAGGAGTGATTAATGGTAAGATGCATCCAAATGAAGCATATGATATTATTCACAATAATGATATAAGGGATGAACAGATTATTGAGGATGTGAAGGAGTGCGTATCATCAGGGCGTACACCAGTTATACTGTCACGCTATAAGGATCATTCTGAAAAAATGTATGAGCAGTTAAAATGCTATGCAGATCATGTATTTCTTATGACAGGTAACAACTCTAAAAAAGAGCACAAGAAGATTCTTGAGCAAATGCATCAGGCTGCTAAAGATGAATCGCTTATATTAATAGCTACCGGATCTCTTACAGGAGAAGGTTTTGATTTTCCAAGATTGGATACACTTTTTATAGCTACACCGGTGTCATTCCGTGGTGTAGTTGAACAGTACGCAGGACGATTGAATCGTGATTATGCGGGCAAAGAAAATGTGATAATATATGACTATGTGGATAATCATATTCCAATGTTTGATAATATGTATATGAAGCGACTAAAGGCATATAAACAGATTGGCTACGAGCTGTCTAGTGGCTTGAAGACTGATAAACAGGCAGCTAATGCAATATATGATGGAGATAATTATAGAGAGATCTTCCATAAGGATCTGTTTGATGCCAATAAAAATATAATCATTTCCAGCCCGGCCATCAGCGGACAAAAAGTTTATGAATTAATCAACATGTTAAAGAAAAAAGAGGAGGCAGGAGTTCAGATTACAGTAGTTACATGGACTCCGGATTCATATGGATTTGGTGATGCTGCATATTGGATGCAGCTACACGAAGATATGCGTAAAGCTGGTTTTTATATAAAAACAGAAGACGAATATTGCGACCGGTTTGCCGTTATTGACCAAGAAGTAGTATGGTATGGAAATATTAATTTACTGGCGAAAGATAAGATAGATGACAGTATTATGAGAGTTATGAGCAAAGATATAGCATGTGAATTGATGGAGATTACATTTGGAGATAGTGATGGCAAGGGTACAGAATATAATGAAAATTAATAAAAGTGAAAGCAGGATTGGTGCAACAAAAGCAGTTCAAGAACAACTAAAAACAACAAAGATTGAAGAAAACAAAGGTGCTTCATTTGTGTTCTGCCGGGCCGCAAATTTGACGAGAATAAAAGGAAGAAATGTCTTCTTTATTGTAAATGCCAGTAAGGTAATTGATTTTAGTCAGTACATAAAAACTAATAGTGGTACTGACCATTAATACCACAAAACTTCATCTTGCATAGACATAGGCAGGAGTTTATAATTTTTTTAGATGTACAGCAAGTCAGTGAAATTTTGTTTTGCAAATAGTCAAAATAAATCTGCAAGCCATTACTATAATATGTGCATTATAATAATAGGTGTATCAATATAGAAATTACCTGCCTTGGTTAATATTATAAATGGATGAGAAGCAACAATGGAAAGGAGACGCATCGAATGATTGATATATACACAGAAAAAAGAAACTTAAAAGATTGTATACTTCAGAATGACCTTTACTTTAATTTAAATACAGGCAATGAAGATATGTCGCAATATGAAATAAATCTCATTCAGCAAGTAGATGAGGCAAAGTTGACACCGGACAAGCACATTGAAACAAAATATGGTTTAGGTACAATCCGTAATTTGTCATCTGGTTGCAAGACATTACTTAATATTGTAAAGCATCCTGATAAGGTGGTGAATGTAGAAGAATGTGGTCCGAATGTGCTTAAAATAATTTTTACTATGGATAATATAAAGATTTATATGTCCAGACCATTGCTTTTTGATATTCCGGATGATGTGCAAATCAGATTCAATGATTCTGATATAGTGACCGGAGGGAGAGGATATAATGCCTGGTGGAGTAAGGAGTATGAAAGGAGAGAAGCAGATGATCTATAAGAATATTACATTTAAAGCAGATCCATTTTCATACAATTTGGAATTTGACGATAGAATAACTCTTGTTGGCGGAGATAGTGGTACTGGTAAAACAGTGCTTTATGAAATGTTGGAAGATTTACGCTTAACTGATGAATACAAAGCTATAAAATTGTTTAATTACAAATCAGATAATTTCTCAGAGTCGATTGAAAAGTGCAGAGATAGTTTTATTGTGGTTGATAATGCCGATAATTTGATTAATGATGAGATCAGAAGGTTCATTAATTTTGAGCCGTCGAATCAATATATGCTTTTCCTACGAAATTGCGATGGTCTCAATGTTTCTGATAAAAGTTTTAAAGTGTTGAAGTTTGACAATAATAAGATAACACTGGAAGAGGAGTTGTGATATGAAATATTTGTGGACAGAAGATACCGGCGCAGGACTTCACTTCTGGAAATTGGTTAATCAACTTTTCTTTGATGATGCACTTGTGGTCGAAAGCAAGGGAAGTAATATTAATTATATTCATTTTTCGTGTAATTCTAATATCGATAGAAGCGGATTTATACCGCAATAGATTTTTAATAAGAATATGAATATACTGGATTTAAACAGTGCTTGTAAATGAAAAAAGTTTGATAAAGTGTCGATTTAATATGAAGATAGGAGAATTTGTGAAATTGTAGACAAGTTAAATGAACGGAGGAAAGTAATACATAATGCAAGACAGAAGGCCAACTACGCAAAAAAAATTAATGAAAGAATTCCCACAAATAAATGCTGATGTAGTGGAAGAAATTGATATAAAGATAAAAACAAAAGTTTTAGCATATCAATCAAATAATGTTAATAGAGATATATCTGAAGAGATACAGAAAGAAATAAAAAAGCATATTAAAGCAAAAAACTTAAAGCTAATTAAAAAGAAGAGCAATAAACTTGCAAAAGAATATTTAGAGAATAATAGAATTTGGATTTTACAAGAGAACTGGTATTGTTTATTGGCTTATTTTATTACAATAGCAACTATGATATTAAGATGTATAGAAATGAAAACAAAAACGAATGACAGGATTTCTTTAATTATGTATTTTGTTGCACTAATATTATGGATATTCATAGTAAATATAAAAGGATTTATGAGTTTAAAAGCGGAAAGGTTTTTTATAGCATTTAATAATCAGACACCTTGTATGATAATTATAAGTTCAATATTGTTTTATTTAGTAGTTCGCGTATGCACTTGTAGGTATGTATGGGTTGCAGTTATTGTCATATCTTTTTTGGGATGTATGTTATTCACATACTTGTGGTACAAAAGAGAAAAAATATATACGGATATGTGATAAAAACTGGAAATAATTTCAACAAGGAAAATTAAATAAAAAATTATAGGAAGGTGAATGCAATGACGATTGAAGAAATTTTATCAAAGGAAGAAAATCAGACATTTGATAGAAAAAGTATAAATATTTCTCCTAAGGATTTAGCAATACCGATTGTTGCATTTGCTAATGCGGATGGTGGAGATATTGCAATAGGCATAACCGATAAGACAAGAAGAATTGAAGGCGTTGATTTTGAAACCAAGAAGTTAAATGAACTTCTAAGAGTGCCATTTGATTTTTGCAATCCGACTATTAAAGTTGGAATAGAAAAAGTACCCTGTGTCGATGAAAAGGGAAGAGAGAATCATGTACTTGTAATGCATATTGATGCAAGTCCGCAGGTACATGCAAATCAGGCAGATGATGTATTTCTAAGAGTTGGTGATAAATCTAAATTACAGACTTTTGAAGAACGTCTTCAGCTTAATTATGACAAGGGAGAACGTTACTTTGAAGATAAAGCGGTACCCGATGCTACAATAGATGATATAGATATGGACTTTGTAAAAGAATATATAAATAAGATTGATTACGGGAAAAGTCCTTTGGAATATCTTAAAGAAAACAGAGGGTTCATAAAAGAAAAAGATGGCGAGATTCAAATCAATACCGCTGCAATTCTGTTATTTGGAAAGAATCCGCAAAATTTCTTTCCTCGTGCAAGGATTCGTTTTATACGTTATGAGGGAACCGAAGAAAAATTTGGAACAGAAATGAATGTAATTAAGGATGTCATCTTTGAAGGCACACTGCTTAATATGATAAATGAGGCAATTGCATATTTGGATACGCAGGTAAAAGAAAAAACATACCTGGGACCAGATGGAACATTTGTTACAGATGAGGAATATCCTAAGTTTGTCAGACAGGAATTGATCGTAAATGCTGTTACTCATCGTGCCTATAGTATTACTGGCACAGATATTCAGATTAAAATGTTTGATGACCATATAGTAGTTGAAAGTCCTGGAAAACTTCCGGGGCTTGTAAGAGCGGACAATATACGTTTCACACATTTTTCCAGAAACCCTAAGATTGCAGAGTTTTTAAAGAACTATAAATTTGTAAAAGAATTTGGTGAAGGTGTTAATCGTATGTGTAATGAGTTAGAGCAGGTTGGATTAAAAGATCCAGTTTATCATACAAATGCTTTTATGTTGCAGGCGGTTATTTATAATTCAAAAGTTGGAAAAACTATTATTGAAAAAACCGCTGATTCATTAAAAAAATTGGCTGTTGCAGTCAATAAGTCGTTGATTGATTACCAAAAGCCGGCGATTGGAGAAGAAAAGTCGGCGATTGGAGAAGAAAAGTCGGCGGTTAATAGGATAAAATCGGCGATTGAGCAACAAAAATATAATGAACCTTCGAAGGCAAATATTCTTAAAGTGTATGATGAAATAGAGAAAAATCAGATTTTTGGCACAAAAGAAATAAAAGAAATTCTTGATTGCTCACCATCCACAGCAAGAGCAGTCATGACAAAGCTTAGAGATATGAAAGTTGTTAAAGCGGTGAATGGTAAAGGAAAGGGAAAGTATGTATTCATAGAATAAAAATGAGGTATAGAGTATTGATGAATGTAAAAGCTCTATGTGTGGAAGCCAGGAGAAGATAAAAACTGAATTGATTAAAGGCACAAATTTGGTTTAAGTAACTCTTATGATGAAGAGAGAAATGTCACAGAAAATGTCGTAGAAATGCCATAGAAATTTTGAAAAAAATCAAGTGGCTAAAATCAGGATATCCTAAGAAGAAGCTTTTTTAAAGCATGCGAGACCTTTAAAGTGATTTCTGAAAAACGAATGTTTTAAAGTTTGACATTTACAAAAGTTAGTCTCAACGAAGTCCCATGAGATTTGAGACTGAGTGAGACTCTATGATATAGCAAAATGCGATAAAATCGGCATTTGCAGGTGAATTATAAAGTTATAGTCTCAAGTTAGTCTCATTTCTGAAATTGTTTGTTGAGACTAACATGAGACTGGTGAGGTTCAAAATCATTGACATAAGCAAAAAGAATTGGAAATTATTTCGAGAAAGATTATCAGGCTGGCAGGGAAATTATATGGAAGGGCTTGTTAAAGAATATGTAAATTTTCTAACGGTAATACTCCCAAGCGTCCTACATGTGGTTCCACTAAAATTCAAAAGGTATTTGGTACAAAAAGATGGGATACAGCAGGTTTATTTGGTTTAGCAGGTAGCAATGTTGGGAAGACTATAGAATGTAAAAATTGTGGCTACAAGTGGTAAGGAGGAATACACTAATGGGTGTCAACTACAACAGTTATGTTCATTTGTTAAACATATATATGGCAGAAAAAGGAATCAGTGATGCAGACCTCAAACAATACGACACAATGTTGCAAGATAAAGTAAGAACAGGAATGTATAAAGAAATTGTTGGTTACTATGCCAATGATGCAACAGGCATTAAGAAAGCGATGAGTGACAATAAGACATTTTTAACAAGGTATATCAATAACCTGCGTGCATAAAAGTATATGTAGATGTTATAGTAAGCTGACTTATAAGGAGGTATTGACATGGATTATACAGCGTTATCACAGGATAATGACTTTCAGAAATGGTTCAAATATCAACCGTTGGAGGCACAAATTGCTAGATATGCAAAGGATAAATCGTCAATTGTAGCCGCTGGACAGAAAATAATGGACGTATATAATGCATTTGCAAATGCAAAGCAATCTTTTAGGTCGGCTGGATACGAAAATTATGGTGACCTTTGTAGTGATAATGAAATAAGCAAGTTATATACAAAGTATCATTTTTTAATGTGTACTATTATGGAATACAACACTTGCAGGGATTTATGTTTGCAAGTAGTTTGGGCATATATACAACCATCTTCTTTAGAGTCACTTGCACAAAATTTGTATAGAAATACAGAAAAAGAATGTAACAGTGAAACTGTTCATAAGGAATTAAAAAGACTCATAAAAGAAGGTCGTACAGACCTAAAGCCTTTAAAGAAACTTCTTGGTAAGTTTGAGAGTGACAAGCATATTACAGATGTTAGGGACATGTGTAATTATATAAAACATCGAGGAACAATTCACTTTGATGGACTTGGAGATAACCTCGATAAAATGCTCCTAACTGTAAATGGACAGGTAGTCAGGTCATTGGGACGACCAAGTTATACATTTAATGAGGTGGAAGATATTTTGTGGAATTATCACAAAACTTTTCAGAAATACTTCAATCAGATTATTGACATGATAATTCCAGAGGATTACATGGACAACAAAGTTACCTTAGAAGATTATATAAATATTCTTTTAGAGTTAATAAGACTACAGAATAAGGAAAGTTGACATTGAAGAGGCTACCTTATCATCCAAGTAAAGTAGCCTTTCAAAAATTTCAATTTCACGAATTGCGTGTACGCATTAAGCAAAAGAAAAACCTCATTATGGGAAAATGAATAAAAATAGTGGAAAACGTATAAAAATGAGTTTATGTACAGAAGGAATACATTTCCGAAAAGTGAGTAATTTATATAAAAATATGTCACATATTGGAATAAAACCTAAACAAAATAAGTTAATTTGCCTCTGGGACATAAAGAGCTTGAATGACAAATTAAACTGCCTAAAACCTGTATTTATACAAATTTTAGGCAGTTGTTTTATCAAATGGCTCTATGTTCACCTTATTTGTACAGAGTAATAATGATAAAAAATAGATAAAACAAAAGAGGAGCATTATATGACGAAAGTGAATTTTTATGACACCATTGATGATTCATTACTAAAATTTGCAGTTATTATTGCCAGACATAACGGCAAGTGGGTATTTTGCAAGCACAAGAAAAGAAATACATGGGAGATTCCGGGAGGACATAGGGAAACAGGCGAAAATATTCTTGAAACAGCTAAAAGAGAGTTACGGGAGGAAACAGGAGCAATAACTTTTGACATTACTCCGATTTGCATATATTCTGTGACTGCACCGGACAATTTCAATGGAATGGAGACTTTTGGAAAATTGTTCTTTGCAGATATACATACTTTTAAAAAAGAACTTCATAGTGAAATTGAAAAAATAGCGATTATGGATGAACTGCCGATTGATTGGACATATCCTGAGATTCAGCCTAAACTGTTGGAAGAAGCAAGGAAAAGGGGATTTCTGCCCAAGAATGACGCAATAAAATGGCTGTTTTTTGATATTGGTTCTACATTGGTTGATGAAAGCAAGGTCTATGAAGACAGGATGAAAAAAATAGCAGAATTATCATGTGCAACTTATGAGAAGGTTTATGAATGTGCTATGTCATTTTATAAAGAAAACAAAAAAGGAGATTTAGAGGCAGCAAGACAATTGGGTGTGAAATTACCTAAGTGGGAATCACAATACGAGAGGCTGTATGAAGATACTAAAGCTTGTCTGAAGAAATTAAGTGGAATTTATAAAATTGGTGTAATTGCAAACCAATCATTAGGAACTTGTGAGAGATTACAAAATTTTGGCATAAAAAAATATATTGATTTGGTCATCGCATCGGCAGAAGAAGGCGTTTCAAAACCAGATAGACGCATATTTGAAATTGCATTGGAAAGAAGCGGTTGCAAGCCGGAAAATGCAGTCATGATTGGCGACCGCATTGACAATGATATTGTACCCGCAAAACAGTTGGGTATGAAAACTATATGGGTAAAACAGGGATTTGGAAGTTTGTGGAATATAACAGATGAGAGTGAAAAAGCTGATATTGAAATTGATAACTTATCCGATATTTTAAAATATTTGTAAGAAGTGCATTTATGAAATGATTTGTAAGAATCTTTTAACGAGTATATAGCAGAATGGAAGGGAAAAATGATATGAAAAAATGTAAACTTCTTTTGTTTGATTTAGACGGAACACTGTTGCAGAGTGACAAAACCATATCCAAAAAAACACTTGCTTGCTTGAAAAAATGTAAAGAAAAAGGGATTATGATTGGCGTTTCTACATCCAGAAGTGAACAGAATTCTTTGGAATATTTAAGCGAATTGATGCCCGATGTTTTAATATCAAGTGGTGGAGCATTAGTAAAATATAAGACAGAATATATTTATAAGGCGGAATTTTCTGTAGAAGAAACTAAAGCTATGATTGATATGGCAAGAAATATTTGTGGAAATGATTGCGAAATTACGATAGACACAATAGATGCACATTATTGGAATTATAAAATAGACCCTAAGAAGTTAGATAATAGATGGGGAAATAGTATTTATACAGATTTTTCGGATTTTAACGAATGTTCATTGAAAATGTGTGTTGAGATTTTTGAACAGGATAAGGCATATAAGCTGGCTCGAAACCTCTCCGATTGTGATTGTATTCGTTTCTCTGATGGATTCTGGTACAAGTTTACGAAAAAGAATGTGACGAAAGAAAATGCAATTATGAAGATTGCGAAAGTATGTGGATTTAGTACAGATTCAATTATTGCATTTGGAGATGATTACGCGGATATAGGAATGTTAAAATTATGTGGAATAGGTGTTGCAATGGGTAATGCGATTGATGAGGTTAAGGAGAAGGCTATCGCTGCAGCAAAGTCAAAGGCAGCAAATGCAAGAGTTCACAGCTTTGATGAGGCTGTTGAAGCTGCAATCGAGAGTGTAAGCGCAAAGCTTGACATGGAGGAGAATAGAAAGAGATTCTTCGCAATCAAGCTTATTGAGAAGGACAGCAAGATCATAGAGCAGATGAAGAATGCTCCAGACTGCTCAGCAGAGATCAAGAAGCTTGAGGATGACTTCGATGATGACACAGAGAGTATCATCACAAGCGAGAGATATTCATATATTTCATCAATCATTGACAAGTGTGTAAAGAAGGCTGCTAAGGGACAGAAGCTTACAGTATCAGATAAGATCGACCGTGTTGTAACAAACCGTATCCTTGCACTTCCTATATTTGTGCTCATCATGTGGCTCGTATATTATATAGCAATGTCAACAGTAGGTGCATGGTGCACAGACTGGACAAATGATAACCTGT
>OKTC01000765.1_pt1 | contig 11882 bp, 10 predicted proteins | sample 1606181 | NCBI WGS metagenome assembly OKTC01 (sample SAMEA3879529, study PRJEB24766) | human gut metagenome | biome: human-associated habitat; feature: feces | place: USA | collected 1985/1987 | reverse complement strand
AAAATTCCTTAAGCTTTCCCATACTCTTGCTCCTCTCAGATATCTTTCAGCATTGTACCGCCGAAGTTGTCATGTGTCAAGACACAAATCATGACAATAGTTTTCCACCAAGAGCGGGCAGATTGCGGGCGGTTGTCAAAGATCGGTTTTTGCGGTACAATAATACCAATCTTTTGGCCGGGCGTTTGCCCTGCTGGAATTGGGGGATTTTGTATGGTTGAAACGTTTGATGTCAGCATTACCCCGTACGGGCTGACCCGCCGGACTTTTGTTTACCTGCCGGATGACTGGCAGACTTCCGGCAAAAAATATCCCGTACTCTATATGTTTGACGGCCACAACCTGTTTTTTGATTCCACCGCCACATACGGCACCTGCTGGGGGCTGAAAGAATACTGTGACGCCCACCCCAACTGGATCATTGCCGCACCGGAGTGCAACCACGAGGGCAACAAGCGGCTGGAGGAATACTGTCCCTACCAGTCGGACTGGTTCGGCGGCATTACGGGCACCGGGCATGAATACATGGAGTGGCTAACCAAAGAGTTCAAGCCGATGATGGACAAGCGCTACCCCACCCTGCCTGGCCGCGCCAACACGGCCATTGGCGGCAGCAGCATGGGCGGCCTGATGAGCCTGTACGCCCTGCTGCAGTATAACGATACCTTCAGCCGCGCGGCAGCCCTGTCGCCGTCGATCTGGGTGTCTCCTGAAAAGCTCAGCGGTCTGGTGGGCCGCGCAAAGCTGGAGCCCGGCACGGTGCTCTACATGGACTACGGTTCCCAGGAGATGGGCAACCACGAGGGAATGCGCAGGGAATTTGCCGAGATGTGCAGCAAGATCATGGTCCGGGGCATCCACCTGACCAGCCGCCTGGTGCCCGGCGGCACCCACAGCGAAGCCAGCTGGGAAAAGCAGCTGCCGTTCGTGTTCCATACATTGATGTATGAACTGGACTGAACCTCTCCGTCATCCCTTCGGGATGCCACCTCTCCTGGTAAGAGAGGCGCGGAGCGCCTGAGAGGTTTTTATAGAGGAGGGAACTACATGGAAACACAATACTTCAAGGATTACAGCCCCGCACTGGGCCGGGAGATGGAGTGCAAGGTCTACGGCCACGCAGGCCGCCCTATGCTCTTTATCCCCTGTCAGGATGGCCGTTTCTTCGACTTTGAGGACTTCCACATGGCCGGTACGCTGGCTCCGTGGATCGAATCCGGGCAGATCATGGTCATCTCCATCGACACCATCGATCAGGAGACCTGGTCCGACACCAACGGCGACCCCTACTGGCGGATCCGCCGCTATGAGCAGTGGATCCGCTACATCGTGGAGGAAGTCGTGCCCAAGATCCAGTATATCGCCAAGGAGCGCAACGGCTGGGACAGCCTCCCCGGCGTGATCGCCTTTGGCTGCAGCCTGGGCGCGACCCATGCCGTCAACCTCTACCTGCGGTTCCCCTATCTTTTCGATGGTTGTCTGGCCCTCAGCGGCATCTACACCGCAAAATACGGCTTTGGCGATTACATGGACGAGGTGGTCTACCAGAACTCCCCCGTGGACTATATGGCCAACTTCCCCACCGATCACCCCTATATGGACCTCTACCACAGCAGGAAGGCGGTCATCTGCTGCGGTCAGGGCGCTTGGGAGCAGCCCGATACCACCCGGCAGCTCAAGCAGATCTTTGAGCAGAAAGGCATCCCTGTCTGGGTGGACCTGTGGGGCTATGATGTCAAGCACGACTGGGATTGGTGGTATCAGCAGGTCGTGTATTATATGCCTTATATTTTGGGTTAAACCTCTCAGTCTCGCTGCCGCTCGCCAGCTCCCCTAGTAGGGGAGCCCTTGGCATGTCGGGCAAGTCTGAGCGTCTGTGATAAAATGGCGGGCCCTGTCTTCTTTGGCAGAGAACGTAAGTGTGAAAAAGGAACGAGCAACAATGAGCAACTTTATCTTTATCTCCCCCAATTTCCCCACCAACTACTGGCAGTTCTGCCGGGAGTTGAAAAACGACGGCATGAACGTGCTGGGCATCGGTGACCAGCCCTATGATGAGCTGAAGCCGGAGCTGAAGGACAGCCTGAACGAATACTACAAGGTCGGCAGTCTGGAGAATTATGACGAGGTCTACCGTGCGGTGGCGTTCTTCGCCTTCAAGTATGGCCGCATCGACTGGCTGGAATCCAACAACGAGTACTGGCTGGAGCGGGATGCGGCCCTGCGCACGGACTTCAACATCAAGTCCGGCTTCCAGACCGAGGATATGCCCCGCATCAAGTACAAGAGCAAGATGAAGGAGTATTACCAGAAGGCCGGCATCGCCACCGCCCGTTACCACATGGTGGACGACCTGGAAGGCTGCAGGAAGTTCATCGACGAGGTGGGCTATCCAGTGGTGGTCAAGCCGGACAACGGTGTGGGTGCCTCCGATACCCATAAGCTGTCCAGCGATGAGGAGCTGAAGCGCTTCCTGCTCTACAAGAGCACCTATCACCCCGACCTCTCCTACATCATGGAGGAGTTCGTCCACGCCGAGGTCAACAGCTACGATGCTATCATCGACGGCAGCGGCAACCCCATCTTTGAGGCGGGCAACGTCAGCCCGGTGTCCATCATGGACATCGTCAACGACAACGATAACTCCATCTACTATATCATCAAGGACCTGCCCGAGGATACCCGCGCCGCCGGACGTGCCGCCGTCAGGAGCTTTGGCGTGAAGAGCCGGTTCGTCCACTTTGAGTTCTTCCGCATGACCGAGGATCAGGTCGGCATGGGCAAAAAGGGCCAGCTCGTGGCGCTGGAGGTCAATATGCGCCCCTGCGGCGGCTTTACCCCGGATATGATCAACTTTGCCCGCTCCACCAACGTGTACAAGATCTGGGCGGATATGATCGCCTTCGGCGGCACGGATATGCCGGTGGGTGAGCACTACTACTGCCCCTTTGCGGGCCGCCGCGATGGCAAGAACTTTGTGTACAGCCATGAGCAGATCATGCAGAAGTACCAAAAGAATATGCGGATGGTGGACCGCATCCCCGAGGCTCTGTCCGGTGCCATGGGCAACCAGATGTACGTTGCAACCTTCTTCACCCGCGAGGAGATGGAGCAGTTCTACTCCGATGTGTTGGCTGTGAACGACCCTGTCAACGCCAAGGTGCAGAAGGAGCTGGCCGAGGTGCTGGCACTGGGCGAGCCCACCACCACCGCCCTCACCGAAAAGCCGAACCTCTCCCCCGCCGTGAAGCCCACTACGGCTGTGACCAAGACCCACACCCGCGCCGTTACAAAGACGGCACGGAAGAGAAAGTGACCAGAAGCTAGAGAACAGCCCCGGGACAAGGAAGAAAACTCCATGTTTCGGGGTTTTATTGTCCCCTGCTTCAGAATGTGATATACTGTTCCCAAAGAAAGAGAACGAGGTATTGCTGTTATGAAAATTCCTGCAAATGGCTTCACCCATGCCGGCAAGTTCCATGCGGACGACGTATTTGCAACGGCGCTGCTGCAGATCATCCGGCCGGACATCAGGATCACCCGCGGCTTTGTGGTACCGGACGATTTCGACGGCATCGTGTATGATATCGGCTTTGGCATGTTCGATCACCATCAGGAGCCCCGAGAGTACCGCGCCAACGGCATCCCCTATGCGGCCTTCGGCCTGCTGTGGCGGGTGCTGGGCCCGGGGTTGGTGGGGGAGCGTCAGGCCCGGCTCATCGATGAAAACTTTATCCAGCCCCTTGACCTGAACGACAATACCGGCGAGCAGAACAGCCTGTGCGATGCCATCGGCTTCTTCAACCCGGTGTGGGATTCCAAGGAGGATCAGGACACCTGCTTCTTCAAGGCGGTGGCTGTGGCAAAGCAGATCCTGGAAAACCAGATCGAGAGCGCGAACGCCGTGAACCGTGCCGACGAGAAAGTGCAGCAGGCCTATAAGAACTCCCGGGACGGCATCGTGGTCCTGCCCTGCTACCTGCCCTGGAAGAACGGCCTGTACAAGACCGATGCCCTCTTCGTCATCTACCCCAGCCAGCGCGGCGGGTGGAGCGCCCAGTGCGTGACCGACCACAAGACCAAAAAGCCGAAGCTGCCCTTCCCCCAGAGCTGGGCGGGCCAGCCGCAGGAGATCATTGAGCAGAAGAGCGGCATCGAGGGCATCAGCTTCTGCCACGCCAGCCGCTTCCTCATCACCGCAAAGGATAAGGAGACGGCGCTGGCCGCCTGCCGTCAGGTGCTGAAAAACAACGGGAGACTGTGATATGAGCGGGGAAGCGGAGAAGACGGAGCGGGCCTATGTCTATATGGTGCGCTGCGCAGGCGGCCAGCTCTACACGGGCTGGACAAATGACCCGGCCAGCCGCCTGCACGCCCACAAGAGCGGGAAGGGGGCCAAGTGCACCCGTGCGCTGGGGGCACAGCGGTTCGCGTATCTGGAACGGTGCACAGACAAATCTGCCGCCCTGCGCCGGGAAGCAGCCCTGAAAAAGCTGACCAAGGCGCAGAAGGAAGCCATGTGCGCCGAATGGGCTGAGAAGAACCTGCCCCGGCTCTCGCTGGCCACCCGGGCCGATGCGGCGGAGATCCTGGACATCTACAACTGGTATGTCCTGCACCACACGGCAACCTTTCAGGTAACGCCCTCTTCCCTGCCGGAGTATGAGGACTGGGTGGACAGCACCCGTGCGCTGATCCCTCTGCTGCTGGCCCGGGATGGGGACGGTAAACTGCTGGGCTACGCCTGCGCCCACCGCTACCACCCCCGGGAGGCCTACGACTGGGCTGTGGAGAGCACCATCTACTGTGCCCCCGATGCCCGGGGCTTTGGTGTGGGGGATACCCTCTACCGCGCCCTGCTGGATATTCTGGACGGGATGGGTTACTGGAATGTCTACGCCCTTGTGGCAGACCCCAACCCCGCCAGTGAGCGTATCCATGCCCGCCTGGGCTTCACCTGCGTGGGCCGTGAGCCCCACACCGCCTATAAGTTCGGCTGGCTGGGCCTGTCCACCTGGTGGCTGCCCCTGCGCAGGGGCAATGAAAAGCCGGAGCCCACCCACCCGCTGACACAGGAACAGGTGGAGGAGATCCTGGGAAGATACCAGGCATAAAGAAAGCGCCCTCCGGGGCGCTTTTTTGCATTTCATATATACATTTTGAATGCATAAAAATTGAATATAAACAAATGATACTGTATAAACATACAAAGTGTAACAAATCCTGCCGCAAATGCGCGGCATGTTTGGCAGTTTTCAGCATTGACGGAAAAGCCGCGTGGCGTATAATAAAAGCATCGACCGCGAATCAAAGACAGAGGATGCGAAGGGAAAGTGCGCATCAGGGTACAAAAGTGTATTTTTATTAAAAGGAGCGCGTTTATTATGAAAAAGGAAAACATCAAAAAAGTCGTTCTGGCCTACTCTGGTGGTCTGGATACCTCCATCATCATTCCCTGGCTGAAGGAAAACTACAACAACTGCGAAGTCGTCGCCGTTTCCGGTGACGTGGGCCAGGGCACCGAGCTGGACGGCCTGGAGGAAAAGGCCAAGGCTACCGGCGCTTCCAAGCTGTACGTCCTGGATCTGAAGAAGGACTTTGTGGAGAACTACATCTTCCCCACCCTGAAGTTCGGTGCAAAGTACGAGGACTACCTGCTGGGCACCAGCTTTGCACGCCCCTGTATTGCAAAGGCTCTGGCCGATATCGCCATCAAGGAAGGCGCAGATGCCATCTGCCACGGCTGCACTGGCAAGGGCAACGATCAGGTGCGTTTTGAGCTGACCCTCAAGGCCCTGTGCCCCGATATGGCCATCATTGCTCCCTGGCGTGAGTGGGACATCAAGAGCCGTGACGAAGAGATCGACTACGCCGAGGCTCACCACATCCCCCTGAAGATCAACCGCGAGACCAACTACTCCAAGGACAAGAACCTGTGGCATCTGAGCCACGAGGGTCTGGATCTGGAGAGCCCCGCCAACGAGCCCCAGTACAACCACCCCGGTTTCCTGGAGCTGGGTGTCAGCCCCGAGCAGGCTCCCGACACCCCGACCTATGTGACCATCCATTTTGAAAAGGGCGTTCCCACTGCCGTTGACGGCAAGGAGATGGGCGCTGTGGAGCTGGTGGAGTACCTGAACAAGCTGGGCGGCGAGAACGGCATCGGCCTGCTGGATATCGTGGAGAACCGTCTGGTGGGCATGAAGAGCCGCGGTGTGTACGAGACCCCCGGCGGTGCCATCCTGTACAAGGCCATCAATGTTCTGGAGACCATCACCCTGGACAAGGAGAGCGCACACCTCAAGGAGCAGCTGGCACAGAAGTACGCCGACATCGTCTACAATGGCCAGTGGTTCACCCCGCTGCGTGAGGCTCTGGATGCTTTTGCCAACAGCCTGGCAAAGACCGTGACCGGCGATGTGAAGCTGAAGCTGTACAAGGGCAACATGATCAACGCCGGTGTCACCTCTCCGTTCACCCTGTACGATGAGCAGACTGCTTCCTTTGGTGAGGACGAGGATTACAACCAGGCAGATGCAGCAGGCTTCATCAACCTGTTCGGCCTGTCCATCAAGGAGCGCGCAAAGTTGTCCAAGAGCTGGCCGAAGATCGAGGACTAAGCGGCTGATCCACCGGGATCACACAAAGCCAACTTTCTCTCCGGTGTGTTCTCTACACTTTCACAACGGAGTTCCAAAACCGGCATAGTTGCCGGCGGCACCGCCGCAGGAGCGTTTTCCCCTGCGGCGGCTTTGCCGTTTTTAGCTGTTTTTATTTACAAGATAAACATCCTCGCCCTCTCAGTCACCTACGGTGACAGCTCTCCCAAAGGGAGAGCCCTTGGCATAGCGGCAAAGTTTCCGGTCAAGCCGTGAAGTTCTCGGTTGCGCCAGAGCCTCTCCCTTTGGGAGAGGTGGCATTGCGCAAGCAATGACGGAGAGGGCGAGCCGCCTATCAGAAAAGGAAGAATATTATGGCAGAACAATTATGGAAGGGCCGCTTCTCCAAGGCGGTCGATTCGCGCGTCAATGACTTCAACTCCTCCATCCGCTTTGACCAGCGGATGATCGCGCAGGATATGCGCGGCAGCGGGGTCCACGCCGCCATGCTGGCCAAGCAGGGCATCATCTCCGAAAAGGACTGCGAGGATATCCTCAGCGGGCTGGCCTCCATTGCCGACGATCTGGCAAGCGGTGCGCTGGAGATCGACCCCAACGCCGAGGATGTGCATACCTTCGTGGAGCAGACCCTGACCGCCCGCATCGGCGATGCAGGCAAGCGCCTGCACACCGGCCGCAGCCGCAACGATCAGGTGGCGCTGGATATCCGCCTGACCCTGCGGGACTACAGCCACACCCTGCAGGCTTACATCGTGGAGCTCATCAAGGTCATCTGCAGGAAGGCCGCGGAGAATACCACCGCTGTCATGCCCGGCTACACCCACCTGCAGCGCGCCCAGCCCATCACCTTTGGCCATGCGCTGATGGCCTACGCCTCCATGCTCCTGCGCGACCTGCAGCGCTTTGAGGATGCCACCGCCCGCATGGATGCCCAGTGCCCGCTGGGCTCCGGTGCTCTGGCCGGTACCACCTACCCGCTGGATCGTCAGTTCACCGCCGAAAAGCTGGGCTTTGCCGCACCCTGTGCCAACAGCCTGGACGGCGTTTCTGACCGTGACTTCTGCATTGAGCTGGCCAACGCCATCTCTATCTGCATGATGCATCTGTCCCGCCTTTCCGAGGAGATCATCCTCTGGTGCAGCTGGGAGTTCAAGTTCATCGAGCTGGACGATGCCTTTACCACCGGCTCCTCCATTATGCCCCAGAAGAAGAACCCCGATGTCACCGAGCTGATCCGCGGCAAGACCGGCCGCGTCTACGGTGACCTGAACACCCTGCTGGTGATGATGAAGGGCATTCCTCTGGCCTACAACAAGGATATGCAGGAGGACAAGGAAGCCATCTTTGACGCGGTGGACACCTTGGAGCTGTGCCTCAAGACCGTCACCCCCATGCTGGACACCATGAAGACCCTGCCTGCCAACATGCGCCGCGCTGCCGCCAAGGGCTTTATCAACGCCACCGACTGCGCCGACTACCTGACCAAGAAGGGGATGCCCTTCCGGGATGCCTACAAGCTGACCGGCTGCATGGTCTCCGACTGCATCGCAAAGGATAAGACCCTGGAGGAACTGACTCTTGACGAGTTCAAGGGCTACAGCGCCCTGTTCGAGAACGATATCTATGATGCCATCGACCTCATCAAGTGCTGTGAGGGCCGCACCAGCTACGGCGGCCCCAGCGAGGCAAGCGTCAACAACCAGATCCGGCTGGCCATGGACCAGCTGGCCGCATGGGAGGCGAACAACGCATGAGCGTAAAGGTCTTTATCGACGGCTCCGCAGGCACCACGGGTCTGCGCATTGCCGACCGTCTGGCTGCCCGGCCCGAAATTGAACTGCTCTCCATCTCCGAGGAGGGCCGCAAGGACGTGAACGAGCGGGCAAAGGTCATCAATTCGGCTGACCTCGCCTTCCTCTGCCTGCCGGATGCGGCTTCCAAAGAGGTCATGCCCCTGCTCCGTCCGGATGTCAAGGTGCTGGATACTTCTACGGCTTTCCGCACGGATCCCAACTGGGTCTACGGCTTCCCGGAACTCAGGGGCCAGAAGGAAAAGATCAAAAATGCCTGCCGCGTGGCGGTGCCCGGCTGCTATGCCAGCGGCTTTATCAGCATTGCCCGCCCGCTGGTGGAGCTGGGCCTTGCCCCGGCGGATTATCCGTTCAGCTGCACCGGCATCTCCGGCTACTCCGGCGGCGGCAAAAAGATGATCGCCGATTACGAAAGCCCTGACCGCCCGGCCCACGGCAAGCTGGATGCACCCAAGAGCTACGGCCTGAGCCTTGGTCACAAGCACCTGCCCGAGATGCAGAAGATCAGTGGGCTGGCAAACCCGCCCGCCTTTGTGCCTGTGGTCTGCGATTATTACAGCGGGATGCAGGTGCTGGTGCCCTTCCAGCCGGTCTGGGGCGGTGCCGAAAAGGTGGCCGCAGGGCTGGCGGAGTATTACAGGGATGCCGCCACCATCAAGGTGCACGCCCTGAACGAGCCGCTGCCCGAGAATGGCCTGTACTCCAACGCCATGGCCGGTACCGACCGCATGGAGCTGTACAGCACCGTGAATGCCGCCGGGGATCAGATGATGCTGGTCTCCCTGTTTGATAATCTGGGCAAGGGCTCGTCCGGCGCGGCAGTCCAGTGTATGAATCTGATGCTGGGTTTTGAAGAGACGGCTGGATTGGAATGAAATGGCTCACCCTCTCAGGCCGCTTCGCGCCCAGCTCTCCCGAAGGGAGAGCTTTTGACAAAACCGCAAACTCTGCGGGGAATGCCAAGGCCTCCCACTTTGGGGGAGGTGGCAGCGCGTTAGCGCTGACGGAGAGGGTGAGGATGCTGAAGGGAGAAAGTAGTATGTATCAAGAAGTTGCGGGCGGCGTTTGTGCCCCCAAGGGCTTTGCGGCGGCTGGCGTGCATTGCGGCATCCGCGCAAATCATAATGAAAAATACGATCTGGCACTCATCAAGGCGGAGGTGCGCTGTGCCGCCGCCGGTGTCTACACCACCAATAAGGTCTGCGGCGCACCCATCAAGGTGGACCGCGCCCACCTGAAGGACGGCTATGCACAGGCCATCCTTGTGAACAGCGGCAACGCCAACACCTGCGCCGCCAACGGCGTGGCTCTGGCCGAGGAGTGCTGTGCGCTGGTGGGCGAGGCACTGCACATCCCTGCCGAGGATGTGCTGCCCGCCTCCACCGGTGTCATTGGCCAGCCCATGGTCATTGACCCCTTTGCCCGGGGAATCCCTGCCGCCGCAGCAAAGCTGGCAGCCACTGCGCAGGGCAGCACCGATGCAGCCACGGCCATTATGACCACCGATACCCACAAAAAGGAGTACGCCATCCAGTTTGAGCTGGGCGGAAAGACCTGCACCGTGGGTGCCATTGGCAAGGGCAGCGGCATGATCGCCCCCAACATGGCCACCATGCTGGCCTTCTACACCACCGATGCCGCCGTTTCCCCCGCTCTGCTGGAAAAGGCCCTCAAGACCGTGGTGCCCGGCACCTACAACCAGATGAGCGTGGATCTGGATACCTCCACCAACGATACCCTGATCATCATGGCTTCCGGTCTGGCCGGAAACCCCGAGATCTGCGAAGAGAACGCCGACTACGATGCCTTTGTGGCGGCCCTGACCGCCATTGCTGAGCACATGTGCGCCGAGCACGCCGGTGACGGCGAGGGTGCCACCCACCTCATCACCTGCGAGGTGACCCACGCCCCGGACCTGAAAACGGCCCGTGCCGTCAGCCGCAGCGTGGTCTGCTCCAACCTGTTCAAGGCTGCTGTCTTTGGCCGCGATGCCAACTGGGGCCGCATCCTCTGCGCCATCGGCTACACTCCCGGCGATTTCTCCATCGACAAGGTCTGTGTCTGGCTGAGCAGTGCCGCAGGTGAGGTCTATGTCTGCGAGAACGCCGCCTACCACCCCTACAGCGAGGACGAGGCTGCCAAAGTTCTGGCGGAGCATGATATCCTTGTCAAGGTGGATATGGGTACCGGCGATGCCAGCGCCAAGGCATGGGGCTGTGATCTGACTTATGATTATGTGAAGATCAACGGGGATTATCGGACCTGATAAAACTCCCCCAGTCGCCTGTGGCGACAGCCCCCTCAAGGAAGGGGCCTGAAAGCCTCCCTCTTTGAGGGAGGTGGCATCGCGCAGCGATGACGGAAGGAGTTTGTCTGGTGGAAAATGAATGCCGGAGCAAGCGAGCTGGCGGCAAGGAGAGTATATGAAAAACGAAGAAATGGCCCTCCTGTTTTCGGAGGCGACCCCTTACATCCAGAAATACCATGGCAAGACCATGGTCGTCAAATACGGCGGCAACGCCATGATCAACGAGACGCTGAAAAACGCCGTGATGAACGACCTTGTCACCCTGACCCTGCTGGGGGTGCGGGTGGTGCTGGTGCACGGCGGCGGCCCGGCCATCAACGAGATGCTGAAAAAAGTCGGCGTGGAGAGCCATTTCAACAACGGTCTGCGTGTGACCGATGACGCTACCATGGAGATCGTTCAGCAGGTGCTGGCCGGTAAGGTGAACAAGGACCTTGTGGCAAAGCTGCGCGGCCGCGGCGTGGGCCTGTGCGGCATGGACGGCCAGATGCTCCGCTGCACCGAGCTGGACCCCGCGCTGGGCCATGTGGGCGAGATCATCCATGTGGACCCCACCCTGATCTCCACCCTGCTGGACGGCGGCTATATCCCCGTGATCGCAACGGTGGGCATGGACGATCTGGGCCAGGCCTATAATGTCAACGCCGACACCGCTGCCGCACAGATCGCCATTGCCCTCAAGGCCGAGAAGCTGGTTTCCATGACCGATATCGCCGGCCTGCTGCGGGATAAGGACGATGAGACCACCCTGATCCCCGAGGTGGAGGTCAGCGAGATCGAGGGCTACAAGGCTGCCGGCATCATTGCGGGCGGCATGATCCCCAAGATCGGCGGCATGGCCGATGCCATCTATCAGGGAGTCCACGAGGCGGTCATCATCGATGGCCGCGTGCCCCACTCCATCCTGCTGGAGCTGTTCTCCAACCGGGGCTCCGGCACCCGGTTCTACCGCCGCAGCCATCAGGAATAAGGCTTGCTGAAAATTATATCGGGCGATATAATAAAGATGAATAGGCTCCCCCTTTGGGGGAGCTGGCGAGCGAATGCGAGACTGAGAGGGCGAGGACGCTAACCAAGGAGGGTATATCTATGGATTCCGAAAAAGTCATCAAGCGGGACAACGAATATGTCCTGCACACCTAT
>OKTC01000763.1_pt1 | contig 11896 bp, 10 predicted proteins | sample 1606181 | NCBI WGS metagenome assembly OKTC01 (sample SAMEA3879529, study PRJEB24766) | human gut metagenome | biome: human-associated habitat; feature: feces | place: USA | collected 1985/1987 | reverse complement strand
AAAGTACACCTATCATGAGGGTGGCATTGTCGGCGGAGGAGATATCAAGTCCAACGAACAACTCTCTCTGCTGAAAACCAAGGAGTGGGTATTGAGCGAACAGATGGTGGACAATCTGACCACACAGATGGATCGTATCAATATGCTCTCTGACGCAATGAGTGATCTGCCGGATTATGCTGGCAAGTCTACTTTGTCTGATGTGATGAAGCAGGTAGGCGGCAGTAAGACGGTAAATAATATCACCAACAACAGCAGACCCATTGAAGTGCAGATTGGCGATACGATCATTCATGGTGCCGACCAGTCTACGGTTGATAAGCATATCAAGGTTACACGCGATATGGTCAATCAGATTGGACGGCTCATTGGAATCGGGAGATAAGATTGGGACGCCCGAAATTGGGCGTCCCTTTCATATAGCAAGGAAGGGAAGACAATGTTCAAAAGCTATGAATTTACCTATGCTGGTATGCCCGCTTCCATGTTTGGTATGTACATTGCGGATATGTCCAGCAATAAACATAGTGCCAATAGTTTTGGCAATAAAGCAAATCTGGTGGAGACGCGGCTGGCAAATCGTGTTGCGCCGATCCACTATGGTGTGCGATATAACGATAGTCCGTTGAGCTTTACGTTGATTTTCGGAGCAGATCATAAGTTGGATCGCTATGAAATGCAGGCGGTTTCAAAATGGCTGACAGGGTATCAGGAGTACCAATGGCTCAGTATTGATCAGCCGGATATGGAGCATATTCAATTCCGGTGTCTCGTTCAGGAACTGACGCCTATTCATCTCAGCTGGGTGCCTATGGCGTTTGAAGCTAAAATCATCTGCGACTGCCCATATGGATATAGTTATCCATTTGCGAAGACCTATCAAATCAGCGGGGGAACAGCGGTGCGGTTTTACAACGACAGTACCTGCATGGAAAAGTTGCGCCCAGAAATGTTGGTCACTCTTGCTGCCGGCTGTACCAGTTTTGCAGTAAAGAACAAGACGACCGGAGCAGAAATGCGGTTTGATAATTTGCCGGGAAGCAGTTTGTCTATCCGTGTTGACAATGAGAACCAGGTAGTTACCGAGGAAGTTTCTGGCTACGATCTTTATGAACACTTCAATTTTGTGTTTTTGGAGTTGGAACCCGGAGACAATGAATTGGTATTCACTGGAACTGGGAGCGTAACGATCAGCGGTCGATACCTTTATAACGTCGGAGCATAAGAAAGGAGGCCAGAGGTGTATCTGGATTATTCTAAATTGGAAGCCAGCCAGATTAAGCAGCCCGCTTTGCGGTTGCAGACTCTGGCCGGTAAAGAGCTTGGGGTTATCCCTTGGGTCAGCAACCTTAATTTTGAATTGAACTATGCGGATGTAAGCCGCGTTGAGTTCGATGTTCCTCGGCATTCCGATGGGAAAATCAATCCGGTTTATCATTTGCTGACCAGCTACAAAATGCTGTTTACCGAACAGCTTGGTATCTACATTCTTCAGAGGCCGGCTACATCAGGTGACGGTGTATCTGAGGTAAAACATATTACCGGATACTCTATTGAGCAGCTTTTTGAGAAAAAGAAACTCTATTTGGAAGAAGGAACGTATAACTTCTGGAATCCTGTTCAGCCGGAGGATACTATTCTGGGCCGTATTCTGGAATTGGATACGACATGGAATATTGGGTATGTTGACCCCAAGCTGATTGGATGTTATCGCACCTTTGACGAGTACGATAGCGACGCCTTGAGTTTTTGCTATGGCAGTGCTATGGAGAAGTATAACTGCACGATTGTGTTTGACGTGTACGCCAGGACAATTAGTGCTTACGACGCGGGCAAAAGCCGTGGAACCGTACCTATCTATCTGAGTTATCAGAATTTGGTGGACGCGGTTGATCTGGAAGAGCTTACCGATGATATGGTGACAAAGCTCCATCTGTACGGGTCGGACGACCTGAGTATTCGGGATGTAAACCCGATCGGCACAGACTACATGGTAAACCTGTCATACTTCATTTCCAACGGCGATTTTGATGTGATCGCCGAGGGCAGCACAGTTACTTTGGCCGAGCGTGTCAAGAGCTGGAATGCTGCAATTAAAAGCAACCAAACTCACTACACCAATCTGGTAGCAGCACGGGCATCCAGAACCGCCCAAAGGCTGGCGGAGGAAGTGACACTCGCTTCGCTGAAAGGCGATTTGGAAGTCCTGACTACGCAACAAAGCGTAATTATCCAGACAATGGCTCTGGAATCCACTGCCGCTGGAAAGACAAGTCAACAGCAACAGCTGACAGAGATCAATGAGAAAATCTCTGCAAAGAACTCTGAGATTGAGGCGCAAGAAACAGTGATTGCGAATTTGCAGGCAGAGATTGATCGGTATACCACTGATATTCAGGGTGTTGTAGAGCAGCTGTCTATTTCCAAGTATTTCACAAAAGCCGAACAAAAAATCCTCAACCACTATTTGATTGAGGGCGAAGCGGCAGAAGAAACTTTCGTTGCGACCGATGTAGATACATCGGCTTCTGGTGCCATCTCCACATTGCAGGGGGAGGTTACATTGACCGGGGCTGATATTGCACAGGCAAGTCTTAACGGTAAAAGTATGTATGCTATTGCGGGCGGCGTTTTGAAAATTGCCAGCGCAAAGCTGACGGCAGACATTGTGCGTGGTACTTTGGAGGTTAACCCAAGTACAAACGAATATGTACTGACGGTGTACATGGGATCTACGATGTTTGATGAGCATAGCTTCCCGAGCGGACTTGTTACTGCATCCGGCATACTTTCTCAGTTCAGCAGTGATATTTCTCCTGTTTCTCAGGATGGGGTAACGGAGAACAAAGGCACCCAGATTTCTTTTGAGGCGGGCACATCCAAGCTGTTTTTCACAGTAAATGTGAACGAGTATCAAAAATATTCTGTGGCGCAAGAGCTGTACGCATTTGGCGAAGAGCTTTTGGATGAATGGGCATGGCCTGTTTACGAGTTTTCCATTGATACGGCTAATTTCTTGTTCCAGAAAGAATTTGAGCCGTTTAAGAATAAATTGGAGTTCGGCAAGAGCATTTATCTGAACGTCGGTGATGGTGGTGTGATCGAGCCGAAGCTGATCGGGGTAGCTCTGGACTTTGAGAACCCCGAGAAGTTGACATTGACCTTTTCTAACCGTTTCCAAAAACGTGACGTAGTTGCGAATTGGCTGAGTGAGGTCAATAAGGTCAGTGCGTCCAGCCGCAGTTTTGATACCAGCAAATACCTCTACAACAGAACTGCGAATAAGACTACTCAGGTTTCGCAGTTTAACGATATCCTGATTGGAGAGACATGGGGTATCAATACAGAACTGCTTGCGGGTAGTCTCATTATTGGTAACAACCTCGTCTTGGAGAACGCCAACGATAACGGCGTAATGCAATTCAAGGTGGACGCCACCGGAGCGTGGTTGTATAACGCCTCGTACATTATGCAGCATGACGACGGTGGCCTGATGATCTTCGATCCGAAGTATGGTATCGTGGCCGGCAATAAGCTCCTGTTCAATACTAACGGTACAACCGTGACCCCGGAGTTTATTGACGATTGGGGCGATATCAAGTTCGATGCGGACGGTATGCCTGAGAACGCAAACTTCTATCTGGATCTTCGAGACGGCAGCGCTTATTTCAGAGGAAGAATCAAGGCCGACTCCGGTTCGATTGGCGGGTGGGAACTGGCCGAGAATGAGCTTCATTGTGGATCAAACTCTACTTTTGTTGCCCTCAACTCTTCCAAGGATACCAATTCGCTGTATGCGATTTGGGCGGGTGCTACAAAACCTGAGAATGCAAAATTCTGGGTAAAGCGAGACGGCACACTGCACGCAAGAGATGGCGAGTTTAGCGGTACGCTCTCTGCCTCAAGACTGAGTGGAAATCTGACCGCCGATCCACAATCTGGTGGATGGCTGAAAGGCTGCGGTATTGATGTAAACAACGGTGCGTTCTATGTCGATCCGTCCGGCAATGTCACTATGAAGGGCAGCATCAATATGGCGGACGGCAGCATTACTTGGGGCAGCGGCAACAGCCCGTGCTTGGTGTTGTATTGCAGTATTGCCGCCTCACCTCCTACCGGGTCATACAACTCGTATCCGTCCAGGGGAAGTACCAGTTGGCACAAGTCTATCAATGACGGAGATCTCTATGCTTCTTATACCTACGATGGCGGAGTGACCTGGACTTCGGCGATTAAGATTCGCGGTGAAGACGGCCAGAATGGTAAAGACGGCCAGGATGGTATGGACGGAAGCGATGCGACCGTCAATGAGCGAAACGTTTTTAATGTTTTGACAAATGGCGGTACAAAATTTGGCGTTTTTAGTGATTCTTCGACGCGCAAGCTGTATATCAATGCAAGCTATATTCGTGCAGGTCAGATTGACGCCGATTTGATCACTCTTGGCAGTGAGTATGGCGGATTCTGTTGCGCGAGGGGCAGTGACGGCGTGAGTTTTACTTACGGCGCTAAAATGTACGGAAGTGATGATGAATACTACTTTATTGCGACCAACAAAGGTGTGCGTATGCAGGCACCGGATCATGGTTTTACCATTACAAACAATGGTTTGTTTGCTGATGAAGAGATCTCGGTCGGATCTGATAGGAGATTGAAGCAAGCAATCGAGTACAGAATGGACAAGTACGAGAATTTCTTTATGAAGCTGAAACCTACTCAGTATCAGCTAAAAGCTGGAAAGTCTAAGAGACTTCATACTGGATTTATCGCGCAGGACGTTGAGCGTGCATTGTTGGAAAGTGGTTTGACGACGAATGACTTTGCCGGCCTGACAATTACTCCTGTCCAAGAAGTCAATCCCAAAGACGGTATTGATGACGTTTTCTATCGTCTGCGGTATGGGGAGTTTATCTCTTTGAATACCTACATGATTCAAACGCTTTACCGTCGCATCTCCGAACTGGAAGAAAAAATCAAGTCTTTGTAAGGAGGACTATATGAAGGATCAAGTTATGCAGCAACTGGGATTCGTGCTGAATGCGCTGAACAATGTCTATGTAAAAGGCAAGGCGAATTTGGCAAATCTGAGTGGTAGTATCGCCATTCTCGAAGAGGTTGCCGACGTTTTGAACAATGCGGAAATTGTTGAAGCTACTTCAAAATCCGCTGAAAAATAATATTTGAAAGGGCGGTGATAGGTATGAATTGTGATTACAGCCCTTACTCACTTCCTACCATCGACTTTGTGGGAGGATCAACGCAGGAACTTGTGTTCCACACGTTCTTTTCACAAAACAAAAAGCCGTTTGATCTATCCTCCTGTACGGCCAGTTTTGCGTTGATCAATTTTGTCAACAAAAACGGATCACCGCTTATTGCCAAACCGATGGAGGTTAGTAAGAGTGAGGACGGCGACGGAACTGTAACAAATGTTCTGCGTGTGGTGTTGCTGCCAGAGGAAACGGTAGATCTGGTCGGTAAGTTTATCTATCAGATTACTATTCAGGATATCTCAGGGGAAATTGAGATCCCGGATCAGGGTATTATTCGCATTGCGAACAATATCAACAAAAGTTTCCTCCATTAAGCAACAAAGAAAATCATTGAGAAAGGATGAGGACGATGAATACGACCTATTTTCTGAATTTGGTGTCAGGCAACGTGTTTGGCTCCAAGAAAACCCCGGCTGTGCCTGAGAAGTATTATCTGGGTCTGAGTAGCGCCGCGCCTGCTCTGGATGGCAGTGGCGTTGTTGAGCCTGGTGAGGGCACCGGCTATGCTCGTGTAGAGCTGACTTCTTTGAGCGCCCCTGTTAATGGTGTCGTGACCAACAATGCTGCGATTGATTTTGCGGAGAGCACTTCCGAGTGGGGCACTATGACCCACTTTGTTGTTTACGATGCTCTGACTGGTGGCAACCTGCTGATGTACGGTGAGCTGTCTGCAAGTCGTCGTGTTGAGGCTGCAACCATCATGACCATCAAGCTGGGTTCTCTGAACCTGTCTGTGGTGAACCCGACGGCATAAGGAGCGATAGGAGATGAAGGAGTACGATATTTTCCTGAAACAGCGTTTGACTGAAGGTTCAATCATCGTTTACTCCCTCCCATTTCGTGATGGCGTATCAGCTGTAAACAGAGTAGTTTTGCGGGCGATGCTGTCATATTTCAGCCTGCAAAAGAAAATTGCAGTGGCAAATCAATCTGCTCTGTTGTCGGAGATCGACGAGATGCTGGCTACGGTCAGTGAGAAAATCGGTGATCAAGTTTGTCTGGAAGCGAGCGCCGCACTTACTATCAAGTATCGAAACGAACTGGAGCAGGCAGCGATGAGGCTGGATATCCCAGCTTTCACGCTGTTTGCCCAGAGTTTCTTTGCCTTGGAAAGTCAAATCGGTATCAAAGTTAGCCAGCCGATTGCTTATGCTAAGAGTTCCCTTGGCGATGCGCAGAGTGCAATGGCGATTGTAGCAAAAAGTCTTTCGGAACAAAAGCAAGTCTTTGACACTATTCAAAATCAGACTGTTTTTGGTGCAAATGATCTTGCATTTCGGAAACACGATTTTGAGTCAGGCAGTAGTGCGATCGGTATTGACCAGACAAGCCCGGAGCTACTTTATCGCTATACAACAGGAATGGAGGCCGCATTTGCGATTGCGGCAAGCATTGGAGAAACAGAGTTCCACTATTCTCTGGGGGACGGTAGCAATGCAATCGGTATTGAGACTTCCGAACCAGAAACCATTGCAGAAAAGAAACTGCAAATTGGTAATGCTATCGAAATGTTCTATGAACTGGTTGTCGAGACGATCAGCTTGTTTGCTGTGTCAAATGATGCAGAGATCCTAATGACACTGAATGCGGGCATGAAGCGCTACCGCCTGTTGTCAGATCTGGACGATAAAACCTTGGCAGAGATCGACGATATGACTCTGGAAGAGTTGGACTTTGTTGTACTTGCTTAGGAAAGGAGTAAGAAAAATGTCACAGGCACATTTGGGTTGTTTTAGCGGGACTGTGACGCCGAATGTCAATATGCTGGATATCTTCAAACAGAATGAGCGTGCGGATAATCCCAATAGCATTTTGAACTTCGGTCAAATGTCACTGCGGAAGCTCAGTATGATTTGCCCAGAAGGAACGAAAGTGAAAATCAACGGGAAGGAGATCCCACTGATCACTGGTATTTTTGAGCTGGGCATGGATCAGATTAACATTACGTCTCTGGAATTTTCTGAGGCGGTTAATGTCAATATTTACTATATGTTCTGAGAGGAGGCACAATTATGGCTGATTTGAGCTGGATTTCTGCCTTGACTAATCAGGGCGGAGGCGGCGGTTCTTCTGGCGGTGTTTCTGACTATGACCAGTTGAAAAACCGCCCTGTAACAAACATTGCAGGAACCGGAACTGTAATCAGTGCTTTGGAGACCGGTGTTTACAATATCGAAGGTACGTGGAAACTTACACCCGATGATATTGAGCGTGAAACATTGGCTGATGACCTGTTCTATGTAATGAACAATGGCGCGGAAAGCAAACTGACATGGATCAGTGCTGGTCAGATTAAAACCTATGGCGTCCCCGTTGGCGGTACTGCTGCTGATATTACAGAAGGATCTATTGCTACTACTGAGGAAGTAGTACGCGATATGGTAGGAGTATTCTGATTTCGTGCCAGTCGCAAAAGCTGCAAAGAAAATCAATTTCATGCAAACGGGCAACAATCTGGATGCAGAGATGTTTTCTTTACAAATATATCAATCCACAATACGTGAGAAGAAAGGATGAAATGCTATGACTGCAAACTACAAACTCGTGTACCATGGTAACAAGGCCAACCTGCCTGCCATTCGTGATGCTGGTAGCTTCTACCTGACTGACGACACCCGCGAGCTGTATTTCGGTGACAAGAAGTACGGTGAGGGCGTCCGTCTCTATACCAGCGCTGAGGGTAAGCCTGCCACTCCTGCCGAGGGCGTGATCTATGTCAATACCGATACCGGTGTTGGCGAGGTCTACAATAAATCCGTTTGGGTTGTTGTGATCAAGGGTTATGCTACCGCTATCGGCGAGAACGCTGATGACAGCACTGTGCCTACAAGCAAGGCTGTGAAGGACTACACCGATGCGAAGGTCGCAGAGGTTGCCGGCATTGTTGATGGTCTGGGCGCTCTGGCAAAGAAGGACGAGGTGAGCGAGACCGAGCTGGAAGCTACCCTGAAGGCCAAGATCAACGGCAAGGCTGAACAGACCGATCTGGACGCCGCCAATGGCAAGCTGACCACTCTGATTGGTGCTGATGCCGGTAAGTCTGCCCGTACCATTGCCAATGAGGAGCTGGCTGCCCAGCTGATTCCCGAGAGCGCCAAGGAGTCTCTGAATACTCTGGCCGAGATCGCCGCTTGGATTCAGTCTCACCCCGATGACGCCTCTGCGATGAATCAGGCTATCACCGCCCTGCAGAACCTGGTTGGCACTCTGCCCGAGGGAGCTGTCAGCGACACCGTGGTTGCCTACATCAAGGAGTATGCTGACGGCGCTATCGCCGCTCTGAACATCGGTGACTATGCCAAGGCTGCTGACCTGACTGCTGCTATTGGCCGCATCGCTGCTCTGGAGAAGGATACCCACACCCACGCTAACAAGGCCCTGCTCGACACCTATGATCAGACCAACGAGGATCTGAAGGACGCTGTTGCCAAGAAGCACAGCCACGCCAACAAGACCGAACTGGATAAGATCGTTGAGGGCGACAAGGCTAAGTGGGATGCTGCGGCTGCAAAGGCTCACGAGCACGCCAACAAGACCGAGCTGGACAAGATCGCTGAGGGCGACAAGGCTAACCTGGACGCTGTTGTTGCAGCTCTGACTGTCGGTACGTTCTGATCAGGGAATCCGGTAAACTGACCGAGGAGGGAGCGGCTTAGATGCCGCCCCTCCTTTTTCAATTAAAGGAGGTGTACAAATTGTCCCTATTCAACGTAAACCAGACGGTTGCCAGTAAAGCGCGGAATACATCTACGGTTCCGATCAAGGACAAGCAATTCCTTATCGTAACTGATTCAGGTGACATCTTTTACGATTCTGACGGAACACGTGTTCAGTTGACGGATATCATCGTCCTGGACACAGAGTCACAACGTCTTGCGCTGACCTCACCGTTCGAGAAGTTCTACTTCGTGAAGGGATCTGGCGCTCTTTGGAGATATAACAACAGCTCATGGGTTAAATGTTCCGGTGGTGGAAGTATGTCGGTTGACAAGGTGCTGTCTGTTGCGTCTTGGTCAGACAATAAACAAAATATTGAGATTTCTGGACTGACGGCAGATCAAAACGGCATCGTGGGCTTGTCTCAGAGTGTGTCCATGGAGGAAAGAGAGGCGGCAGAAACCGCCAGCCTTTATGTTTGTGGGCAGCAGGACGGTTCCTTTACTGTCGCCATTGGTGGAGACAAACCTACGTGTGATATCCCGATCACGGTTATTCTGTTCGGTTAAGGAGGGATGAGCTGTGAGCCAAACAACGACGAACTATGGGCTTATCCTGGAAGACGATTCTTCGACAAAATTTAAGGTCTGGCGTGAAGCAATCAACGGTGCATCTAACTCCAACTTCATTAAGGTTGACGAGATTTTGGCGGAGAAAGGCGGCAAGAGCGTGAGTATTGAATGTACGCTGATCGCCAGCTCATGGGCAGGGGTAGATGCTCCGTTTACGCAAGAACTGGCCGTCACTGATCTTGGTGCTGCGCAAAACGGTAATATCTCGGTCGCTCATAGCGCAACTTTTGAGCAACGTGAGATGGCACGAGATGCCAAACTCTGCGTAACCGGGCAGTCTGATGGAAAGCTCATTATCTCAGCAGACGGTGAAATGCCCGATATTGATATCCCTGTGGTAATCACTCTCCTGGGATAAAAGAAAAAGGAGGATTCAATATGCCTATTCTTGGCAATTTCCCCTCTGGTGGTGGAGGCGGAACAGGCGGTCTGACCCTGGCCGCTGTGACAGATATTCAGACCTTGGCCGCTGCCGGCAAGGTTTATGTGAAGTGGACTGACCCTGACGATCTGGTTGTGGCCGGCTCCACACTGGCAGCATGGGGCGGCACTCTGCTGGTGCGTAAGGCAGGTAGTGCCCCCGTAAGCCGTCGTGATGGTACGGTAGTTTTGGATAGCAAGACTCGCAATGCGTATCAGAACGAATACTTTTGCGATTCTGGCCTGACAGACGGTGTAACCTACTACTACAAGTTCTTTCCCTACACTACGCAGAGTTCCTATACGGATAGTGCGGACGACGAGTTCAGCAAAACGCCCGCTCCTGTGGCAGTTGGCGATGTGTCCAGCATGAGTGCTGTTGCCGCTGGTAATGGCAAGCTGGCACTGAAATGGAATGATCCTTCGGCTACCGTGGTGAACGACGGTGTAACGCTGGCGACTTGGGCGAAGACTACTGTGGTAGTTAAGGCGGGCGGTTATGCTACTGATCCCGACGATGCAGATGCGGCGTATCGGTTGGCGGTAACGACCCGCAATCAGTATGTCAGTAGCCCGTTGACTGTTACCGGCCTGCAAAACGGAGTGACCTATTATGTGTCGTTCTTCCCGACTTCTACAGACGGAGCAGTAAACACGGGCACTGCCAATCGTGTTACTGGCGTACCTAATCGGCTTGCGATCTCTACGGTTCCCAGTCAGAGTGGTAGCCTGACATATTCGGGCAATTCTCAAAGCCCGTCATGGAGCAACTATGATAGCTCCAAAATGACATTGGGTGGAGTTACAAGCGGCATTAACGCTGGAAGCTATAACGCCACCTTTACTCCCAAAGACGATTATTGCTGGTCTGACGGTAGCACATCTGCTAAGACGGTAAGCTGGACTATCGGTAAAGCGGCAGGCTCTTTGAGTCTGAGCGCGACGAGCGTAGTTCTGAATAGTTCAGCAAAAAGCAAAACAGTCATCGTTACCCGTGCCGGCGACGGCGCAATTTCCGCACAAACCAGTGACGCCAGTGTTGCTACGGTTTCTGTCAGCGGGAACGTGGTGACTATCCAAAGCGTGAACGATAAGACTGGTACGGCGAAAATCACTATCAGTGTAGCCGCTGGTACAAACCATACTGCCCCTGGCAGTAAGACGGTCGCGGTGTCTGCGGAGTTCCTTCCTGCTGTCGGAACTGCATTGAACGACTGCTCTTGGGAAGATATCAGCAAGATCGCTGCAGCTGGTTTGGCAAGCACATACTGGTCGGTCGGCGCAACAAAGACCATTACCATCAACGGTACAGTTGGAACGCTTTCTCTTTCCAACCTGTCTGTTGATGTTTTTATTTTGGGCTTTGACCACAACAGCTCTGTCGAGGGCAGCAACAGGATTCACTTCCAGATTGGTAAGATCAGTAGTAAGTTGATTGGCCTGATTGACAGTGGCTACAATAGCTATTATACCAATGGTACAAAGTATTTCAATATGAACCATTGGGGCAACTATAACTATGGTGGCTGGGCTGGTTGTGACCTGCGTTACGATGTTTTGGGTAGTACCGATGTGCCTCCTTCTGGCTACGGTTCTACTGTAACTACATCCAGAGTTGGTTATAACGCAAGTGCCACTTGTGCTACACACCCTGTTGCGAATACGCTGATGGCTGCGCTTCCTGCTGACCTGAGAGCGGTTATGAAGGGCGTTACCAAATACGCCGATGCCGTTGGCAACAGCTCCAATGTGGCTGCGAATGTCAAGGCATTCACCGACTATCTGTTCCTGCTGGCTGAGTTCGAGGTGCAGGGCACTCGTTATTATGCTAACCAGTATGAGCAGAACTACCAGAAGCAGTACGCCTATTACTCTTCCGGTAACAGCAGGGTCATGTATAGACACAACGCTACC
>OKTC01000757.1_pt1 | contig 11944 bp, 10 predicted proteins | sample 1606181 | NCBI WGS metagenome assembly OKTC01 (sample SAMEA3879529, study PRJEB24766) | human gut metagenome | biome: human-associated habitat; feature: feces | place: USA | collected 1985/1987 | reverse complement strand
TCTGGATATTCTCCCCTCCGACCTCTCCACCTACGGCGGCGCGGCGAAAAATCTCTTGCAGGATTTGCAGAGCCGCAACGAGAGAATGTTCAATATGACCTTCCTCATGCTGCATCTGGCGCCCACGAAACAAAAGCTGGAGATTGCCGTTTCGCAGTCGGCCAGCGTCGCCCAGACGCACAACTGCATCCTGACCCGGCTGGACTTCCAGCAGGAGGACGGGCTTATGTCCTCGCTGCCGCTGGGCCTCAACCGTATCAAGATCGAACGGAGCCTCACCACATCGGCGCTGGCGGTGTTCGTCCCCTTCGTCACCCATGAGCTTTTTATGGGCGGCAATGCCATGTATTACGGGCTCAACGCCCTCTCTAACAACATGATCCTGCTGGACCGCAAGCAGTCCCGTTGTCCCAACGGCCTTGTGTTCGGCACACCGGGCAGCGGCAAGTCCATGAGCTGCAAGCGGGAGATTACCTATGTCATGCTGACCACGAAGGATAACGTCATCATCTGCGACCCGGAGGATGAATACTCCCCGCTGGTGAACCGGCTGGGCGGCCAGGTGATCCGGCTCTCGCCCAACAGCCGCGACTATGTAAATCCGCTGGATATCAACCTCAATTACAGCGAGGACGAAAACCCGCTGGCGCTGAAAAGTGATTTCGTGCTGTCCTTCTGTGAGCTTATCATGGGCAGCAAGACGGGGCTGGAGGCTATCGAGAAAACCGTCATTGACCGTGCCGTGCAGATGATCTATCAGCCGTACTTCGCGGACCCGCGGCCGGAGAATATGCCCGTGCTGGGCGATCTGCTGGACGCGCTCATGGCGCAGGGCATCCCGGAGGCGGAGCGCGTGGCTCAGGCGCTCGACCTGTATGTAAACGGCTCGCTCAACTTCTTCAACCACCGTACCACCGTGGATATCCGCAACCGCCTTGTCTGCTTCGATATCAAGGAGCTGGGAAAGCAGCTCAAAAGCCTGGGTATGCTGGTGATCCAGGATCAGGTGTGGAACCGTGTTTCCCAAAACCGGGATCAGGGCAAATCCACCTGGTACTTCGTGGACGAGTTCCACCTTCTGCTGCGCGGCGAGGTTGGCGCCTGGAGTGTGGAGATTTGGAAACGCTTTCGCAAATGGGGCGGTATCCCCACGGGGATCACGCAGAACATCAAGGACCTGCTTTCCTCCCCGGAGATCGAGAACATCTTTGAAAACAGCGATTTTGTGTACCTTCTGAACCAGGCCAGCGGAGACAGGAAAATCCTCTGCGAGCGCCTGAATATCTCCAACCAGCAGGCGGCGCATATCAGCAACGCAGGCCCCGGCGAGGGGCTGATCTTCTTCGGCAATGTGATCCTGCCTTTTGTGGATGACTTCCCGAAGGACAACGAGCTTTACAGCATTATGACGACAAAACTTGGTGAAACCGGGAAAGGAGGCACGGTGCATGAATGATGAAAAATATGTGATCGGCAGCGGAAGTTTTCGGCTTCTGATCGGTGATTTGTATGATCTCTATTGTTATCATTTCAGTTTGACCTGCAGACTGGCGGAGGCTGCGGACGAAAAGGCACTTTTGAAAATCCAGAAAAGCGTGTCCGGCTATGAGCGCAGGATGAAACGCCTTTGCAGGCGCTGGGGGCTACCCACGGATGATACGCCCTGGGCCTACGATACAATGGAGAAATCCATCCGGGAGCGGATGCTCCATGAATAAACTGACCCATGTGAGCTTGTTTTCCGGCATTGGCGGTCTGGACCTGGCGGCGGAGGCTGCCGGGTTTGAAACCGTCTGCCAGTGTGAGTGGGCGGATTTTCCGCACTCCGTCCTCTCCGCACGATGGCCGGATGTTCCCAGGTTCCGGGATATTACTACTTTCACGAAGGAGGCGTTTTTTGAAAAAACAGGACTTGAAACAGTTACCGTTATCTCAGGCGGCTTTCCCTGTCAGCCCTTCTCCACCGCCGGAAAACGGAAGGGCTTTGCGGATGAACGCTACCTGTGGCCGGAAATGTGCCGCGTTATTACCGAGCTGCGGCCCCGTTGGGTGCTTGGGGAAAATGTTGCTGGCTTCATCAATATGGGGCTCGACAAAACGATCTTTGACCTGGCAAAAGCGGGATACGCTGTTCTCCCATTCGTATTTCCGGCTTGCGGCGTCGGCGCATGGCATGAGCGCCAGCGAACTTTTATCGTCGCGGCTGATGTTTCCCACACCCCTTGCCTCCGACAACAACACCGCCAGGGACGCGGCAAGCCTGGATGTGTTCCTGTCGGACAATGGAATATTTCGCAAGAGGAACCGAAACGGGGCGATCTGGAGCCTCAGCCTGTCGGCAGCAGTATTCTATCTGACTCCGGTGGCGTCGGACGGTTTCCGCTCGACCTTGAAGCCGTCGGCCTTCGATCCGGCGAAGAAGGACGGGAACCTGTCGGCGCAGATCATCTCCCAGGAACAGCCGGTGTCCGAAACGGCGGCGCTGAACCCGGATTGGGTGGAATGGCTCATGGGCTTCCCGAAAGGATGGACGGACGTATCCTTTGGGCCGCCGAGCCGGAAGGAGTCCCCCGCATGACTGAGCGCATGGATGACCGGGCACTGAGGCTGAAAACTTTGGGAAATGCGGTCTGCCCGCCCCAGGCGTATCCCATTTTCCGCTATATCGCCATGATCGAGAACGGTACCTGCGGCGATCTCTGCCCCTATGGAAAGGAAGGTGACTGCCTATGAGGGAACTGAAAGCGACCGATAAGATCACGCAGAAAATGACCCGCGACGGCGCGGTATCGGAAAACCTTGCCACGGGCGAGGTGGAACATATCAGCAGCCGGGAGCCGGAAACGGAACTGTCCGCTTCTTCGGAAGAATCCGCTGGTGCTGCGGCCGACCTTGCCCTGCGTGCGGCGGAGCACCATGAGAAGAAAAGCGCACGAAAGGCGGAAAAAGCTAACACCCAGGCGGTGCGGGATGGTTCTGCCGCAAGGCAGCGCCCGTCCTCCCGTCTGCAATTTACCGAGGAAGAACGTGCCGATCCCGCACTTGGAAAGTACATCGACCGTTCCGACCGTGCGGCGGATAGGCTGGACGCGGCAAAGGCCGCTATCCCCACAAAGAAAGTTCTCCGTACCGAGCGTGTTTTTGACGAGACAGCCGGAAAAGGCAAAACGCAGCTTCACTTTGAAGAAGTGGAGAAACGCCCCAATGGACGCCTGCGGCACAATCCGCTTTCCCGGCCGGTCCATGAGATCGTCCACGCTGCCCATGCGAAGGTGCATGAGGTGGAACAGGAAAATGTGGGTGTTGAGGCCGGACACAAGGGCGAGGTGCTGACGGAGCGTGGGCTTGCCTACGGAAAAGGCAAAGTCCGTGCCGCCGTCCACCATCACCGCACAAAGCCCTGGCGTGACGCGGCGAAGGCAGAGCAGGCTTCTTTTAAGGCAAACGCCGACTACCTTTACCAAAAGGCACTGCATGATGATCCTGCATTGGCGGCTTCTAACCCGGTATCCCGCTTTCTGCAGAAACAGCGGATCAAGCGGAACTATGCAAAGGAGCTGCGGCAGGCAGAGAAAACCGCAAAGAACACAGCGGCCACGGCGAAAAGTGCGGCGCAAAAAGCAAAGGACGCCTTCAAGGAAACTTTCCTCTACATCAAGCACCATAGCCGTGCGGTGCTACTGTTGATCGGCATTGGCGCCTGTGTTGCCCTGCTGTTTGGCGGGGTATCTTCCTGTTCCATGATGGCGGGCTCCGGCGTGGGCGGCGTGTTCACTTCCTCTTATCTCTCCGAGGATGCGGATATGCTGGCTGCGGAGGCGGCCTACTGCGAACTGGAGCAGGAGCTTCAATATGAACTGGACCACTATGAGGCTCTGCACCCCGGATATGACGAATACCGTTTTGATCTGGACGAGATCGAGCATGACCCTTATGTGCTGATCTCCATTCTCACGGCGTTCCATGAAGGGGTGTTCACCATCGACGAGGTTCAGGCGGAATTGCAAATGCTCTTTGAAAAGCAGTACATCCTGACGCAGACCGTGGAAGTGGAGGTACGCTATCGGACGGAGACACGGACAGACAGCGAGGGAAATGACTATGACGTGGAAGTACCGTACAACTACTATATCTGCAAGGTGAAGCTGGAAAACTTCGACCTTTCCCATGTGCCGGTCTACATCATGGACGAGGAAATGCTTTCCCTGTATGCGGTCTATATGGCAACGCTGGGAAACCGGGAAGATTTGTTCCCCGGCTCCGGCTATGTGGACAAGTACACCAAACCGCCCACCACCTATGATATCCCGCCCTCTGCACTGGAAGATGAAACCTTTGCGGCGCTCATTACCGAGGCGGAGAAGTACATCGGCTATCCCTATGTCTGGGGCGGCAGCAATCCAAACACTTCTTTTGATTGTTCCGGCTTCGTGTCTTGGGTGCTGACGCAAAGCGGCGTCTGCAATACGGGCAGGCTGGGAGCCCAGGGGCTCTACAATATTTCCACCCCGGTATCCTCTGCCAACGCAAGACCCGGCGACTTGATCTTTTTCGTCGGCACTTACGATACACCGGGCGTTTCCCATGTGGGTATCTATGTGGGAGGAGGAAAGATGCTGCACTGCGGCGACCCCATCCAGTATGCAGATATCAACACAAGCTACTGGCAATCCCACTTTTACGCTTTCGGGCGACCGCACTACAACTAAAAAACGATATGGAGGTAATTTGATTTATGGCAACGACACAGAAGATCCGCAATGACATTGCGAAAACCAAAGAAAAGATCGCGGAGCAGCAGAAACGCCTTCGTGCGCTGGAGGCCCAGCTTGCGGAGGAAGAAAATCTGGAAATCGTCCGCATGGTGAAAGCCGTGAAGATGGATAACAAGGAACTGACCGCCTTCCTGAAAGCCTATGCCAGCGGTATGATCTCCCTGCCGGAAGGTATGCTGCAGGAGGGCAACACCGAGAATGAGGAAACGGAGGGATACGAGGATGAAGCATAACTTTATGACAAAAATGGTATCGGCTCTTTTGGCGGTGGTGCTCAGCACTGCCGCTTTTTCTATCACCGCCTTTGCCAGCGGCGGCGAGGAAAGCACGGAATCCGTAACCGAACAGGAAACGGTCGGGGATGTTTCTGATCTGCTTTCCGCTCTGGCCGGCAGCCAGGTCACGGTATCCGTCACCGAGGACGGTATCCAGTTCAGTTCCGGCGAAAATAACTCCGGGCAGACCGGCACCGTCACCACGGGCGGTGGGAATCTAAATGTCCGCACTGGCGCCGGAATGGACTACACCGCCTTCACCCAGCTTCCCAACGGAACGACCGTGAAGGTGATCGGCACGGACGGCGACTGGCTGAAGGTCATCCTGCCAGAGAAAATCGGCTATGTCTATTCCGGCTACATGACGGTAAGTGACGGCGAGGCTGGTTCCGGGGAAGGTTCTTTCTCTCTGGACGCGGAAACGCTGGAAAATCTGCTGGGGATGCTGGGCGGCGGTCTGAATGGCGGTGCCGCTTTGACGCCGGACGGGAACCTGTCGCTGATCGACGATATCGGCAGCAGTACCCGGAGCGGCAAGCAGTTTATCACGGTGGAAACGAAGAACGGCAATGTGTTCTATCTCATTATCGACCGTGACGACGAGGGCGAGGAAACCGTGCATTTTCTGAACCAGGTGGATGAAGCCGACCTCATGGCGCTCACGGAGGATGGAGAAAAGGCGGAAACACCTATTGTCTGCACCTGTACGGAGAAGTGCCAGGCCGGAGCGGTCAATACCGCTTGCCCGGTCTGCGTAAAAAACCTTAGTGAATGTGTTGGCACAGAACAGAAAGCTGCGGAGCCCACCGAGCCGGAGAATCCGGAACCCGAAAAGAAAAGCAATACCGGGGCGATCCTGGCGGTGCTGCTGATCCTTGCAGCCGGAGGCGGCGCGGCGGTCTATTTCCTGGTGCTGAAACCGAAGCAGGGAAAGAAAGTTCCCGCTGATCTGGATGATTTCGACCTGGAGGATGAAGAAGAATATCTGACCGAGGACGAGGAAACGGAGGAAAAGAATGAGTAAACTGATTATCGCAGAAAAACCGAGTGTGGCAAAATCTATCGCATCGGCCCTGGGTGCTTCATCCAGGGCCGATGGCTTTTATGAGGGCAACGGCCTTCTCGTATCCTGGTGCGTGGGGCACCTGGTATCCCCAATGGATGCGGGCGGCTATGACGAGCGTTTCAAGAAATGGCGTTATGACGATCTTCCCATTCTGCCGGAGCCGTTCCGCTATGTGCTGGCACCGGGCAAGGAGGATGCTTTTGAAAATCTCCGTGCCCTGATGAACCGCCCCGATGTGGATACCATTGTCAATGCCTGTGACGCCGGGCGTGAAGGTGAGCTGATTTTCCGACTGGTGTATGAAATGACCGGCTGCCGCAAGCCGGTCCTTCGCCTTTGGATTTCCTCGATGGAGGACAGCGCTATCCGAGAGGGCTTTTCTGACCTGCGCCCCGGCGCCGATTATGAAGCCCTGTATCAATCCGCCCTCTGCCGCCAGAAAGCGGATTGGCTGGTGGGGATCAACGCCACTCGTCTTTTCTCCGTTCTCTATCATCGTACCCTGAATGTGGGCCGTGTTCAGACCCCCACACTGGCAATGCTGGCGGAGCGTGACGCGAAGATCACGCTGTTCCACAAGGAAAAATATCATCTGCTGCGCTTGACGCTGAACGGAGCCGAAGCGGTGTCAGAGAAATTCACCGATCCGGCGGAGGCGGAACAGGCAGCGGCTATGTGCAAGGGTGCGGCCGTCACCTGTACCTCTGTCACGAAGGAGCAGAAGAAGGAACAGCCGCCGAAGCTCTATGACCTTACCACCTTGCAGCGTGAGGCAAACCGCCTGTTCGGATACACGGCGAAGCAGACCCTTGACTACGCCCAGAGCCTCTACGAAAAGAAGCTGCTGACCTATCCCCGCACGGACAGCCGGTATCTGACCTCCGACATGGCGGAAACGGCCTCCTGTGTGATCCACCTGGCGGTAAAGCTGCCGCCCTTTGATGGCTGCACAAACTTCTTCCCGCTGGTGGAGGCCATGATCTCCGACAAGGATGTATCTGACCACCATGCTATCATCCCGACTATGGAGATTGAAAAAGCGGATATCAAGGCTCTGCCTCTGGGCGAGCGCAATTTGTTCCTCCTTGTCTGCTGCAAGCTGCTGTGTGCATCGGCGGAGCCGTATGTGTATGAGGCGGTCACGGCCACCTTTGACTGCGGCGGTCAGTCCTTCACCGCAAAGGGCAAGCGCATCCTCTCCGAAGGCTGGCGGGAGATCGACCGCATTTTCCGTTCTTCTTTGAAGGAAAAGCCAGCGGACGGGGACAGCGGCACGCTCCCGGACTTCACCGAAGGGCAGACTTTTGACGGCGCAGAGGTTGCTGTCACCGAGCATTTCACCCAGCCGCCGAAGCCCTATACCGAAGATACCCTCCTGTCCGCTATGGAGAACGCAGGCAAAGACAATATCCCCGACGAGGCGGAACGAAAAGGTCTTGGCACGCCTGCGACCAGGGCGGCCATCATCGAAAAGCTGGTGGCAGCCGGATTTGTGGAGCGCAAGGGCAAGAGCCTGATCCCCACAAAAGCCGGTATCAACCTTGTCACGGTCCTGCCGGAGCCGCTGACCTCTCCCATGCTGACCGCAGAATGGGAACAGAAATTGACGGAGATCGCAAAGGGCGGCGCTGACCCGGATACCTTCATGGACGGTATCCGCACGATGGTTCAAGAGATCGTGTCCACCTATTCCTGCATTTCCGAGGATGGCAAAAAGCTGTTTGCCCCGGAGAAGGAAGTGATCGGTACCTGCCCCCGCTGCGGCCAGCCGGTTTATGAGGGCAAGAAGAACTTTGCGTGTTCGGATCGGTCCTGCGGTTTCGTTCTCTGGAAAAATGACCGCTTCTGGACGAGCCGCAAGAAGGAGCTGACAAAGAAGATGGCAACGGACCTTCTGAAAAAGGGCCGTACCAATGTCAAGGGAATGTGGTCTGAAAAGAAACAGGCTGCTTATGACGCTGCGGTGATCCTGGACGACACGGGCGGCAAGTACATCAATTTCAAGCTGGAATTTCCGAAAAGAAAGGTTGGTGCTGATGGCAGAAAATAAGACTTTGGAACATTTACCCGAAGTGAGGGCGGCGGTGGCTGCCCTCTCCCCGGAGGACCGGGAGGTGCTGGCGGCGGTGCAGGCCTCGCCCTTCAAGCTGACAGCGCCGGAGCAGTTCAAGGAGTTTGCGGCCAACATCGACTATTTCGTATTTGAGCCCAATATCCACGATCTGAACGATCTGGGGTGGCGGTATCTGGCACAGCACATGGATATGCTGCTGCCCCCGGAACTTCTGAAAGCGATCGACCCTGTTCCGTTTGGCAAGTACGCCATGCAGGAGGAACAGGGCCATTTTACGGAACACGGATATATTTCTCTCTCCGGCGACGAGTGGAACCATGAACGCCCTGCGGAGCCGGAGAAAAAGCCCTCCATCCGGGAACGGCTGGAACAGGGCAAGAAGGAATGTGCGGAGAAAAACAAGGCGCAGCCCCATAAGGAAAAATCTGCGCCGGAACTGTAAGGAGGTGCTGATATGCCATATTACGATCACGACAAGGATTATCCCTTTGCCGCCTTTATCACCAATCTTGGGAAGTACAATGAGGGCGAGCTTGTGGGCGAGTGGGTGAAGTTTCCCACCACCGCCGAGGAATTGAAGGAAGTGTTTAAGCGGATCGGGATCGGCCAGAAGGATGACTTCGGCCAGCCCTATGAGGAATGGTTCATCACGGACTATGACTGCTATGTGGACGGTCTTTACAGTAAGCTGGGTGAATATGAGAATCTGGACGAGCTGAATTATCTGGCGTCGAAGCTGGATGAAATGAGCGAAAGCGAATACGCACAGTTTCAGGCCGGTATGGAAATGGGCGACCATTGCGGCAGCCTGCAGGAGATCATCAACCTCACCGAGAATCTGGATTGCTATGAGGTTTACCCCGATATCCATGACTATGACGATCTGGGCCGCTATTACATCGAAGAACTGGACGTTATGCAGGTGCCAGAGCATTTGCAGAATTACATCGACTATGAGGCCTACGGCCGGGACGTTGCGTTGGAGGAAAACGGCACCTTCACGGATCAGGGCTATGTGCGTGATACGGGTGACAGTTTCCATGAGTATTACGACGGTGAGCGCGGCAGTATCCCCGACGAGTACCGGGTGATGACCTTCCAGGACGATCTTCCCGAAGAAGAAAAATCCGAGTGGGCTATGGATATCGCCTTTGACATGGACGAGTTTTTCCGTCAGAACGATCCGCAGTATGCGGCGGAGCACCCGGAGGCACACGCCGCAAAGGAAGAACTGTATGAAAATCTGATGGCCGGACGCATTTCCGCTTTGGATGAAAAGCTGGCGGCACTGGGGCAGACGCAGGAGGACTATCTTCCTTCGGAGATTGAAAAATTCAAGGATGCTACGGGCTATGAGGAATTTTTGGACTTTGACCCCGCCGAGATCAAGGCAGCGTTGGAGAATCCGGACAAGTCCCGTATTGACGAAATGCTGGCCTTTGCGGAAAAGGCAGAACGGGAGTATGCAGCGGAGGCGGCCGCCTATGTGCAGACGCCCGCCGACATTGCGGAGCAGGCGCAGGCCGTTCCGAGAGATACCTTTTCCATCTACCAACTGAAACCGGGGGACGCCACACGGGATTACCGCTTTGAACCGCTGGATGCCATCCGCAACAACGGGCTTTCCGTAAAGCCGGAGAACTATGAACTGGTCTATACCGCCCCGCTGACAGAGCAGGACAGTTTGGAAAGCATCTATACCCGATTTAATATCAACCACCCGGCAGACTTCAAGGGGCACTCCCTGTCCGTGTCCGATATTGTGGTGCTGCATCAGGACGGGGAGAACACCGCGCATTACTGTGACCGCTTTGGCTTCTCCCAGGTGCCGGAATTTTTGCAGCCGGAACGGGCAGCGGAGGTCACGATCCCCACGCCGGATCAGATGGCGACGCAGGAGCGGATCAGCACACCCAGAGGCAGCTTTTGTGTGACCAATATGACGCGGGAACAAATGGAGGCGGCGGGATATGGGGTTCACCATCAGTCTGACGATGGGAAATATCTCATCATGGGCAACGGCACACGGGCTTTTGCTGTCCTCGCGCAGCAGCCGGAACAGGACAATCCCCTCCGCACGGCGGAAATGACGCTGGAAGATGACTACGGGATGATCGATGGCGTTATCAACAACGGCAGACGCGGCGAAGAATTGGAAAAAGCCCAGGAGTATGCAGAGCGGACAACGCCGGAGAAGCCTTCCATCCGTGAGCGGTTGGAGGACGCCAAACGGGAGTGTGCCGAGCACAAACCCCCGGAGGGAAAGAAGCCCGGTCGTGATGTGCCGGAGCATGACTGCCTATGAGCCGAAGCAAGAAGTGGCGGCTGGAATGGGCGTTCTTCCTGGGTGACAACGGCAGGCGGCAGTATAACCACATCTGCCGCAAATGCGCCCACGGCTGCAAACAGAGTTTCCGGGCGTGCCTGATCGCTTGTCCGCATTACAGTTCCAAACGGTCTAAAATCTGTGAGGATATGGGTGGAAAAAACACAGAATAATTCCCTGTATCCGTATTTTCAAAGGGAGCCTTTATGATTTCTCATGTGTCGGTCTGCTTGCTGGCACATGAAGAAAAAGGCTTGATTTCAAACACTTTCTGTCACGCAAAACGGGAGTACAGCTTTTCGGTTCGTCCGATTGGCTGTACTCCCGCTTTTTCTTTTTGCTATCATCAAATTACTTTAACACGGTTCTGTTGTTTGAACAGGGGTACAAATTGTACCTCCGTTGAAAAGGAATTTCCATAGTATTTTTTCATTAGGATTGGATAGGAAAGGATGGATAGCCGCCGCAGTAGGCGTTGTGGGAATGTGTGTAAACTGCCAGGATTGTGAGGCTGTGGGAAAGCTGTTTGCAGACTTGTGGGAAAAGGCTTGTCTTTTTCCATCAGGTTGTGAATGGTTTTTCCATCGGCACGAGCGGCAGTTTTCCATATTTCCATGACGCAAGAAAATCATCCAACGATCAGCCGGTACACCGTCAGCGGCACATACCACACCGCCACAATAAGCCGCCAGACCAGAACGAAACCGCCGATTACACCGCCGATAATAAAGTTCAATGCAAACAAGGCGATCCCTCCACCCAGGGAGCCGCCGCCCGGTACGATCCAGAGGCACATCCGATGGAGGCCAAACGGTAGCCCGCAGAGTATCCAGAGCCATACATAGTCAACCTCTCCGTTCTTCACGCAGGCAGATTTGAAGATACAATACAGGATCAGTGCCACGATTACGGGCAGTACACTTTTGAAGAAAAATGCTTTGATTGCTTCGCTTCTTGTCATCGGTAAAACCTCCTTCCGCAGTTCCATTATACAGGATGCCGGGAGCTGCGCCCAGCGTCTTTCAAAGAAATTTATTCCAGTTCATGCCGCCGCTGTTGTTCCTGTTCCTTTGGAACGGCCAGCAGCGCATCCACATTCTGCTTGACGGTATCGTATTCCTGGGCTTCGGTTCTTGCGGTTTTGTACTCCGTAAGGAGCCGTTCCTTTTCTGCGTTGAGATTGGCAAGCTCCGTTTTCATGCTTTCCGTTGTCGGCAGCGGCACAGCCCCCAGCCGTTTCAATTCTCTGGCGGCCGCTTCAAAAAGGATGATCTCGCTCTCATGCCCCCGCAGGAACTTTTCTTTATCATTCGATTTACGGTATCGGTCATAAAGTGGCTTTAGCTGACGGTAAGTGCCGGCGTGCTTCATCACAAGGGTAAGTTCGGCACTTCTGCTTTCTACCCGCTTGATTTCTGCATGAGCGGT
>OKTC01000756.1_pt1 | contig 11966 bp, 9 predicted proteins | sample 1606181 | NCBI WGS metagenome assembly OKTC01 (sample SAMEA3879529, study PRJEB24766) | human gut metagenome | biome: human-associated habitat; feature: feces | place: USA | collected 1985/1987 | reverse complement strand
AGGTGGATCTGCTCGTAGGTCTCCTCGTGCATGAAGTTGAATCCGTCCTCGTCAGAGTAAAGGAACTGGTAAGGACGTCTCTCGACGTTGATGACATCGATCTTCATACCCGCGGTGAAGGTGTTCTCAAGGATCCTTCCGTTCTCAAGGTTACGAAGCTTTGTCTTTACGAATGCCGGACCCTTTCCTGGCTTAACGTGCTGGAAATAGACTACCTGGCAAGGCTTGCCGTTGTAGCTGATATAAAGGCCGTTCTTAAAATCTGCTGTTGTTGCCATAAAAATATGTAATGAATTTAGATTTCAAAAGATTGATGCGCAATCATTTCGACCGCAAAGTTAACTATTTGCGGATATTCTTGCAAAAAATTCTTTCAGCGACCTGTTCCAGAAGCCATCCCGGCGTTGATGTCGCGCCGCAGACTCCTACCTTGTCTCCGTCCGAGAACCATTCCGGTTCCAATTCCGAAGGATCGGAGATATGATAGGTTCGCTGATTCCTGGACTTGCAAAGATCGAAAAGCACCTTTCCGTTGGAACTGGAAACCCCTGACACAAAGACGATGACATCGTGTCGAAGAGCGAAGTCGGCCAGTTCCTCGTGTCGTGACGCCACCTGTGAGCAGATCGTGTTGTGAACCTGAAGACCTGCACCCGGACATGACTCCAGCACCTTGCAGATCTCGGAATATTCCACCGGACTCTTTGTTGTCTGAGAGAATATCTCCAACGGCTTGTCAGTCCGGATAGAACCGTCCTCAAGGGCGGAAAGCAGCATCGGCATATTCTCAATCACCACCGCGTCGCCGCTGACTTGCCCAAGCAGACCAAGCACCTCGGCGTGCCCGATTTTCCCGAATATGACGATCTGTCCTCCGGCGGGCTTGACCCTCTCGTAGGCCTCCCTGATGCTCTTTTGCAGTTTCAGCACCACCGGACAGGTGCAGTCTATGACCGTCAAACCAAGTTTTTGAGCCAATGAATATGTCTGCGGCGGCTCGCCGTGCGCCCTTATGAGAAGCGTCTCCGAAGAAGGATCGGGAATATTCATAAGTCCGTCTTTGTCGACTGTGACCAGTCCTTTCTCTCCGAGCCTCCGGAGTTCCGCCTCGTTGTGGACAATGTCCCCGAGGGAGTATAGTGTCCTGCCGGGAGACTCCTCAAGGAACTTCTCGGCTCGGCCGATCGCCCTGATCACTCCTCCGCAGAAGCCGGAATGCTTCTCGATCTCAACCTGAATAGCCATGACCCTCTATTCAAGGATTCCGAAACGGCCTTGCGCAAGTCCTTGGAACCAAACCAGTTCCTCGTGCAGGTTCATGTCCGAATTGTCCAGCACGAAAGCGTCGGCGGCCCTGGAAAGAGGGGAAACCTCACGATGGGAGTCGATATAGTCCCTCTCCCGAAGGTTTTTCATCACGTCCTCCAGTTTCGGGTCCTGTCCCTTGGCCTTCATCTCGTCGAAACGCCTTTGTGCCCGGACCTCATCGCTGGCTGTCATGAATATCTTGACCTCGGCGTCCGGGAACACCGTCGTGCCGATGTCCCTGCCGTCCATCACGATTCTTTTCCTCTGTCCGAAAGCGTGCAGACGCTCATCGACATATTCTCTGACAAACGGGATCGCCGAGATCGGACTGACGTGGCCGGACACCTCCAGCGTGCGGATCTCCTTTTCTATGCATCTGTCTCCGATGAATGTTCCCTCGGCCTTGAAATCCAGCCCCAAATCCGGTAGTGCAGCCTTGAGGGCGGCTTCGTCAATGGCTCCGTCCTTCCCGATGAACCCTTTCTCAAGGGCGTACAAGGTAACTCCACGGTAGAGAGCCCCGGAGTCCAGATAAAGGAATCCGAAGTGTTCCGCTATCAGTCTGGCAAGCGTGCTCTTGCCTGTCGATGAGTAGCCGTCGATGGCTATGATGATGTCAGGTAATTTCATACGGCAAAATTATCAATTTTTATCTAAAGAATAAAGTTATCCTTTTCATTTCCCAAAGAAAGAAATTTGTCCGATATTTGTATTACGGAATATCATTCCAGAACAAGTAATATTACCGTTATCCGGAGGAGTGGGTTCCGCGGAAACGGGATGTGCGATTTATAGGTAAGAACAAAGACGAATTTCTATGAAGATATTGATTGTTGATGACGAGAGGTCCATCAGGAATTCCCTTAAGGAGATTCTGAGTGACGAGGGCTACGATGTGGATGTGGCCGAGGACGGCGCGACCGCCCTTGCGATGGTGGACAAGGAAAGATACAATGTGATTTTCTGCGACATCAAGATGCCGGGAATGGACGGAACCGAGGTGCTGGACAAGATGGTCGCCGAGGGCATAGATTCGGCGATCGTGATGATCTCCGGTCACGGAGACATCGACACGGCGGTGGAGTGCATCAAGAAAGGCGCTTTCGATTTCATCCAGAAGCCATTGGATCTGAACCGGATCTTGATCACCATCAAGAACGCCTCGGAGAAGGCCACAATAATCTCCGAGAACAAGAGCCTTAAGAAGAAGGTTTACGGACAGCGGATGATAGGTGAGTCAGAACCGATCCGGCACGTGCTCGACATCATCTCGAAGGTTGCCCCGACGGATGCCCGTGTGCTGATCGTAGGCCCTAACGGTTCCGGTAAGGAACTTGTGGCCAGAAGCCTTCACGAGCAGAGTGCCCGCAGCGCGATGCCTTACATCGAGGTGAACTGTGCGGCCATTCCTTCGGAATTGATTGAAAGTGAACTGTTCGGCCACGAGAAAGGCGCTTTCACCTCGGCCATCAAGCAGCACAAGGGTAAGTTCGAGCAGGCTGACGGAGGGACACTCTTCCTGGATGAAATCGCCAACATCCCGATGCAGTCCCAGGCCAAACTTCTGCGTGCCATCCAGAACCGATGCATCACGAGAGTCGGTGACACGAAAGCTATCCCTGTGGATATCAGGCTGATATGCGCGACCAATGCAGACATTCCGTCCATGATACGTGACGGACTTTTCCGTGAGGACTTGTATTACAGGCTGAATACCATAAGCGTGGAACTTCCGCCTTTGAGAAACAGAAAAGACGTAATCATCCCGCTTGCAATGCAGTTCCTGACAGAGTTTTCCGAAAAATACGGCAGGGATGCAGAGACATTGACCCCGATGGCGAAAGCCGAACTGGAGACTTACGCCTGGCCGGGCAACATCCGCGAACTGCGCAACTGCATCGAAAAGGCTGTCATTCTCTCAGACGGAAAGGCCCTAGACGGATTCGGGCTGGACATCTCCAAAGCGTCAGGAATGACTGAGATCAATGCCGGGGACACGATGGAAAATATGGAGGAGAAGACTATCCGGGCAGCAATGGCCCGATATGACGGTAACATATCAATGGTGGCCAAGTCCTTGGATATCAGTCGCCCTACGCTTTACGCAAAGCTCAAGAAATACGGAATATGATGGGTGCGGAAACAAATATCGGCACGTTATGGATTGCGCTTGGCGGTGCCGTGATTGCTGCATTGACCTGCATCGTGACGAGAGCGGCGACAAGACGGAAGATCATCGGCAAAATCGACTTCATGTCAGATGCGCTGGACAGCGGCGAGACGGCGTTCCGGTATTCTGAGAGCCGATGGCGGAACCGGCGGCTGAACAAGTCATTGAACCGTCTCCGGTCCATTTTCGAGGCTGAAAAGGCCGATATCCGTGAGCGTGAGCGGTATTTCGGGACAATGCTGGACCACGTCCAGAGCGGCGTCATCGTCATTGACGGAGAAAAAATCGATTATTCGAATACTGTGGCGAAAGGATTTTTGGGGATGGCGGAGATTTCGTCGCTGCGGCAGATCGGGCGGATTTCTCCGGACCTGGCCAATGCTTTCCGCGAGGCTTCTGAAATGGAGTCGAGGGCATCTTTCATTTCGGAGCGGGGCACGGTACAGTTTTCCATAAGTGCCTGTACAGCAAGGCTTCACGGCAAAGAGGTCAGCATCGTCACTTTCAATGACATTACCCGTGAGATGGAAAACAACGAGTCCGAATCGTGGACCAGACTCATCCGCGTACTCACGCATGAAATCATGAATACGGTCACGCCTGTCGCATCACTCAGTTCGGCATTGTCCCAGAACCTGGACAGCTACAGTGCTGAGGACATCCGTTCCGCGCTCGGGACCATCGCGTCTTCGTCCGAGGGCTTGATAAGTTTCGTGCAGTCCTACCGTTCTCTGACGCATATTTCCGCGCCGGTGCGCAAGGCTTTCTATCTGAAGGACCTGGTCAATGATTCTGTCAACATCGCCAAAGCCAACTGGCCTTCTGTCAATGTCCTATATCGTGAACTTTCAAGCGACGTGATTCTCTATGCCGACTACGGACAGATGTCGCAAGTGCTCAACAACCTGATAAAGAACGCTGTACAGGCAGGCGCCGAGAAGGTAAGCATAACCGCTTCTATCGACAAACGGGAGCAGACTGTCATCGACATTGCCAATGACGGGGAGTCTATCAGCGCCTCTGGCCAGGAGCAGCTGTTCGTTCCGTTCTACACCACCAAAGGTTCGTCAGGCACAGGTGTCGGTCTGAGCCTCTGCCGCCAGATTGTCCGTCTGAACGGCGGCACCATCAAACTCTCCTCCTCCACTCAGGAAACCACGGTTTTCACTATCGTCATGTAATCTTACTGGTCCTGTTTCAGAACTTCGACCGGGTTTTCCGCGGCGGAACTCCAGGTCCGGGAAATTATCGAAACGAAGGAGATGAGGAAGGTCAATGCTGCCGCGACGAGGATTATCCACCACGGGAAGGCTATGGCATTGTAAAAATCAGCCAGGTAGTAACGCATTGACCAGATACATACCGGAACCGCGATCACGACGGCGACGGCTGTCATCAGCATGAACGACTTCGAGAGTTTCCAGGCCGCAGACTTGACACCGGAGCCGAAAATCTTCCGGAGGGCGATCTGACGCGCCTGCTGCTCTGTGTAGTAGACGGACATCGCGAACAGGCCGAGCGCAGAAATCAATATGGCAAGCACCATGAACGTCATCACCAGCTTCATAGTGTTCCGCGTCCCTGTCAATGAATCCGCCAGGAAGTCATCTATATAATATATGTCCGTTTCGCGCGGCACACCGATATACTCCTTCGCCACATCACGCCATACCTCGCGGACAGCATTCAACGCCTCGGCCCTGTCGCCACGCACCTTCAGCAGATGATTCATGCACACATCGGAACGGTTCTGCACAGCCCGATGACTGTCAGGCATTGGTTTATAAAGAGGATCACGCGCGCGGAAATCCGCTATTATACCGCAGCACTCATACTGCGGCTCGCCGTCTTTATTGGTCCCGACAGTCCTGTTCCCGGCAGTAATCCCATAACGCCGCTGCGCCTCCTCCGTAAACCAGCATGTCCCTTCAATAGGATCGGAATACTGTTCTATCACATTGAACCCAAGCAGCCTGAATGCCGCACTGTCAACAGCAGGCAGCTGAAGCCACGACATTTCCTCACCCTCGATATGTACGCCATTGCTTCCACATGATAACGGAAGCTGCACCGCCATAACCGCCGTCTCCACCTGCGGAAGAGCCTGAAGTCTCTGATGCAGAGCCTCCTGGGCAGCCATATTGTTATAGCCGAGCGCCCATGAGGAAACCGACAGCAGATCTGTATTGTACCCTACCGGCAAAGATACCAGATGGCGCATCTGGAGAGTCATTGTCAATGCAACCGCGACAAGAACCATGCTTATGATGTTCTGGCAGACGATAAAGACCTTGCTGAACACCATCTTGCTGCGGAACCTGAAATCGCCCTTCACGACAGCTATAGGCTTGAATCTCGACACCATAAATGCAGGAAGGAGCCCAGAGAGAACCGAAACCAGCACGAGCACAATGACGCCGGCCGCAATGGTAGCCGCATCCGGAACAAGAACTATAGCGGTATTGAGAAGATTCTCTATCCAGCCCTTGAACAGCAGGGCGACCAGCACGCCGAACAGCATGCAAACAAATGTGAACAAGAACGATTCCATAAGGTATCTGCGGACAATGCTGCCTGAAGACTCGCCGAGAAGACGTCTCGTCGCCATCTCCTTTGCCCGTTTTCCCGTCTGCGCCACAGTAAGGTTTATGTAGTTGAAGATGGCTGATATCAGCAGTATCAATGCTACCGCCAGAAGCACCTCAACGATCTTCCTGTCCCCATGACGCAACGGGTTGTATACGTCTATCTTGCTGAAATAGAGCCGGTCAAGCCTTGTCAACGTGGAGCCCCACAGGAAATTCCCGCCAGAACCGTCGCGTGTGTAGAAATCCTTCCAATAATCCACATACTTGTCCAGCAGCTTTTCAGCCACAGCGTCAGGCGAGGCACCATCCTGCAGCGTCACGAAAGTATTGACCATACCGAAATTGTCCATTCTCTGGACCATGCCATCCAGCTGCCTGATGCTCAGGAAGATGTCATAATACTGCAGTTCATCATAAGGCCCGAAATCCTGAATCACGCCGGTTACCGTGAACCTGTTTTTTCCTACTTCAATGGTGCGCCCCACAGGGTCAGAGTTGCCGAATGCCTTATGCGCGAACTTTTCGGAAAGGATTACATCATTCAGTCCCGCAAGTATGCAGTTCCTGTCACAGCCCGAGATCGTGTAGTCAAAAAGCTGCAGGAAATTCGTATCAACACAGACCGCCTCGGCGGCATAATAGTCCTCATTGACAATGACATCGGCATCGCCATACGCCCCGACTCTGGTCCAGGATGTTATCTCGGGCACCGACGGGAAGAACTCCTCTGCAGTCCCGTACGTCATTCCGACGAACTCCCCCATGCCGACAGCATACAGCTGCCGGGAAAGCGGCTGCCTTGCGCCTACGCTGAACTCTGTCCTGGCATAAGAGGCCAGCAATATGACGAATCCCAGTGCCACTGACAGTCCCAATGCCTCGATTACGGCATAGAGTTTATTTTTCGAGAGAAATTTCAGATATGTGTTCATAGCTATTTGATAATCAGTTCATCTTTGTCGCCGAAGCTGTCGTAAGAGGATATGATAATCCTCTCGCCCGGCTCCAGACCTTCTATAACTTCGTAATACTGAGGGTTCTGGCGGCCTATGCGGACACTGCGTTTCGTCGCTTTCGTCCCATCGGCATTGACGACATACACCCACTTGCCGCCGGTTGCCTGATAGAATGAACCGCGTGGTATTATGATCGCCTCGGCAGGCTGGCCGAGCTGTACATTCATATAATATGTCTGTCCCGCACGGATATTCTCCGGCTGCTGACCTTCGAAGCGGAAATCCGCCTTGAATTTACCGTCACGCACCTCAGGATAGACCTTGCGGATGGCTGCCGAATATTTCTCATTCTGACGCTCAAAAGTCGCCTCAAGACCAGGCACAATTCTATCAATGTAATGCTCATCTATCTGAGCTTCAATCTTATACGAATCCAGATTATTAATCTGGCCGATTTTCGATCCTGCCGCTACTGACTGACCTAGTTCCACATCCAGCAGACCGAGTTCACCGCTGATCGGCGCCTTCACGGAAAGATTTTCCTTACGGCGGCGTATCATGGACATGTTCACACGCATATTCTCCAGGCTCTCGTGCATCTGCGAAATCTGCGTGCTGCGGTAAAGGCTGTCCTGTTTTTCCCTGTCAATGACGAGTTCCAGCTTGTCTTTCGCCAGTTCGTAGTCTTCTGATGCCTTCAGATAGTCTTCCCTGGCTATGAGTTTTTCCTCGTACAGCGCCTTGTTCTGTTCATATGCCCGCCTTGCCCTGCGCACTTCTATCTGAAGCGTGAGCTTGTCCTGCCGTACGGAAAGTTTCTGCTGTTCCATGGAAATCAATGTATTGCGCAGGATGTTCTCCTTCTCGGCGAGTTCGGCTTCGGAGTTGAGTATCTGCATGTCAAGACTTTCATTGGACAGTTCGACAATGACATCACCAGCATTGACCTTACTCCCCTCCTCTGCGACGATTCTCTGGACGTTGCCGCCCTCGGTCGGGCTGATCTGGACGGTGGTCATCGGCTGGACCTGGCCGCTGACGCGGATATAGTCATTGAACTCGCCTTTCTTGGCGGTTCCTGTGATGAGGGAGCTGCCGTCAACGCGCACCGCAGAGCCGTTCCCGGTGATAATCAATATGACAAGGACTATTGCCAATGCTGCTCCGGCCCAATACTTTATGGCCTTCTTCGTGAATGCCGCAGCCAGTCCTGTTTTCTTTTCTATTATCTTGTCCATGATTCTGATTTTTTACTGTTCCAAATATGATACTCCGTTATAGTACTCGACGACCCTGCGCTTGAGCTGGTACTGCAGCTCGGCATTGAGCCGTTCCGCTTTGGCTTTCAAGTAGTTGGACGAAGCGGTATTGTATTCTATCGAGGATATGAGTCCCTGTTCGAATTTGCGGGCGTTGAGTTTGAATGCCTCGTCATACACGTCGGCGCGTCTTTCTGCCTGAAGCAGAGCCGACTCCGCCCCGTCCCTGTCCTGAATTGCCCTGCGGACTTCAGATTCTACATCGCGGAGGGACTTGTCATACTCGAGGCTTGCCCGCTGATATGCATTGCGTTTTTTGGCCAATGCCGTGTGCTTCTGAAGTCTGTCGTATATAGGTATGTTCAATGACAACTGCACATATTCGCCTCCGTTGTTCTTGAACTGATTCCAATAAGGAGTTGCTTTGTAGCCGGTCTGCCCCGGGTAGGTGTAGTAACTGGTGGACCACCCGCCGTAAAGTCCGAGTGTCGGAAGGAATTGCCATTTCGCGGTATTCAGACTGCGGAGGGCATTGTCCATCGACCCCTTGGCGATTAGTACAGAAGGCATTGACCTGACTGCATTTGCTATGATGTCATCAGCGGCAGGACTGTTCGCGCCGGTCTGAATCGACGAGAGCTCCGGATCTATCGTAAGTTTCTCATCTACTGGCCAATACATTACATCTTCAAGTGTAATCATGGCATTGTCCCGATTGTTTGTCGCGGTGGTGAGTTCGTATTCTCTGTCGGCGAGGTCGGCTTTCATCTGGACCACGTCGGCATAGCCCTTCGAGCCGAGTTCTTCCTGACGCTCAGCCAGCCTCACAGCGTTTCTGGCGTTTTCCACCTGTTCTGTAAGGATTTCGGCCAATTTGGTGTAGTAAATGACATTGAAATAGGCCTCGATGGTGGCGAGGCAGACCTTGTCACGTTCCTGCTGTTCCTTGGAAATGCCCATTGAGATGGATGTGCGGGCGATTTTCAGGTTGTTGATGGCGGAGAATCCGTTGAATATGGTGAAGCCCGCCGACACGGAAAAGCCCTGGTTGAAGGACGTCGTGGTGAGATACGTATTGGTCTCAGGGTCGATGGAACGGCCCCATCTGTAGTAGCCGTAGGAGTTCCCTTCCGCTGATGGCGTAAATGCTTCCAATATCGCATCACGTCTGTCGAGTCTGGCGTCATCGTTCTTGGACTGCTGGATTCGCACCTGAGTGGAGTTGCTTACCGCATACTCCATGCATTCGCGCAGTGTCAATGCCTTGGCTTGTGCTTGCTGGGCGGGGCTGTCCGCGCTGGCAGTGCGGCCTTGCGTGTTTTCCGTGAGCGGGGTCATCCGCGTGGCAGTGCGGCCCTGCGTGGTATCCGTGAGCGAGGTCGTCTGCGCTGCAGTGTCCTTACTGGTAGTTAGGCCTTGCGTGTTTTCCGTGAGCAAGGTCGTCCGCGTGGCAGCGTCCGTGCTGGCAGTGCGGCCTTCGGTGGTAATTCCCTGGGCGAGGACCTGCCCGGAGGCAGTGGTCGCTGCAGAAATCAACGTCAAGACTATAATTGGTATTATCGGCTTCATAATTCGTTGCTGTTTTCATTGGTTCGTACTCATTGCAGTTTGCAAACAGCTCTGCATTGTCGTTTACGCTGATGTATTCATTGCTTATGGCCCAGGAAACACACATCATCGTTTAGACATGAACGAGCACGCCACGTGCCACATTAGGCACCCAATTATCAATCAGCGAATTACACCCAGACGCCATTCATCTCCCTGTAAAGAAACTTTACAAATCTGTAATGAAATTTTACAGTCCTATACATATCTTACTTGTCGGCCATGACACTGGGTCGTTTTCGAACAACCTGCATGTCGGTTTCCCAGGCATAGTGCTGAATATCAGGAACATACACTAACAGCCGAAAGCCAGGTTACCCACTTTTTCGGGTAACCTGGCTTTCGGTATATTCACTAACTCATTAGTAATCAACGTTTTTACTTTACAACCCGAAGTCAGGTTGTCCGGATTAGAGGAGACGCTTACGTTAAACTTTTTTCATGGCTAGACAAGCGGTCTATGCAGCTGCCAAACATCCCCAACGTCCTGCGTGCAGGTGCAACACCACAAGAGGTCGTCATTTAAGAATATCATCCATCTGACAGATGCAGGAAACAAACAACAAAAACGGAAATAGAAACAATTTTGCTATTTTTGCGGGCTCATTAATCCCATAACGTGAAAAACGCAGAGGAAAAATAGAAAGGAGATACAGAAATGTGGGTTGCATATGCATTGGTCTCAGCAGCATTGCTCGGGCTATATGATGTTTTCAAGAAGAAATCCCTGCAGGGAAATGCCGTGATACCGGTGCTGCTTATCAACACCGTAATCTGCACATTGTTTTTCCTGCCGTCAATTATCGGCTCAATGACCGGAACAATCCCGCCGGAGAGCAGTCTGCATATTCCAAACGGAGGATGGCACGAACATAAACTGGTCATCATCAAGGCATTCGTCGTATTGTCATCCTGGATTTGCGGCTATTTCGCCATAAAGAAACTGCCTCTTACCATAGTCGGACCTGTCAACGCCACCAGACCGGTAATGACACTTGTCGGTGCAATGCTGATATTCGGGGAAAGGCTCAACCTGCTGCAGTGGGCAGGTGTATGTACGGCGATTTTCTCCTTCTGGCTTCTCAGCAGAAGCGGAAAGAAAGAAGGCATTGACTTCAAATCCAATGTATGGGTCATCCTGCTCATCGCATCTGCCGTGCTCGGAGCATGCAGCGGACTTTATGACAAATACCTTATGGCATCTTCGGGCGCTGGCCTCGACCGGCTTTTCGTGCAGGGATGGTACAACTTGTATCAGGCTATCATAATGGGCATCATAATGATTTTCGTGTGGCTGCCTGAACGCAAACATGCATTGAGAGAAGCCACTGACGGCAAAAAGCCTGATTATGTCCCGTTCGTGTGGAGCTGGACTATCCCGTTCATTTCCATTGCATTGACCGCTGCTGATCTCGCATACCTGTATGCATTGACACTGCCAGGAGCGATGATTTCAGTCGTGTCAATGATAAGGCGCAGCAGCGTCCTCGTTTCCTTCGTTTTCGGCGCCGTCGTCTTTCACGAGAAAAATCTCCGTTCCAAGGCGCTCGACCTGCTGTTTGTGCTCTTGAGCCTTATCCTGCTCCTCCTCGGCACCAAATAGGTCGTATAACAAGGCATCATCAGATGCCGGGCCGGAGTTGGCGAGCAATGCGTCTGCTCGGCTTCACTAACTTAGTCGAGTCCGCATGGCTGTTTAGCTTTTTGCGGTGCGAGGCTGTCCTGCTCGCCACCATGAGCCTATTACTGTAAAAAGTTGACTCAAAATGCTAAGTTTGTCCGTAAACAGGTGGGGTTTTACGGATAAGTTACTCAAAATAAACAACTTGTCCGGAAGAAGGCGGGTTTTCACGGATAAAATCACATTCTGTGAGACAACGATTATCAGGAATAGCAGAGGGGCTCACAAAAAAATGCGGTGTGTTACGAGGAATGATGCAACACAGAATTGGATTGAGTCGAACAACCTGCATGTCGGTTTTTGGTGTATATCGCTGAATGTTAATGAGATAGAGTGAATGTTCAAATGCAGGTTATGTGAAAAAGTGGGTAACCTGGCTTTCGCTTTATCTGCTAA
>OKTC01000737.1_pt1 | contig 12228 bp, 9 predicted proteins | sample 1606181 | NCBI WGS metagenome assembly OKTC01 (sample SAMEA3879529, study PRJEB24766) | human gut metagenome | biome: human-associated habitat; feature: feces | place: USA | collected 1985/1987 | reverse complement strand
TCGGGATGGGGTACTGGAAGCCCCGCCCATTCGCATCGCCCTCGATCATCAGCTCGATGAAGGCCTTGTTCACCATGTCCATTTCCTTCTGGCACTCGCCGTAGGTGAACGCCTGCTCACGGCCGCCGACGATGGCGGGCAGGTTCGCCATGTCTCTGGGAACCGTCCAGTCGAGCGTGATGTTGGAAAACGGCGCCTGCGTGCCCCAGCGCGACGGCGTATTGACGCCGTAGACGAACGACTGCACGCACTGCTTGACCTCGCGCTGCGTCAGATTGTCCACGCGGACAAACGGCGCAAGATATGTGTCAAACGAGGAAAACGCCTGCGCGCCCGCCCACTCGTTCTGCATGATACCGAGGAAGTTGACCATCTGGTTGCAGAGGGTCGCAAGGTGGCTTGCGGGAGAAGAGGTTATCTTTCCGGGGACGCCGCCGAGACCTTCCTGAATGAGCTGCTTCAAAGACCAGCCCGCGCAGTAACCGGTGAGCATGGAGAGGTCATGGAGGTGGATATCGCCGTTTCTGTGGGCGTTTGCTATCTCTTCGTCATAGACCTCGGAGAGCCAGTAGTTCGCGGTGATCGCGCCGGAGTTGCTGAGAATCAGTCCGCCGACGGAATATGTGACGGTCGAATTCTCTTTAACGCGCCAGTCGGAAACCTTGACGTAGCTGTCAACCAGCTCCTTGTAGTCGAGGATGGTCGACTTCATGTTTCTGACTTTTTCGCGCTGCTTTCTGTAGAGGATATAGGCCTTTGCGACATCGGCGTAGCCCGCCTGGCTGAGCACCGACTCGACGCTGTCCTGAATGTCCTCAACGGCGATAAGTCCGTCCTTGATCTTGCCCTCGAAGTCCGAAGTGACCTTGAGTGCGAGCAGGTCGATGACCGTCGGATGAGTTTCCTTGTTGAGCGCGTCGAAAGCCTTTGATATAGCCGAAGATATCTTTGCTATATCAAAATCGGCGACTGCGCCATCTCTTTTGATAACCTTGTACATCATCATGCCTCCATTTTCTTTTCCAAATATATGTCAAAATTATATTACGCTTCATTTGCGCTATCTGCCTACAATTATAGATGCAACCATGGCAAATGTCAACAGCAAAATACAAGATATTGTGTAGAATTTATTTTTCTGCCCCAAGATGTTCCGAGTTCCAGTGTCCGTTATATTCCCCTTATCTCGACATTCGGGACATTTTTGCGGACTATATCCGCGAAAGAGCGCAGTGTTTCGCGGCTGTGCGAGCCGAGACCCTTCTGCAAAACGAACTCGGAATCGGTGAAGTTCTGGAGAAAATATTTCTCGTCGCCCTTGAGCCACTCGCCTATTTTCTCGAAGTCCTCCGCGCTGTGCAGCTCGCGCACAACGGTCGTGCGGAACTCAAAATCGGTCTTTCCGCCCATGAGCAGGCGCACGCTCTCATATATCGGCTCCATATCGAATTTTTCGAGTCCGACCGTCTCAGCATATTTTTCGGGCGAATTTTTGATATCCATCGCCACATAGTCAACGAGCCCCGCGTCTATAAGCGACTGCATCTTGTCCGGGAAAGTGCCGTTAGTGTCGAGCTTTACGAGATAGCCCATGTCTTTTATGCGCCTTGCGAAGTCATCGACGTTTTTATTGACAAGCGGTTCGCCGCCTGTTATGCACACGCCGTCGAGCATACCCTGACGCTTTTTGAGAAACGCAAAAAATTCTTCCTCCGGAATCTCATATTCGTCCCCGCCGGGAAGAATCAGCTCCGAATTCTGGCAAAACGGGCAGCGGAAGTTGCATCCGCCGAGGAACACAGTGCATCCCATCTTGCCGGGAAAATCGAGCAATGTAAGTTTTTGCAGACCTCTGACGCGCATACCGATACCCCTTTTCAAGCCGTAAAAATCGAGACGGAGAAAATCGGTCTTTCCGTCCCGGCAAAATCTATTATATACCACGAAAGCGCTCTTGTCACCAAAAACATCTTGAAAAATTGCACAAAGATTACCACAAAATAATGTGCATATTATCGCCGCGATACATATATGTTGCATTTTCTGCGAAAATTTGATACACTCATAGTATAATACAATCCAAATATATATGTATAACTGCGGAGGTGTCTTAATTGGCTGGAAAAAGACCTGTTGCGGCGATACTCTATGACTTCGACCGCACACTTTGCACAAAGGATATGCAGGAATATCAGTTCATTCCGAGCGTCGGCATGGAGCCCGCGGATTTCTGGGGGCTCGCCAACAGCTACGCCGAGGAAGAGCATATGGACAAAATCCTGTCATATATGTACATCATGATAAAAAAATCGCAGGAGTGCGGGATTCCGCTGACGCGCAAGAGCGTCATGGAGTGCGGACGCGCGATAGAACTGTATAAAGGTCTGCCCGGCTGGTTCGACCGCCTCAACCGCTTCGGCAGCGAGAACGGCGTGACCGTCGAGCACTATGTCCTCTCTTCCGGTCTTAAAGAGATAATCGAGGGATCCGAAATAGGCAAATGCTTCAAAGAGATTTTTGCCTGTGAGTTCCTTTACGGCGAGAACGGCGAGGCAGTCTGGCCGAAGACCGCCGTCAATTATACTTCAAAGACCCAGTTTGTCTACCGCATAAACAAAGGCGTGCTCGATGTATCTAACGACAAAGATCTCAACCGTTCTACACCCGATAACAAGCGCCGCGTTCCGTTTTCCAATATGCTCTATATCGGCGACGGGCTCTCCGATGTCCCCTGCATGAAGATGGTCAAGGCATACGGCGGATATTCTATAGCCGTCCACAACAACGAACCGCGCCAGCTCGAGGGCGTGAGTGACCTGCTCTATCACAACCGCGTTGACTTCGCCTTCGCGGCAGACTACTCAGAAAACAGCGAGCTTGACATAACCGTCAAGGATATCATCCGCAGAATAGCCATAGACAGCACCCTGCGCGACGAGCACAGCAAGCAGAAGCGCCGCTCGAAATGCTGCTGCGCGGACATCTAACGGAGGATAAATATGTCTGTATTTTTTACCGCCGCGGTGTGCGTATACAACACGGAAAAATATCTTCGCGAATGTCTGGATTCCATCCTCAATCAGAGCTACAAAAATTTTGAACTGCTCATAGTTGACGACGGCTCGACGGACAAAAGCGGCTGCATCTGCGACGAATACGCAGAAAAAGACAGCCGTGTGCGTGTCATTCACACGGAGAATCAGGGTGTATTGCTCGCGCGAAAGACTGCGTTTGAGAATGCGCGCGGGGACTATTTCATCGTCTTTGATTCGGACGACACCGTCTCGCCCGAGCTGTTTTCGAGATTGAGCGAAAAAATCGAGCAGTGCGCGCCGGACATGATATTCTTTGACTATAATAAAATAAACGGCGAAAATATCACGCATGAAAAGACATTCGACGGCGAGCACACTTTTAATAAAGACAGCAAAAAAGAACTCTGGGAGCTGCTGCTGCGCTCGAAATTCAACTCGCTTTGGTGCAAGTGCATAAGGCGCGATAAATTCGACTATGATATAGACACGGCTTATTACAAAGGCTACAGTCGCGGCGAGGACAGGCTCGTCTCGGCGCATATGCTGAACCGGCTCAACACTTTTTGTTACCTGCCCGAGGCACTTTATAACTACCGCACCTCGGCTTCCTCTCTGACGCGGACATATTCGTTTGAGAATCTCGTCATGTCCTCCCGCGCCACAGAGGAGATTCGCCAAATGATATCAGCCGACGGCTGCCTCGACGGCGAGTGCGAAGCGCTCATATGCTCCCTCGCGAGGATGATCTACCGCAATTTTCTCTATCCCAACGCCGTCTCTCTATCTAAAAAAGAGACCGTTGAGCTGATAAAAAAGAGCGAATCTCTCGGCATCTATAAGCTGTGCACCGATCGCAGAGCGGACAAATATTCTTCAAAGCCGGAGAATCTTAAATTTTCGCTGCTGAGAAATAAAAAATACTCCCTGCTCGTTGACGCAGTGAGGCTCAAGAGCAGGATATAAGTCGAAGAGAGTCGATTGCCTTGACAAAATTTCTGCCGGGCGTTATAATATTCTCCCGAAAACTGCCCGTGCGGAAAGGAAGTGAAAGCCATGGGCACAGAACAGAAAAAGATCGCCGCCCAGAACAAGAAGGCTTTTCACGACTATTTCGTGCTCGACAGATACGAAGCGGGAATCGAGCTTTGCGGCACGGAGGTCAAATCCATCCGCCAGGGCAAGCTCAATCTCAAGGACTCATGGTGTTCGATAGTTGACGGCGAATTGTTCGTCAACGGAATGCATATCAGCCCCTATGAGCACGGCAATATCTTCAACCGCGACCCGCTGAGGGTGCGCCGCCTGCTGATGCACAAGCGCGAGATAATGCGCCTGCTCGGTCAGACGAAGCAGGAGGGCTTGACCCTCGTGCCGCTGAGTGTATATTTTGTCAAAGGGCGCGCCAAGGTTGAGGTTGGGCTGTGCAAGGGCAAAAAGCTCTATGACAAGCGTGAGACGGCGGCGAAGAAAGACGCCGCGCGCAATATCGAGCGCAGCATGAAAAACTTCTGATTCAATCGGCAAAAGCCGTTTGATATATGGGGATGAAAGGATTTCGACGGGGAGGTTGAACTTCGGTAAGCGGGCAGCGGTGTGGGACCGCTATAAAACCCATACGTTTAAATAATAAACGACAACAAAACAGTTTTACAAGCTGCTTAAATAGCAGCCGTCTTTGCCGGGAGTACTGCGGCCCGGTACAAGGCGTCGATTAGCAGTGAACGTGCATGGGTGAGCGCTCCGTAACCCGTCATGAACAACGGAACTACCGAACCGGTGAGTCTGCCTGACGGCGCTCCGGCGAGGGAATCTTAAAAGACAGGCTACGCCCGTAGAAAGCTGTGGGGAGCCCTTTTCGGACGCGGTTTCGATTACCGCCATCTCCACCAGAAAAAGCACTTGCTGTTGCAAGTGCTTTTTTCAATGAAATTCGTTCTTCGGAACGAGTGAAATATGCCTGCGGCATATGAAGGAACAAATTTTTTCACTTGATGTGCAGCATCAAATTTCACAATTTACGAAGTAAATTATTTCACCTCGAGCAGTGCGAGCGATTTCACTAAAGTTTACAATTGCATGAGTTGAAACCGCTGTTATTGCAAATGATTTTTCCATCGTAACCGACAATCAAGCCGGGAAAGTTTTTTATAACTCTCCCGGCTTGATTTTTATTTTTGCAGTCATATTCTGACTGCTTCAACCTCGTTTCCGTGTTCCTTTATTATATCTATAAGATCGGTTGTTTTCAGCCACACCGTTGCGGTGTTGTCGTTCGGGTGGACTCCGATGAGTCCGCCGTTTACGAGTTCCTCGTCAAGAAAAAATTTCACTTTTTTCTCGCTGTCGTTGAGTATACCGAGCGGCGTCACTGCGCCGGGTATCAGACCGAGCAGGTTCATCAGATCGTTTTCCGATGCGAAGCTCAGCGGGCGTGTGCCGTGCTCCTCCCTGAATTTTTTCAGGTCAACGCGCTTGTCGCCCCTGACAGTTATGAGATAATAATTGCGCTTCTTGTCGTCTCTGACAAATAAGTTCTTCGCGTCCGCCTCCTGGTGCGGCAGCTCAACATGCGACATCTCTTCCATATTGAACACCGCGCCGTGCTCGGTCACTTCGTATTCTATTCCCCTGCTTGTCAGGAAATCATATACTTCCTGCTTATTCATAATTTCATCCTCTATTTAAAGAGGGCTGCCGCATCGGGCAGCCCTCTTGCTTTTATATCAGTCCGGCGTATAAGTGAAGGTGAAGCAATGCGAGCGGAGCACCGCCGCGCCCATTATGTTGAGCCTGAACGCGTTGCCGCGCATTGTCTGATTGCCTATTCTCATGCTTGAAATATAGCCGCAGCTGCTGCCGCGCGCGCTGTCATGCTCGAGTATCTTTATCCACTGCGCGGGGTCGCTCTGGAGCGTTATTCGCTTTGATGAATCAACCTTTGCGTTATACGCTTCGACCTTCTTGCGAAGCTCCTCGCTCGAAATGGTCAGCGTGCGTTTGACATTGCCCTCGGGGCTTGTCCTGCCGCCCGCGAGATAAGGATAGCTGCTTTGACTGCCGCCCCAGACATTCGCGCTCGAAGCCGTCTTCCCCGCCGCCGTTGAAAAATACGGGGTGAACGCAGGCGAGCCGTAATATGCAAGATATTCGCCAAGCGTCGCTTTTATTGCGTTTTCGATAGATGAGCTTGTGCCGGCGTAGCTCTCGCGGAACGCGTGGTTTGAGGTAGTCATCTTAAAATTCTGGCGCTTTGCGTAGGTGTAAATCGCGACCATCTGCGACTTTATCGACTCAAGCGGCGCAGACGGACCGACCTCGGCATATGCAGTCTTGCCGAGATATTCGGCGAGCGAATAGCTCTTGCCGTTATATGTAACCTTGCTCGGTAAATTTGAATCTTTAACGAGGCTGATGCCGGGGTTGTTATAATAATGAAGCAAAATCTGCTTGTATGTCCAGCCGCGGCGCGCATATTCGGACGCGCCGTTCTGGCTCATGCCGACTCCGTGGCCGTAACCGTAGACGGTGAAAACAAAAGTACCCGTCTTTGAAGAGCTGTGCCTTGTCGTAGTCTCGGTCGGTTTCTGGGTGGGCTTAGTGGTCGGTTTTCCAGTCGTGTTCGGGCGAGTCGTGGGCTTTGTCGAGATAACCGTCGTCAGGACGGTTGAGCCCTCGGCTATCGAGCCGGGCGCAGTGCCATTTGTCTGCTCCCCAGTTGTTTTTCCGGAGTCGGCAGTGTCGCCATTCGGACGCTCTACGTCGGCAATAATCATATCGTCTATATCATCAATTATCCCGTCCGTATCGCTCTCTGAGGTATTCCCCCACGATGTGTTGCCGCCCGACGCGCTGTTCTCAACCGTATTGCTCTCGCTTGTGTCGGACTCGCGTGCGTTAATGAGCACCGCGCTGACCTGCGAACCGTAGCCCTTGACCAAAAATGTAATCGCAGTTCCGATAAGCGCCGCGAGCAGGATAATAGCCGCCACAATGAGCGCGGTCTTTTTGCCCGAGCGCACCGGAGCCGATTTGTGATGGGTCGGATGTTCGCCGTCCGTGATTATTATTGACGCATCGTCGCTGACATCGTGCATGACAAAGCCGTTGCGCGCATAGTCTGCGAGCGCGGAATAGAGCCTGTGAACGCAGGCGTAGATAAACTCCTGCGTGGTCTCGCCCTTACGGCTGAAGACCTTGAACACGCGTGCCTTGTTCTCGTCCGCTATGCAGATGAGCATGAAATGCTTGCTGTCCTCATCGTCGTTGCGGAACACATTCGATATCGCCGCGCCGATTGATGCGCCGCTCTTCGCTCTGGCGCGTCCCGCCATGGCGGCTATATATTCGCCGTGACTCTCGTCCTCCTGCCGCTCGATATCGACCGACTGGGCGAATATAGCATCGCTGAAATCCGATTCATCGTCATAGGGCAGGACAGAGAACACGAACGGGCTGTTTTTGCTTGAAGCAACCGCGACGGAAAGTCCGCGCTCTTTCAAGAGCGCAACGACCTCTTCCGGATCGCACTTTTCTTCAGCACTCGGCTCGCCGGTGCCGTTCGCATCCGGTTCGGTAGTGTTTGCGCTTTCGGCAGCTTTTTCAACGGGCAGGAACACCAATTTCAGTTCTTCGGCGACCTTGGCGCATCTGCCGTCGGAAAGGGGCAGAAAAACCAGCGTCTGGCTGCCGCTTTTCTCTATAAAGCCGCTGTATTTGCCGTCGTCGGTCACAAGTATCTGTGCGTCGGCAGGCATCAGGCACTGATCCTCATCCGCCTTTTCAAGCACTTCGGCTATTCTGTCGGAGGACGCGGTTTTTGTTCTGAGCGCGTCGAAAAGCAGCTTCTTTATCTCGATATAATGCCGCTCGGAAGCCGCGAGAACCACAGTCTCCGAATCTCCGAACGCTCCGGCAAGGGCAGAAAACAGCTCGCGGCTGTCCGTGAACTGCTCAAAGCGGCACTCCCCGTAGGCTGCGGCAAAGACGGACTCATATTCCGCTATCGCCCTGCGCGGGAGAGGCTGATTGACAAAAGCCAGGAGCGAGATTTTATTTTTCAAAATATCACCTCATTAGTTGGGATACCATCTGTTTGCGTTTTTGTAGGGGTTCTGTTTCTTGTCTTTATCATACCAAGCCTGAGGATATCTCGGGTTGGGGTTGGTCTTGACGAGCGAAGTATCAACTTCTTCACTCTCGCCGTCGCGCACCATTCGTGCCACAACGACAAGGCGTGCGTTGTCGAACTCATACAGGCAGGTCGAAAGAGTGAGAATCTTGTCGGTCGGCTTGATATCGACGCCCGTTGTGTAGAGCTTTCTCGAATCAAGCTCGGCTATATACTGCTCGAAGCTCGCCTCGCTTATATTCGTCCAGACATAGTTGAAGAAATATCCGTTGTCCTCGGCGGTGGTCGCATTTGTGATAAACACCGCATAGACCTTCCACTTGTAGTCGTGATAGATGGTGTTGAACTCGATTATCGGATTGTTTATGAATCCGCGCGTGGTGCGGTAATCGAAGAGCTTGCTGAATATCTTGTCCGAGCTGCGGGTGCTGTGACCGTAGATTATGCTGTTACGGTCAAGCGGCTCGATTGAATTCGCATGAGCCAGGAACGGGTTTCCGAGATCCGTGTATCTGTGGGTGAAGCTGCGTTTGAGATAATACGAATCGTTGTCGGTCTGGAGAATCGGGAAGTCCATCTTGAGCTTGTCTATTTTCAGCCAGCCGACGAGGTCGGTGTTCTGTGCATACGCCTCGGCGTATTTTAGCTGCATACCCTCGGGGAACTTGACATTCGGGTATTTCTCCTTTATCTCGTCCCAGGTCAGCTCCTCGCTGGGCTTGATATCTTTTATGTCGTTGTCAACGATGTTGGGCTGAACAAGATATGTGTTTATCAGCATTCCCGCGCTGACGAACACCGTGATTATAGCCGCCATAAAGACTATCTTGCGGACTATCTCGGAGACAGCGTCGCCCTTCATCGGAATGATGCCCTTTATAAATTTTTTGAAGCCCTTTTCGCTGCCGCCGTTCTTCTCGTTCTCGCTGACCTCGCGCTCATATTCGCGCAGTGAGCTGCGGTCGCGCTCGCTGAGGTTGACGGCAAAGGTAGAATCTGTCGGCATATCGAAATCGTCGAGCGCCTGCTCGGTCGGGTATTCCGGTTCGGTCACTTTCGGAATATCCTCGCCGCTCAGATCGTCGGGCGGGATAAACTTATACAAATTATCCTTTTTCGGCTCTGCGGGTTTCTCCGGCTCGGACTCGATTATGGGCTCGAGCTCGGACTCCGGCTCGGATACCGACTCCTTTTCTTCGGTCACGGCGCCGCTTTCCTGCCGTGACTCCACCCCGGTTTCATCGTCGCCGCAGTCAAGATATCTGCGCACGAGATCTTCCATTTCGCTGCGCTGTGCCGTAGGTTCGTCGTCCTCAACCGATGTGTAGTGCTCAAACATCTCCCTCATATCGGGCAGCGAAAACTCGCCGTCTTTTCTGTTTTTGTCAGACATACTCTTTCCTCCGATACAGGTTTACTTTATTTTCTCTTCCAGCATCAGGCGTGCAAGGTTAAGCGCCCGCGACGCCGTGACATATCTGTTATATTCACGGTCATTTTCATGGCCGGTGACTATCTTTTCAACAACCGTGCGCTCGCCGTCCGTGACCGCCACAAAGCTCAGTCCGCCGGGCAGAACACCGTCGCCTCCCGGTCCTGCAAGACCGGTTGTGGATATCGCTATATCCGCGCCGCTCACGCGCTTTGCGCCGAGCGCCATCTCGCGCGCCGTCTGTTCGCTGACAGCGCCGTATGTCTCAAGCGTCTTTGGCGAAACGCCGAGGAGCTTTGTTTTTATATCATTCGAATAGCTGACTATTCCGCACTCGAAAACCTCGGACGCGCCGGGGATATCAGTCAGCCTTTTAGGGATATATCCCGCCGTGCAGGATTCGGCAGTCGCTATCTTTTTGCCCTTTTCTTTGAGCAGAGCGACAACGCGCTCTTCGATGCTGTTCATATCGGTGCCGTATACGACATCACCGAGCCTGCTGCATATCTCATCAACTACAGGCGCGCACATTCTGTCCGCCTCGTCGGCGGTTTCCGCCTTCGCGGTTATCCTCAGCCGCACCTCGCCGCTTTTTGCATACGGTGCGACGGTCGGATTCTTTGCGTCGAACATATCCTCTATCTCTTCGGCGACCGAGCTCTCGCCCATGCCGATTATATTGACCGTGTGTGAGACTATCGCGCCGTCGGAATGTTTTTTCAAAAATCCGCGCACGCTCTCATTGAACATCGGGACGAGCTCGCCGGGAGGGCCGGGCAGGATAATAACGCACTTGCCGTTCTTTTCGAGCGCCGCGCCGGGTGCCGTGCCGTGGTTATTCTCAAACACGGTGCCGCCGACGGGCAGCATCGCCTGCTTGAGGTTGTTCTCGGGCATATTGCCGCCCTTTGATTTGAAATATGAGCGTATGCGCTCCGCCGTGTCTTCATCTTCTCTGAGCTCGAAACCCATGACCTCACAGCAGACCTCTTTTGTCAGATCGTCGTCCGTGGGACCGAGTCCGCCGGAAGTGATAACAATATCGCTGCGCCCGAGAGCCGTTTTCAGCTCCTGCGCGAGGCGCTCGGGATTGTCCCCGACGGAGCTGCGGTGCATGACGGATATGCCCATCGCCGCAAGCTCTTTTGAGAGAAACTGCTCGTTGGTATTGAGGATATCGCCGAGCAGAAGCTCGGTTCCGACACAGAGAATTTCACACACTGCCATTGTTACTCACCTTTTGAAAAAGCTTTTATAACCGTAACTTTCGTGCCCTCGACTGCGCGCTTTATGGGCTCGTCCCATTCGGTGCCGCGCTCCGCCTTTTCGACTCCGGCTATTGTCGGATGGGTGCGCGGGTGCTTCGGGGTGAACACCGTGCAGCAGTCCTCATAGGGCTGGATGGATATATCAAATGTCTCAATCTTTCTAGATATCGCAATAACTTCGTCCTTGTCCATGCCGATAAGCGGACGGAACACTGGCATCGAGGTCACAGCGTCCGTGCAGGCTATTGCGGGCATGGTCTGGCTCGCGACCTGACCGACGCTCTCGCCTGTTATCAGCGCCTGGCAGCCCTCTTTTATCGCAATCTCCTGCGAGATGCGCATCATCATGCGGCGCATGATAAGCGTGAACACCTCTTCGGGGCAGTTGTCTTTTATAAGCTCCTGAATCTCGGTAAACGGGACAACGAAGAGCATAATGCGTCCGCTGTATTTTGCGACCTGGCGCAGAAGCGAGTGAACTTTCTGCTCGGCGCGCTGGCTCGTATAGGGCGGAGAAGCGAAGTGAATAGCTATCAGCTCCACGCCGCGCTTTGCCATCATCCAGCCTGCAACGGGGCTGTCTATTCCGCCGGAGACGAGCAGAGCCGCCTTTCCTGCGGAGCCCGAGGGCATACCTCCCGCGCCTTTGAGCTGGTTGCCGTGGATAAACGCGCACTTATCGCGCACCTCGACGTTTATTATAACATCGGGGTTATGAACATCTACTTTCAGATGGTGGAATTTTGAGAGTATTTTCCCGCCGACTTCTCTGCATATCGCGGGAGAATTGAGCGGAAACTTCTTGTCCGCGCGCTTTGCCTCGACCTTGAAAGTCGATGCAGCGTTGAGCAGGGGAGCCGTATATTCAACGCAGGTGTTGAGAATAACGTCCATATCCTTTTCGACTGCGGCGGCGCGAGAGAGTCCGGCTATGCCGAAGACCTTGAGAAGTCTTTCGGTCGCTTCGTCGAGATCGGCATCCTCGGGTCCTTCGACTATTATCGTCGACTGCGCGGGGGTGCAGGTGAATTTGCCGAGCGACGCGAGTCTGCGGCGGATATTCGCCATGAGCATATCTTCAAAAGTGCGCCTGTTGAGTCCTTTGAGCGCAAGCTCACCGTTTTTGATGAGAATAACTTCCTTCATGTTGTGATTCTTATTTTACTTATTTTTCCTTATTGTTTTCTGCCCCTCGGCAATGCCGTCGATGAGCATATCTATCTCTTCTTTTGTGGTAAAACGCGAGAAGCTGATTCTGAGCGGGCTCTTTCTGACTTCGTCGCTCAGCCCCACGCCGTAAATCAACCAAAGCGCGGAGGGATCAAGCTCCTGCGCGGCAGGAAACTCCTTCGCCATCTGGCGGAC
>OKTC01000730.1_pt1 | contig 12292 bp, 9 predicted proteins | sample 1606181 | NCBI WGS metagenome assembly OKTC01 (sample SAMEA3879529, study PRJEB24766) | human gut metagenome | biome: human-associated habitat; feature: feces | place: USA | collected 1985/1987 | reverse complement strand
GAAGAACACCGTCGCGCCGGTTTTTTGATGGCGCAGGACGGTCGTCTTTGCGTTCAGCAGTGCGAACTCGCCGTTCTCCACCACTTCAAAGCCGTGGATGACAGCGCCGACCGCCATCTCGGTGGACGGCGCATCCGCCGATTCCGCCAGAAGCGCGGGCGCAAGGCTCAGCAGCATCGCCATGCAGACCATCAGCGACAGCAGCGAGCGCAGGAGACGCTTACTCATGTGTTTTTCCCTCCTTTTTCTGCCCACCAAAACAGGAGCAGTATCATTTTCATGATACCACTCCGGGAGAGGATTGGCAAGTCAATTTTTGCCGTATGCGTGGAAATGCACGGAAAAAACATCCGGAAACAGCCTGAATCAGCAGAAATCACTCGTAATCGAAAATCGCCTTCTGCTGGATGCGCGCGCCGAACGTCTCTTTCCAGCGGTGATGCGGTTCGCTTGCGTCGTAGGCGGGCAGCATGTCGGGCGTCATGGTCAGCTCAATCAGCAAATCATAGCGGTTCGGGCGGTTGATGACGTTGCGGCGGATGGTCAGCGCGGTCGCCACGCCGTCCGCCACCGCCTGTGCGAAAATCGCCTCCGCCTCTTTCGCCAACGCGTCCTTGTCGCCCGCGTCGGGCGTCCACTTGACCAAAATGCAATGCTGCATGGGGGATTCCTCCTTGTGCGAATAACTTCCTATTATATGATGCTGATGAGGTCGGTTATGTACCAATTTCCCAAAAGCAGGGAAGGAAAAAACACCAGAAACAGACAAAACCAAGTAACATGGGAGTGCACGCGCCGAAGGTTTCCAAAGGGCGTTCGCAGACTTCGTCTGTTTTCATTGCCCTTTGGTCGCCTCCGCAGAGGCGAAACCCCTGCGACGAATTGCAATCCGCCGCAGAAAATCAGATTACGAAGCGGCTTCCTCCGCAGCCTCCGCCGGCGGCTCATTCAGCATATCGCGAATGAAGTAATCAAAGAACGCTTGAACATTTTCCTCATTGCCATTGGCGCGGAAAATGCACGCGTAGTACGAATCCGCCGTCGGATACAGGAACGTGTCCAGATACGGCAAATCCGCACACGGGATGCCGTATAGGTGCTTCTCGCCCGTGTCGCTGTCCGTGCGCCAGCCGCGGCTCAGGCTGATGCTGCGCGATTCCAGCTCGCTCACTAAGTCCGGCATGGTTTCTTCCAGCGCCACAAACACCCCTTGCTGAGCGTAGGTCTGAAAGAGATCCTTCGGCAGCAGGTAAATGTCGCACTCGCGCGCCGTCATGCGGGTCATCAGCACCGATGAACCCCAGGTTTCGTCACTCATGATGAACTGCGTGTTCATTTCCTCCATGTCGGGCAGGAGCAGCTGGCGCGCGTCCTCCATGTAGGCGTCCAGCGCCGTCTGATTGCCCGCGCCGTATACGCCGACAATGACCTTCTTTTCTTCCGGCGGGCGGTGGCCCCGGTGGATGTGCCGGGTGCTGTCATCGTCCGTGTGGGAACGGGAAGTTTCATCAAACATAGGAATTCTCCTTTTTGACATGTCCTCAGGCAAGGGGCACGATGGTCAGAACGGCCCGTGCCGGCAGGCAGGTGGCCGTCTGATCCTCCTGCGAGATCCAGCCAAAGCTTTCGCAGATGTGGTCAGGGCAGGGGGAATCAATGAACCGTGCCGCGCCGTCCTTGACCTCGATGTGCACCGTCAGATAGCCGGTGTCGATGTCATAGACGGCATCCTTGTCCAGAGAGATCTTCTGCACCGTGTTCGCATCGCCGTAGATCAGCTCCGCGCCCAGGGTGCTGCCGCTCTGCCCGGCACTGCGGAGGTAAAAAAGCACCCCCGCGATCACCAGAACAACAGCGGCGAAAAGTAAATTGACCCAGAGATTTTTTTTCTGCTTCATGGCTCAGGCATCCTTCTGGGGGAACAGCTGTTCCAGCTCGGCCAGCCACAGGGCGGCGCAGGCATCGCTGGGCATCCGCCAGTCCCCGCGCGGCGAGAGGGTCACGCTGCCGATCTTGGGGCCGTCGGGCAGGCAGCTGCGCTTGAACTGCTGGGCAAAGAACCGCCAGTAGAAGTTGCGCAGCCACTTGTAAAGCACCGCGTCCGGGTATTCCTCCCGGCCCGCAAAGGCTGTCCTGGCCAGCCGGAAGATCTTTGCCGGGCCAAAGCCGAAGCGGAGCACATAATAGAGGTAGAAGTCGTGCAGTTCATAGGGGCCCACCAGATCCTCGGTGCGCTGTGCGATCTCACCGTTGTCCTTGGCGGGCAGCAGCTCGGGGGACACAGGGGTGTCGAGGATGTCCAGCAGCACCTCTTTCAGGGCCGGGGTGGCGGCAATGTCGGCTTCGTACCGGACAAGGTGGCGCACCAGCGTTTTGGGTACGCCTGCGTTCACGCCGTACATGCTCATGTGGTCGCCGTTGTAGGTGGCCCAGCCCAGGGCCAGCTCGGAAAGGTCACCGGTGCCCACCACCAGGCCGCCGGTGCGGTTGGCAGTGTCCATCAGCTCCAGGGTGCGCACGCGGGCCTGACCGTTCTCGTAGGTCACGTCCAGCACGCTCTCGTCCTGGCCGATGTCCCGGAAGTGGCTGTGCACCGTGGCGGCAATGTCGATCTCGGTAAAGCTGACGTGCAGCTCGTCACAGAGGATCTCCGCATTGCTGCGGGTGCGCTTGGTGGTGCCAAAGCAGGGCATGGTCACGGCCAGCACATCGGTGGTGGGGCGGCCCAGCTGCTTCATGGCGCGGACAGCCACCAGCAGGGCAAGGCAGCTGTCCAGACCGCCCGAAATGCCGATGACGGCTGTTTTGGCGCGGGCGTGCTCAAGACGCTTGGCCAGGCCGTCGGCCTGCATCTTCAAAATCAGCTCACAGCGCTCGGCACGCAGCTGCTCGTTGTGGGGGATAAAGGGGGTGGGGTCTACCCAGCGGGTCAGCACGGTGTCGGTCAGGGCCAGGTCGAACTCCACGGTCTGGTAGCCCTCGGTGCTGGGCTCAAAGCTGGTGTTGCGCGCCCGCTCCGACTCCATCCGCTGGCAGTCCAGCTCTGTCTCGGCAAGGCCGCCTGCAAAGGGCTTTACCTCGGCCAGCAGGGTGCCGTTTTCGGCGATCAGGTCGTGGCCTGCGAACACCATGTCCTGGGTGCTCTCGCCGTGGCCTGCCGAGGCGTACAGGTAGCCGCAGAGCAGGCGGGCAGACTGGTTTTCTACCAGTGCCCGGCGGTACTCAGCCTTGCCTACCGTTTCATCGCTGGCCGAAAGGTTGGCGATGACGGTAGCGCCTGCCAGTGCGTGGAAGGTGGAGGGCGGCAGGGCGCTCCACAGGTCCTCGCAGAGCTCCACGCCCAGCACAAAGCTGGGCATCTGGCGGCAGCGGAAGAGCAGGGAGGTGCCGAAGGGGACATCCTGCCCGCAGACATTCACCCATTCTACCTCGGTGGAACCGGGGATGAACTGCCGCTTTTCATAGAACTCGCCGTAGTTGGGCAGGTACGTTTTGGGAACCAGACCCAGCAGCTGCCCGCGGCAGAACACGGCAGCGCAGTTGTACAGCTTGCCCCGTACCATCAGGGGCAGGCCCACAAGGGCCACGGTGTCCAGCTCCCGGCTGGCATCCAGCAGCTCCTGCAGGCCGGTCAGGGCTCCCTGCTGCAGGGTGCGCTGCAAAAACAGGTCGCCGCAGGTATAGCCGGTCAGGCAGAACTCAGGGAACACGGCCAGCTTCACGCCGCGGGCGGCGGCGGCACGCAGCTCTGTGAGGATCTGCCGGGTGTTGTAGGCGCAGTCCGCCACCCGAAGCGCGGGCGAGAGGGCTGCTGCTTTCAAAAAACCATCTTTCATCGGAGGATTTCACATCCTGTCTCTCTTGTTTGCCCACGGCGAACAACTGTGCTCCCGTGGTGAGGATAGTATACCACACTCTGGCCAAAACGAAAAGAGGGCTGTTATCAACCCTCTCTGCCTCTGCGCCTGACGGCGGGGCAAAGAAGGGTTCTAACAACCCCCTGCAGATACACCAAATGGAAAACGAGATGGACCGTAAGCCGGGTTCTGTATTAAACGACGATCTGTCTAGGCCTGCCATTGCTGACAGGCTCGTGCCGCCTTCGGGACACGCGAGCAGCGCTGTACGTCCCATATAGGCGTTGCTTCCGGTAGGGTTTACAAAGCCGCATAGTCACCCATGCGCTGGTGAGCTCTTACCTCGCCCTTTCATCCTTACCGCATTGCTGCGGCGGTTTCCTTTCTGTTGCACTTTCCCTGAGGTCACCCTCGGCTGCCGTTAGCAGTTACCGTGCTCTGTGAGGCCCGGACTTTCCTCAGAGCGGTCAAAGCCGCCCCGCCGCCGTATGTTCCACTCGTTTTCCGTTCCCCATGATACCATAAAAAAACAAGATTTGCAAGTGACGATGAAATTTGGTATAATAAATTTAAATATGGCGTGAAATTTTTGGGAGGGACAAAGGATGCAGCTGCTTTTCAATGTCCCGCCCGAAGCCGATGGCGTGCTGCTGCGCGGCTTTCTGCGCCGGTGTGCCGTCTCCACGGAGCTGGCCCGGGCGGTCAAATTCCATGGCAGCGGCTTTTTTGCGGACGATGTTCCCATTCTGGCCAACCGCCGCGTGCAGGCGGGGCAGACCATCCGCTTTGCGCTGCCCGCCGACGGCCCCGGTGTGGAGCCCCAGCCTGAGATCCCGGTCAGGGTCGTTTACGAGGATGCTTTTGCCGTGGTGCTGGAAAAACCGCCCCATCTGGCGGTCCACCCCACCCTGAACTACCCCCGGGATACCCTGGCCAACGGCTATGCCGCCTGGGCGGCTGCCCACGGCGAAAGCCCGGTGTTCCGCCCGGTGAACCGGATCGATAAAGACACCAGCGGGCTGGTGCTGGCCGCAAAGAACGGCTATGCCGCACCCCTGCTGGCCGAGGGTGTGGAAAAGCTCTATTACGCCATCGTGGAGGGTGAACTGCCCCTTGGCCCCGGAGTCATCGATGCCCCCATTGGCCGAAGAGGGGACAGCATCATCGGGCGGTGTGTGACCCCCGAGGGGAAGCCCAGCCGCACCGAGTATACCATATTAAAGGCAGCGCAGGGCCTGAGCCTTGCCGCCTGTGTTCCCGTGACGGGCCGCACCCATCAGATCCGGGTGCACTTTGCATCCATCGGCCACCCGCTGGCCGGGGACGACCTTTACGGCGGGCATCGAGACCGCATTGCCCGGCAGGCGCTCCATTGCGCCCGGCAGAGTTTCCGGGTGCCGGCTTACACCGAGGTGCCCGGCGGCATCCGGTTGGAAACGCCGGTGGAGGAACACGCCCGCACCGTTGCAGTGGAGAGCCCCCTGCCCGAGGATATGCGGGCATTGCTGGACGCTGAAATATGAAAATAAAGTGAAACCTCTGTGAAAGCTCTGCCCAAATTCTGTGACAAACCTTGTATCAGCCCGGGCAGGGTGTATAATTGATATAAATTTGTAACTTTCGACCCAAAACGTCAGGAAGGAGCAACCCCTTTTGATCGAAGAAAAAACAAAGGAGCCGCAGAGCCAGGCTCCTGCAGCGCCGGTGAAGGGCAGAGAAAAACTGCGAAGCTTCTGGGCAAAGGTCCAGATCTCCGGCCTGCTGCGGCGGCACCGTTTCCGCCGCAAAACGCAGCGGCACATGAATGATGTGGCCAAAAAGCTGCGGGCCAGTGCCTTGGTGCTGGCAGTTGGCGAGGCACTCTATGCACTGGGCTTTGCGGCAGAGTACATGGTGGTGCGCACAGGGCGCGGTATTGCTGCTGTGGCCCGCAGACTGGCCCGCTGGTGCAGGAATGCCCTGCATACCATCATTGCAACAGCCTTTCCTGGTGCGGCGCAGATGTTCAAGGATCTGCTGGCACCGCTTTACCTGTTTTTCAAAGGCCTCGGCGCTGTGGCGGCCCACGCCAACGATGTGCGCCGGGAGCGGGGCTTTGGTGCTTCCGTAAAAGCGGCCGGGCGCTATTTTGTGGGCGGGCTCAAGCGCAACCTGAGCCTGCTGCCCCGGACAGCAATGTACATCCTGCCCCTGTGTATGCTGGCCGTGTTCGTCACGGTCTGGAACAGGACGATGGCCCAGCCCTATGCGCTGGCTGTGCAGGTGAACGGCCAGACCGTTGGCTATGTGGCCAATGAGGAAGTGTTCAACCTCGCAAAAGAGGATGTGATGCAGCGCATCAACTACGCCGGTTCGGACAAGACCGAGCTGACCATCGAGCCGACCTATACCATCTCCGTGACCCACAAGACCATGGACGAGAGCGAGACGGCAAACGCCATTCTGCAGAGCGCCAGTGACCAGATCAGTGAGGGCACCGCTCTGTATCTGGATGGGGAGCTGACGGCAGTCTGCTCCGATGGTGACACCCTGCGCGGCTATCTGGAGAGCCTGCTGGCCCCCTACGAGGATCAGGCAGACGAGAATGTCAGCGTGGGCTTTAGCAAAAATGTGACGCTGGAAGATGGAGTCTATTTCAACGACAGCTTTGAGGATGACAATTCCATCGAGAATATGCTGACCGGCGTGCAGCAGCAGGAGAAGATCTACACGGTCAAGGCGGGCGATACCCTGTGGGCCATTGCCCAGAAGAACGACCTGACCTTCCGGGAGCTGTGTGCCCTGAATACGAATTTCAAGGGTGCTCCCCTGGCCGAGGACTCCAATATCCAGGAGGGCGATCAGCTGATCGTGACCAAGCAGGAGGCTTTGCTGGAAGTCCGCATCACCAAGGTGGAGACGCGGGAGGAGGAGATCCCCTTCAGCACCGAGACCACCCAGTCCAACGAGTACACCAAGGGTACCACCAAGACCCTGCAGGAGGGCGAGAACGGCCTGCGCCGCGTCACCATGCAGAACGTCTACGATACCAACGGCGTGCTGCTGGAGCAGACCATCCTTTCCACCGAGACCATCCGGGAGCCGGTGAACAAAAAGGTGGTCGTTGGCACCAAGAAGGTCACAAAGTACGGTGCGGCGGCATACATCGGTGGCAGCGGTCAGTTCATCTGGCCTGTGCCGGGCTACCGCAACTGCTCACGCTGGTATGGCAGCGGCCATAAGGGCGTGGATATCTGTGCCTCTGCCGGTACGCCCATCTATGCATCGGCGGGCGGCACCGTGACCAAGGCGGGTTATAACAAGGCCGGTGCCGGTACGGGCTATGGTTATTCTGTGATCATCAGCCACTCCGGCGGTTATACCACGGTCTATGCCCACTGCCTGTCTCTGGCGGTCAGTGCGGGCCAGACCGTGCGGCAGGGCCAGCTCATCGGCTATGTGGGCAGCACGGGCCGCTCTTCCGGCAACCACTGCCACTTCGAGATCCGCCGCAATGGCTCGTACATCGCACCGCAGAGCGTGTTCTCCGGAAAGCGATAAATCAGAACAGAACCTCTCCGTCAATGCTTCGCATTGCCACCTTTCCTAATAGGAGAGGCAAGAGAGCGGAAGCATAAACTTGGCTCCCCTATCAGGCAACAACGACGACCGCCGCCAGTGGCGGATGAAGGGAGGCGTTGTTGGGGCAGCGGCCAGCAGGACACGAGTGCAATACTTTGCACGAAGTGGACGCTGGGAGCCGCGACTCGTATGCTGGCGTGAAGCGCCGGAGAGGTTTATTTTATAAACAAAAAGGAGAATGATTATGGCAACACCCCACATCAGCGCTGAAAAAGGCGATTTCGCAAAGACCGTCCTGATGCCCGGCGATCCGCTGCGGGCAAAGTTCATCGCGGATACCTTCCTCAAGGATGTCCGCCAGGTCACCGGTGTCCGTGGAATGCTGGGCTTTACCGGCACCTATGAGGGCCGCCCCATCAGTGTGATGGGCAGCGGCATGGGAATGCCCTCCATCGGCATCTACTCCTACGAGCTGTACAAGTTCTACGATGTGGACAACATCATCCGCATCGGCTCTGCCGGCAGCTACACCGACAAAGCCAAGCTGTTCGATGTGGTGTTGGCCGCCGGTGCTGTGAGCGAGAGCAATTATGCCCGGGTCCAGAGCGGCTTTGAGGGAGACCTCACCCTGCCCAGCCAGACCCTGAACGACAAGCTGCGTGCTTCTGCCGCAAAGCAGGGCATCCCCCTGATCGAGGGCAACATCCATTCCTCTGATGTGTTCTATCGCCAGCCCTCCGATGAAAAGCCCACCTACTGGGAAAAGCTGCGGGATGAGCGCGGCTGCCTCTGCGTGGAGATGGAAAGCTTTGCCCTGTTTGCCAACGCGCAGGTGCTGGGCAAGAACGCCGCCTGCCTGCTGACCATCTCGGACAGCTTTGTGGCCCCCGGCATTACCACCGCCGAGGAGCGCCAGAAGAGCTTTACCGACATGATGAAGGTCGCTCTGGGCGCAGAGTACTGATCGCATAACTTTCCAGCGCGGCTGCCGCCCCAAGGCACAGCCGCGCTGTTTTTGCCCGTAAAAGGAGGAGACAGCATGACAAAACTGACCATGGAAGAAAAGCAGCAGCTGATCCGCATGGCACTGGCCGCGCGGGAAAAGGCCTATGCGCCTTACAGTGATTTTATGGTAGGCGCTGCGCTGCGCGCTGCGGACGGACGCATCTTTACCGGCTGCAACGTGGAGAACGCCGCCTTTACCCCCACCAGCTGCGCCGAGCGCACCGCCTTGTTCAAGGCGGTGGCGGAGGGCGTGACCACGTTTACGGATATTGCCGTGGTGGGCAGCCGCCGGGGCGAAGTGAACCGGCAGATCACCTCGCCCTGCGGGGTGTGTCGTCAGGCATTGTTCGAGTTCGGCGGGCCGGAGCTGAACGTCATTATGGCAAAGACCCCGGAGGACTTCATTGAGCGCAGCATGGACGAGCTGCTGCCCTTCGGCTTTGGTCCCTCCAACGTGGCGGGCAACAGCGCCGTGGAAGGGGAGTAAGTGTTCTTCTTTGAAAAACAGCGCAAGCAGGGGAAAATTGGTGAATAAGCATTGCTTTTTTATAAATTATACAAGGGATTTGTAAAGAATTTGTAATCGGAAAATGCTTGCATCTGTCACATCCACCCGCTATACTTGAGCCAGTAAATGTGCCAGAGCGCACATTTCATTCTTTTGACGCAATTTTTTAAAATAAAAGGAGAGTTTCTTATGAAGATTTCTCGTCGTAACTTTCTGGCTGTGGCCGGTGCTGCTGCCGCTGCCGCTGCTGGAACAGATCCTGCAAGTCTGTGCGGCGTGGGGTGCGCGGGTGTTTCTGGATGAGTGCTTCCTCGACCTTACGGAGGACGGTGTCAGCGCCAAATCCCTTTTGGCGGCGCACCCGGAGCTGCCTACCCTGCTGGACGGTCTGCACTTCCATACCCTCTGCGAGCAGGACGCGGACGCACTGGCGGTGACGCTGGCAGCGGTGGAGAAAAAGTTTGCAGACCTGCTGCCCAGAATGAAATGGCTCAACTTCGGCGGGGGGCACCATATCACCCGCCCGGGCTATGCCCTTGCTACGCTGGAAAACTGCATCCTCTCGGTGCGACAGAAGTACGGCGTACAGGTGTATCTGGAGCCCGGCGAGGCTTGGGCGCTGAATGCAGGCTATCTGGTCACTACCGTGCTGGACACCCTGCGCAACGGAGATACCAGCCTTGCCATTCTGGATATGTCCGCAGCCTGCCACACCCCGGATGTCATCGAGATGCCCTACCGCCCGCCGCTGCTGGACGCCGGCGAGACAGGGGAGAAGGCGCACACCGTCCGACTGGGCGGCCCCACCTGCCTTGCGGGGGATATCATCGGGGATTACAGCTTTGACGCCCCCCTTGCCGAGGGCGATAAGCTCATTTTCGGTGATATGGCCATCTACACCACCTGCAAGAACAACACCTTCAATGGGATGCCCCTGCCGCCCATCTGGCTGCTGGGCGCAGACGGCAATTGCCGGGAACTGGTGCACTTTGGCTATCAGGACTTCAAAATGCGTCTGGGCGCACAGTAAAATAAAAAGCGTTTGTCACGGCTTGCGGGCTGCGACAAACGCTTTTTTCATGAAAGGGGACGTAAGGTGAACGGCAGATAAAACAAAAAAGCACCACACGTTTCCGTGTAGTGCTTTCATTCTGGTGGAGATTACCGGGCCGATTCAAATCACGGTGACCCTCTTGCAGTCCATGCACGGCGCTCTCCCAGCTGAGCTAAACCCTCACTCGTTTGGCGTCAACAAAAAAGCACCACACATTTCTGTGTAGTGCTTTCATTTCTGGTGGAGATTACCGGGATCGAACCGGTGACCTCTTGCATGCCATGCAAGCGCTCTCCCGAACGGTATCGAAACACACCCCCACACGAAAGTGCGGGGACAGGCTTAATATCGCGTTGATACGTTCTATCCACCAAAAAGGTTCACAGCTGCATCCTGCTTCCAGGAATCATGCTCCGCCTACAAGGCAATTTTACCACCCAATTTTTAAGTGTGTCAATGGGTTTTGCTCAGAGAGAAGGTCATTTACGAGAAAAGTTTTTTCTGACAGCTTACTTAGCGCAATTTTGATTTTACACATCAAAGTTGCGCTTTTTATTTTCCCCAAAAGTATTGACAAGGAGGTTTTCTCAACGATGCCGATGTATTTTTGCTGTTTTTTATCCATAAACCAACCGCATGACCCTTGACTACTTCTACGGACAGACTGGAGAGCTTTTCTCCTTCTACCGCATTCCAAAGGCTCTTTTTCAGGAGCAGCGGTTCCAGAGCCTGTCCACGGATGCCAAGACGCTCTACGGTATCCTGCTGGATCGGATGAGCCTGTCAGCCAAAAACGGCTGGCTGGACGAGCAGAACCGGGTGTTCATCATCTTCACGATCGAGGATGTCAAGAGGTCATTGTGTTGCGCAGACAACAAAGCCACCAAGCTGCTGCGGGAACTTGAAGAATTTGGTTTGATTGAACGAAAACGCAGAGGTTTAGGAAGGCCAAGTTTGGTGTATGTGAAAAACTTTTCGGCAGATTCTTCAAAAACACGATTCCAGAATCGTGAAAATCACGAATCTGGAGGCTTCAAAAGCGCAAGTCAAGACCCTGCAAAACCACGATGTAATAAGACTGATAAGAATAATACTGAGATGAATGAGACTTATCCCTTCAATTCGGAAGAAACCGACGGGATGAGCCAGCGCGAACAACTTGAAAAATATTTTTCTCAGTCCTTGGAGGTCGAGCTTCTTCTCCGGCTTTGCCCAGATGATGAGGATATTATCTACCAGATTGTTGATTTGCTGGTGGATACCTGTGCGACCAAGCGAAAGATGCTGCGGATTGCCGGGGATGACCGCCCTGCCGAGGTAGTGCGTAGCCGGTTTATGAAGCTGAACGCCGACCACATCAAATTTGTGTTGAAGTGCCTTGCAGAGAACAGCAGCCCAATCCGAAACATGAAACAATACCTGCTCGCTTCTCTGTACAACGCACCCACCACCATGCAGCTTTCCTATCAAAACCAAACCAACCACGACTTAGCGAATCGGAGGTGATGAAAATTTCAAAGAAAGCAACCACGATTGCCATCGTCAACCAGAAAGGCGGCACCGGCAAGACCACTACCTGTGAAAATCTGGGCATCGGGCTGGCGATGGAGGGCAAAAAAGTCCTGTTGGTGGACGCTGACCCGCAGGGGTCGCTGACCATTAGCATGGGCTGGCAGCAGCCCGATGAACTGCCCACTACCCTTTCCACCCTGATGGCAAAAGCCATGAACGATCAGAGCATTCCGCCCGGTGAAGGCATCCTGCACCATGCAGAGGGCGTTGACCTGATCCCTGCTAACATCGAACTGGCAGGGCTGGAAGTTTCCCTTGTCAATTGCATGAACCGGGAAAAGATACTCAAGCAGGTGCTGGACAGTGCAAAGCACGAATACGACTTTATTCTGCTGGACTGCACTCCTTCCCTTGGGATGCTGACCGTCAATGCCTTGGCAGCGGCAGACACCACCCTGATTCCCGTGCAGGCGCAGTATCTGTCCGCAAAAGGTCTGGAACAGCTTTTGCAGACCGTGCAGAAGGTCCGGCGGCAGATCAACCCGAAATTGAAAATCGAGGGCATCCTGCTGACCATGACCGACAGCCGCACCAACTATGGACAGCAGATCGACAATTTGATTCGAGGTGCCTACGGCAGCAAGATCAAGGTGTTCGACCAGACCATTCCCCGGTCTGTCCGTGCTGCGGAGATCAGTGCCGTGGGTAAGAGCATTTTCCAGCACGACCCCAAAGGCAAAGTGGCAGAAGCCTATAAATCTCTGACAAGGGAGGTGATGGCGAATGCCGAAAAAC
>OKTC01000727.1_pt1 | contig 12352 bp, 9 predicted proteins | sample 1606181 | NCBI WGS metagenome assembly OKTC01 (sample SAMEA3879529, study PRJEB24766) | human gut metagenome | biome: human-associated habitat; feature: feces | place: USA | collected 1985/1987 | reverse complement strand
GCCCGCCTTTTGCAGCAGCGGCTTCACCGCCCGGCAGTTGGGGCAGGTGGCCGTGACGAAGAGCGTGTAACGGTCTGCTTTCCCCGAAACGGGCGCGGTCTCTTTCACTTCTTTCGCCGGAGCGGCTGCATGGGGCTGCGCCGCACTGCTCACCTGATAGGTTTTTCTGTCCTGATACTCCTGACTCTTGCCGTCATTCCAGTTCTGCACCGGGCGGTAATAGCCGGTTATGCGGCTGTAGACCTCGGTCTTTTTGCCGCACTTGGGGCAGGTGAAGTACTTGTGCTCCTTATCCGCCCGGCGGGCCTTGGCCCCGGCGGCGTTGTTCCGGGCCTTCCAGATCCAGCCCATAAACTTCTGGTTCTCCGCCCGGCGCTTGGTCAGGTTTTTGGAGAACATTCGGAACAGAATAAACACCATCAGCACCCAAAGGAGGGATTCGCAGATCCGGGCGGGGATCCATAGCCGCAGAAGGCTGAAAATCAACTGGGCCACCAGAATCACCAGGTAGCCCCGAAGGAGCGCCTGATTCATCTGATCCATGCCGTTCCGGCCGTACATGAACCGCGCCACCGCGCATCTGAATTTATAGAACATACGCCTGCTGCCTCTTTCCGTCGGCTCCCGCGGAACCGTAACTGTTTTTACCTTACATATTTTAGCGGATAGGTCAGAGAAAGGCAACGGTTTAGCAGCGGAGTTTACAAAAAAGTAATTTCTTTCCAAGTCATTCCGTGTTAAAATGACATACGATATGAAAATACACAAAGGAAGTGTTTGGTTTATGGCAAAGAAACAATTCAAAGCGGAGTCCAAACGGCTGCTGGACCTGATGATCAACTCCATCTACACCCACAAGGAGATCTTCCTTCGGGAGATCATCTCCAACGCCAGCGACGCCTGCGACAAGCTGTGCTATCAGGCTCTGACGGATGACAGCGTGAAGCTGACCCGGAAGGACTTCAAGATCGACCTGTCTGTCAACAAGGACGCCCGGACCATCACCGTTACGGATAACGGCATCGGTATGGACAAGGAGGATCTGGAGAACAATCTGGGCATCATCGCCTCCTCCGGTTCCTACAAGTTCAAGCAGGAGGTGGGAGATGACACCAAGGACACTGACGTGATCGGTCAGTTCGGCGTGGGCTTCTACTCCGCCTTCATGGTCGCCGACAAGGTCACCGTCATCTCCAAGGCATACGGTGCGGATGAGGCCTGGCAGTGGGAGTCCAGCGGTGCTGACGGCTACGAGCTGACCCCCGCCGAGAAAGAAACTGCCGGTACTGACATCATCCTGCACATCAAGGACAGCACCGATACCGACAATTACGAGAACTTCCTCGATGAATACGGCATCGTAGCCATCGTCAAAAAGTACAGCGACTATGTGCGCTATCCCATCCAGATGGAGCGGGAAAAGAGCCGCCAGAAGCCCGAACCCGATCCCAAGCCCGAGGACTACAAGCCGGAGTGGGAGACCTACACCGAGCTTGAGACCCTGAACAGCATGGTACCCATCTGGAAGAAGCAGAAGAGCGAGGTCACCGACGAGGAATACGCCAGCTTCTACAAGGATAAGTTCAACGATTACTCCGACCCTGCCCGTGTCATCGTGAGCCGCACCGAAGGCACCGCCAACTACAACGCCCTGCTGTTCGTGCCCAGCCATCGCCCCTATGATTTCTACACCAAGGAGTATGAGAAGGGTCTGGCTCTGTACGCATCCGGCGTGCTCATTATGGAAAAGTGCGCAGATCTGCTGCCCGATTACTTCAGCTTCGTCAAGGGCATTGTGGACAGCCAGGATCTGAGCCTGAACATCAGCCGTGAGATGCTGCAGAAGGACAACCAGCTCAAGCTGATCCACAACGCACTGGAAAAGAAGATCAAGAACGAGCTGCACTCCATGCTGGTCAACGACCGCGAAAAGTACGAGGCATTCTGGAAGGAGTTCGGCCGCCAGATCAAGTTCGGCGCTTACTCTGATTACGGGATGCACGCTGAGCTGCTGCGCGACCTGCTGCTGTTCTGGTCTGCCAAGGAGCAGAAGATGATCACCCTGCAGGAGTATGTGGACAAGATGCCTGCCGAGCAGAAGTTCATCTACTTTGCCGCCGGTGACTCCACTGACCGTCTGGCCAAGCTCCCCGCCGCCGAGCTGGTTCTGGACAAGGGCTATGATGTCCTGCTGCTGACCGAGGACGTGGATGAGTTCTGCCTGCAGATCATGCGCAGCTACCCCCGCAAGGATGCCGAGGGCAAGGACGGCACCGTGGAGTTCAAGAACGTCAACAGCGGCGATCTGGGCCTTGAGACCGAGGACGAGAAAAAGGCCGCTGAAGATGCCACCGCCGAGAACAAGCCCCTGTTCGATGCCATGAAAGACGCTCTGGACGGCAAGGTCAAGGAGGTCAAGGTCTCCACCCGCCTGAAGGATCACCCCGTCTGCCTGAGCGCCGACGGCCCCCTGTCCATCGAGATGGAGAAGGTGCTCTCCAAGCAGCCCGGCAGCGAGGGCGTGAAGAGCGACAAGGTGCTGGAGCTGAACATCAACCACCCCGTGTTCGCCGTGCTGAAGGCCGCACAGGAGGCCGGTGATACCGACAAGGTCAAGAAATACAGCAGCCTGCTCTATGCACAGGCACAGCTGATCGAGGGCCTGCCCGTGGATGATCCCGCCGCTTACGCCGAGGCCGTTTGCAGCCTGATGAAGTAATTTCCTTTCCCACAAATAAATTACCCCCTTAACAAAAGGGCCGTGCTCCGCTATAATAAAGTGGAACACGGCTTTTTTGTTTTAGGAGGATTCTGCCCCATGGAGCCCAGACGCAGCAAACATTTTCTTGCCCACATCCCAACCATCGCGTTACTGGTGTTGTTCGCCATGTCGCCCTGGCTGGGCATCCTGTTTTTCATCCTACGTGCCATTGACCGGGATGCCGAAAAAAAGGAGCAGGAGAACGCGGAATATTCCAGCGATTTCCGTCCCCAGGACACCGGTGCCGGTCAGCCGGCCCGGGACACTGAGCCGGTCTACGGCCACGATGTGCCCACTGCCGAGCAGCAGAACGCCAAAAAGTGGCACAAGACCCTGACCAGCCTCTGCACGGTGTTCGGCGGCATCTTTCTGGGGGTGGGCCTTGTAGGCCTTGCCGATATCATTGACATGTGGGGCTACTGGTTCGACTGGGGCGAGTTTCTGACCGCGCTGGCCCAGACCATTGGCGGCGGCGCTGCGCTGGCCATGGTTCTGCGGATGAAACAGGCCCGCCATCTGGAGCGCCAGCTGGACAAGATCGTTGGGACCCGGGATAATATCCCGCTGAACGAACTCTTTGCAGCCGCGGGCATTGATGCCGACAGGGGCCGCGCCGCCGTGGAGCGCGCCATCGACCACGGCTATTTCGGGGCCGATGCCTATATCGACAACCGCACCGGCACGCTGGTGGTGCGGGGCGCTGCGCCCCAGCCGCCCAGACCCGCCGAGCCCGCACCCGCACCGGCTCCCGAGGATCAGTATGCCGCCCTGCAGCGCCAGCTCCGGCAGGCCAACGATGCCATCCCCGACCCGGTGATGACGGCCAAGATCTCCCGGCTGGAGGATGTCAGCGCCCGCATCTTCGCACTGGCAAAAAAGGACCCGGACAAAAAAGCCCAGCTGCAGAAATTTATGGATTACTACCTGCCCACCGCGCTGAAGCTGCTGAATACCTACGCCCAGCTCTCGGCACAGGATGTGCAGGGCTCCAACATCACTGAGGCAAAGCAGAGCATTGAGCGGAGCATGGATTTGCTCATCACCGCCTTTGAAAACCAGCTGGACAAGCTGTTTGCCTCCGATGCACTGGATGTTTCCACCGACATTGCCGCGCTGGAAGGGATGCTGAACCTCGACGGGCTCACCGGCGGCGATTTCGCACCCCGGAGCTGACCGCCGGAACTGCGTTGACCTTTCATCCAGATGCAACAATAATACATGGTCTTTTCTCGACAGAACCGATATTATAGAATCAGAAGAACGGGCCCTGGCCCTTTGAAGAATCATTCACCTATACGAGGAGGAACGCGCCATGATGAAGCCTATTTCTGTCTGGAAGCAGGAGCTGGCGGGCGGCACCCATACCGCCCGGCTAGCCTCCCTCTACTGCTGTTCGCCGGAGCAGACCGCTGCCCACGCCGCACGCTATGCGGCAGTGCTGGACGGGCTGGAAGCGACCTTTGGTGCCCACACCGAGGCCGGACTGTACAGCGCCCCGGGCCGCACCGAGATCGGCGGCAACCACACCGACCACCAGCATGGCCGGGTGCTGGCCGGCAGCGTGAACATTGACATGATCGCTGCCGCTGCCCCCAACGGCCTGAACCAGCTGCGTGTGCAGAGCGAGGGCTATGACCTCTGTGTCATTGACCTTGGCGACCTTGCTGCCCGCAAGGAGGAAGAGAACACCACCATGGCCCTGCTGCGGGGCGAGTGCGAGGCTTTCAAGGAGCGTGGTGCTGCCCTCTCCGGCCTGGACGTGTACATCTCCTCCAATGTGCCCAAGGGCAGCGGCGTTTCGTCCTCTGCCGCCTTTGAGGTGCTGATCGGTGTCATCCTGAACGACTGCTTCATGGCCGAAAAGGTCTCCCCCATCGCCATTGCGCAGATCGGCCAGTGGGCAGAGAACGTCTACTTTGGCAAGCCCTGCGGCCTGATGGATCAGATGGCCTCCAGCGTGGGCAACATTATCACCATTGACTTTGCCGATCCTGCCCACCCCGATGTGGAGCCGGTGCAGGTAGATTTCTCTCAGGCAGGCCTTGCCCTCTGCATCCTGGATTCCGGTGCAGACCACGCCGACCTGACCGATGAGTACGCCGCCATCCCCAACGAGTGCCGCGCCGTGGCCGCTGTCTGCGGCGGCGAAGTCCTGAGGGATGTGCCCTTTGAGACCTTTATTGCAAATCTGCCCGCATGCCGCAAACAGTGCGGTGACCGGGCTGTGCTCCGGGCTTTCCACATCTACGCCGACAACCAGCGCGTTGCCCGGCAGGTAAACGCCCTGCGCGCCGGTGATTTTGAGACCTTCCTGCAGCTGGTCAACGAATCCGGCACCAGCAGCTGGGAATACCTGCAGAACGTCATCCCCGCCGGGTACAAGGAGCATCAGGAAGTGGCTGTGACCATTGCCGCCGCAAAGCATTTCCTGAACGGCGCGGGCGCTGTCCGCGTTCACGGCGGCGGCTTTGCCGGCACCGTGCAGGCCTTTGTGCCGCTGGAGAAGCTGGATGCCTTCAAGGCTGAGATGGAGGCCATTCTGGGCGCAGGCAAGTGCCACATCCTCTCCATCCGTCCGGAAGGAGGTGCCGTGCTGTGATCTCTACTGCCATTCAACAGCTCGTCAACTATGGGCTGGACACCGGGCTCATCCTGCCCGATGACGAGATCTACATCCGCAATCAGCTGCTGATGACCATGCAGCTGGACAGCTTTACCGAGCCCGAGGGGGATATCTGCTACACGGACCTCGAGAGCATCCTGAAAACGCTGGTGGACGATGCCGTGGCCCGGGGCGTGTGTGAGGACAATTCCACCGCCCGCGACCTGTTTGACACCAAGCTGATGGGCGTGCTGACCCCGCGCCCCTCCATTGTCCGCGCCAACTTTGAGGAGCGGTACGAGGAAGAGGGCCCCCAGGCCGCCACCGACTGGTTCTATGAATTCAGCCAGGACACCGATTACATCCGCCGCTACCGCATCAAGCGGGACGTGAAGTGGGTCACCAAGACCCCCTACGGCGATCTGGATATCACCATCAACCTCTCGAAGCCCGAAAAGGACCCCAAGGCCATTGCCGCCGCCAAGCTGGCCCCCCAGAGCGCCTACCCCAAGTGTCAGCTCTGCGTGGAGAACGAGGGCTATGCAGGCCGGATGAACCATCCCGCCCGCGAGAACCACCGCATCATCCCGCTGACCATCAACGGCAGCGCATGGAATCTGCAGTACAGCCCCTATGTCTACTACAACGAGCACTGCATCGTGTTCAACAGCCAGCACACCCCCATGAAGATCGAGCGGGCCACCTTCCGCAAGCTGCTGGATTTCGTGGGCCTGTTCCCCCACTATTTCGTGGGCAGCAATGCAGACCTGCCCATTGTGGGCGGCAGCATCCTGAGCCACGACCACTTCCAGGGCGGCCACTACGAGTTCGCCATGGCCAAGGCCCCCATCGAGAAGAGCTGGGTGTTCCCCGGCTTTGAGGATGTGGAAGCCGGCATCGTCCACTGGCCCATGAGCTGCATCCGCCTGACCTGTGCGGATGACGAGCGTCTGGTGGAGCTGGCTGACAAGATCCTGACCGCATGGCGCGGCTATACCGACGAGGCAAGCTTCATCTTTGCCGAGACGGACGGCGAGCCCCACAACACCATCACCCCCATTGCCCGGGTGCGGGATGGCAGATATCAGCTGGATCTGGTCCTGCGCAACAACATCACCACCCCGGAGCACCCGCTGGGGGTCTACCATCCCCACGCAAAGCTCCACCACATCAAAAAGGAGAACATCGGCCTGATCGAGGTCATGGGTCTGGCAGTCCTTCCCAGCCGCCTGAAGCAGGAGCTGTTCGATCTGGCAGATATGCTGGTGGCCCGGGTGCCTGCAGAGCAGTACCCCGAAGCCCTGCAGAAACACGCCGCATGGGCACAGGAGATCCTGGCCCGTCATCCTGAGCTGAACAGCGACAGCGTCCACCTGATCCTGCAGGATGAGGTAGGCCAGGTGTTCGCGCAGGTGCTGGCAGATGCCGGTGTCTACAAGCTGGATGAAGCCGGCCGCGCCGGTTTCGTGCGGTTCCTCGAAAGTGTAAAGTAACCACCACAGGCCAGCGGCGATTCCCCACGCAAGTGAGTACGGGTTGCGGCTCCCAGCGTCTGCTTCGTGCAATTGCACTCGCATCCTGCTGGCCGCGGCCCCAACAACAGCTTCCTACATCCGCCACTGGCGGCGGTCGCTGTTGTTGCAGTCCATTTCATCGCCCGCTGGCCTGCTTCCCGGGAGGTTTTTATGCCCTATACTTTAGAAGTCTGTGTAGACAGTGTCGCAAGCGCCCTTGCGGCAAAGCGGGGCGGAGCCGACCGGCTGGAGCTGTGCGCCGACCTGATCATCGGCGGTACCACACCCAGCCTTGCGCTGGTGCGACAGGTCAAGGCCGAGACCGGCCTGCCGGTGCGTGCCCTGCTGCGGCCCCGGTTCGGTGATTTCTGCTACGACCGCTATGAGCTTGCCCAGATGGCCGAGACCGCCGCCGCGCTGGTTCAGGCGGGTGCGGACGGCATTGTGACCGGTGTGCTGACCCCGGAGGGGGAACCGGACGTGGACGCGCTGCGTCCCATCTACGCGGCCGCCCGGGCCGCTGCAAAGGCCGCTGGCCGTCCGGTCGTCTGCACCCTGCACCGTGCCTTTGATGTCTGCAAAGACCCCTTTGCGGCGATGGAAGCGGCCAAAGCGCTGAACCTTGGCACCATCCTGACCAGCGGGCAGGCCGCCAGCGCCCCGGCGGGCGCTTCCCTGCTCCGTCGGCTGGTGGAAACCGCTGGGCCTGATCTTGAGATCCTGGTGGGGGCGGGCGTGACCCCGGCCAATCTTCCGGCTCTGGCAGCTGAGACAGGCGCACACGCCTTCCACATGTCCGGCAAGCAGGTGCTGGACAGCCGGATGATCTTCCGGCGGGAAGGTGTTCCCATGGGCCTGCCCGGCTTCTCCGAGTTTGAGGTCTGGCAGACCAGCGAGGAGACCATCCGTGCCGCGCGGCGGATCCTGAACGAACTGTAATCCATAAAACGACCCCGGAAAGCTGCAGTCAAGCTTTCCGGGGTCGTTTGTTGATCATCGCTTTTTTCTGGCAGCCGGTCTCCTGCGTTTCCGGGGCAGCATGGCATACACATACCCAAAGGCTGTGCCGCACACACCGCCCACGATGTGCATGAAGTTCGCCACATTATCGTGGGCAAAGATGATATCATACACCTGCTGGCCCAGATACAGTGCCGCCACCAGCAGCATGGTCACCGGGATGCCGCCGGAGAAGCCCGACAGCGATGCCAGCATGATGAGCATGAACACGATGCCCGAAGCCCCCAGCAGCGCCGTATGCGGGAAGAGCACACACTGCAGAACACCCGAGATGAGCGCCGTGAGCAGGATGCCCTTGAGCAGGGGGCCGCTGCCATATTTTTCTTCCATCGGCGGGCCGATGACCAGCAGCAGGAGCATATTGTTCAGGAAATGATCCCAGCTGGCATGGCCCAGCACATGGCCGAAGAGCCGGATGTAAAACAGCGGGTCTTTCAGAGAACCGCGATAGACGCAGAACAGGTGCTTTGTGGTCCAGCCGCCTGTCCACTGCCCCAGGAACAAAGCCCCCAGGGAGAGCAGAAAAAAGGTCAGGATCACCGGCGAATTGTATTGCAGCTGCAATGTTAGCTTGGGACGTTTCGTAAGCGTTTCATCCTTTCAGCGCCCGCTCTGGCACGGACGGAATTTAAGGATATTATAGCATTTATACCAGATACGGGTCAAGCAGGGCATCCACCGTTTTGTTCCGCTTGGGAGCGGGCTTGTGCACGGCACGGCCGCGGCAGACCACCAGCTCCAGCTGGCGCAGGGCAGCCAGGTCGTCCAGCGGGTTCTTCCGGGTCACGATGAAATCAGCGCTCTTCCCCGCTTCAATGGAGCCGGTCACATCCCCCACACCGGCCAGCCGGGCATTGCGCAGGGTGGCCGTGTGGAGGGCAAACTGATTGCTCACGCCGCAGTATTTGTGGAAGTAGCACAGCTCCCGCCAGAAATCGTACTGGGTAATGTAGGGGCAGCCTACATCGTTGCCCAAGCCCACCGGGATGCCGTTTGCCAGCGCGGTTTTTGCGCTTTCAATCACGCCGTCAAAGACGATCTTTCCGTTATACTGGTCTTTTTCCGACGCGCCCGAAACGGTAGTGTCAAACAGCGCATAGGGCAGTGCGGGGGAGATGGTCGTGCACAGAAATGCGCCCCGCTCCTTGTACAGACGAACCGTCTCCTCGTCCATTTTTGCGCCGTGCTCAATGGAATCTACACCGTTTTCCAGCGCAGCCTTCACGCCCGCAGGAGATTCGGTATGAGCGGCAACAGTGTAGCCCAGCTTGTGGGCTGCATCGCAGACGGCTTTGATCATCTCCGGCGGCATCTTCATCTCGCCGGGCGTGCCCTTTTCGGTGGCATCCAGCACGCCGCCGGTGATCATCAGCTTGACAAGGTCTACCTTCTGTGCGCTGGCCTTTTCCAGCTGCGCCAGCGCCTCGGCGTTGTTGTGTGCCGCTACTGCTACCGAGCCTGCCATGTGCCCGCCCGGCACCGAGATGCCCTCGTTGGCGGCCAGAATGCGGGGTGCCAGCACCTTTCCGGCGGCGCTGTCGTCCCGGCAGCGGGTGTCAAAGTCCGCAATGCCGCCCACGGTGCGCACGGTGGTCACACCGCCCAGCAGCTCCAGCTTGGCATAACTGCACACCAGCCGGTATGCGATGGCGCGGGTCAGCCTGTTGCTCAGGATCTTGCGTACCAGCGCCGCATTGTCCCGGGGCTTTGCGCTGGGTTTGCCGTTGCCCGCCAGATGGACGTGCAGGTTGATGAGCCCCGGGCACAGATACCCGCCGTGCAGGTCGATGACCTCGTAGCCGTCAAGGCTTACACTCGCATCTGCAATGGCGGTGATCTTATCGTTTTCGGTCAGCAGCACCTTGCCCTGTACCGGTTCCATCTGCTCGGTACCGTCCAGAAGAATACCGTTTGTGTATGCGCGCTTCATGTGTTCCATCCTCTTTCCGTTGTATTTTTAGAGTGCAGACTGCCTTATCCGTCCAATTTCTCCTGCGCCCGGTATTGCAGCGCCTCCAGCAGAGAATCCTCGTCCAGCAGAGTCTTACCGGCAAGGTCGGCCACAGTGCGGGCTACCCGCAAAATGCGGTCATGCGCCCGGGCGGAAAGTCCCAGTGCATCGTAGGAACTGCGCAGCAGCTGCTCGGCACCGGGGGTCATGCGGCAGATGCGCCGCACCTGTCCGGCGTTCAGCTGGGCGTTGCAGTGCACTCCCTTAAAGCCCGGCGCAGCATAGCGCTTGGCCTGAATGGCGCGGGCAGCCAGCACCTGCTTGCGCAGCTCTGCGCTGCTCTCGGAGGGGGCGGCGGTGTGCAGCTCGTCAAAGGCGATGGGGTCCATCTCCACGCACAGGTCGATGCGGTCCAAAAGCGGGCCGGACACCCGGCTGCGGTACTGCCGCACCGCACTGGGCGAGCAGGTGCAGGCGCGGGTGGGGTGGCCGTAGTAGCCGCATTTGCAGGGGTTCATGGCGGCTACCAGCTGGAAGTGGCTGGGGTAGGTGGCGCTTCCGGCGGCGCGGCTCACGGTGATCTGGCCGTCCTCCAGCGGCTGGCGCAGCACCTCTAAGCTCTCGCGGGAAAACTCCGGCAGTTCGTCCAAAAACAGCACGCCGCAGTTGGCCAGACTACACTCGCCCGGGCGGAACTGCGCTCCGCCGCCGGCAAGGGCGGCAGCGCTGGCCGAGTGGTGCGGGCTGCGGAAGGGCCGGGCAGAGATCAGGCCCCGTCCCTTGGGCAGCTGGCCCGCAATGGAATAGATCTTGGTGGTCTCCACAGCTTCCTCCCGGGTCAAGGGCGGCAGGATACCGGGCAGGCGCTTGGCCAGCATGGATTTGCCGGTGCCGGGTGCGCCGGTCAAAAGCACGTTGTGCCCGCCTGCGGCCGCAATGACCATGGCGCGCCGCGCCAGCGACTGTCCCATCACGTCCGCAAAATCCGGCACCTGCTGCCATGCATCCTCCGGGTCAAAGGGGATGGCGGCGGCAGGGGAGAGGGGGCGGATGCCCTTCAGCGCCTCCACTACCTCCCGGGCGGTGTGGGCGGGATAGACGGTCATGGTGTCGGCACAGGCCTCGGCTGCCTCGGCGGCGTTCTCTGCAGGAACGTACAGCGCCCGGATGCCGTGCTCGGCAGCGGCAAGCGCCATGGGCAGCACGCCGGATACCGGGCGCAGACTGCCGTCCAGTGCAAGCTCACCCAGAAAGGCAGCATCGGCAGGTACCTCTTCCAGCTGCCCGCTGGCGGTCAGCAGCGCCAGAAGCAGCGGCAGGTCGTACACCGGGCCGGTCTTGCGCACATCGGCGGGGGCAAGATTGATGGTGATGCGCCGGTCCGGGAAGCGGAAGCCAAGGTTTTTGATGGCGGCGCGCACCCGGTCGGCGCTTTCCCGCACGGCAGAGTCCGGCAGGCCGACGATGGAAAACGCGGGCAGCCCGCCGGAAACATCGGCTTCCACCGCAACGGCAAAGCCGCGCAGCCCGTTCAGGCCAAAGCTGTTGGTCACAGAATACATGGTGTCCCTCCCTGCATGGCGCATGGTTTGTCAAAAATGCCAAAAGTGGAAAATAATGGATATATTTGCCATGCTTCGACAGTTTTTTCTGTTTAAAATCATTATAGTAAAGCACAGGAAAGTTGTCAATGCAGCAGAAAGGAGAACGAGAGATCATGACAAATGGGGAATGCTGCCGTTATATCCGTACTTATTCAGAACTGGAGGGTTTGCAGCACGCCTGTACGCTGGTGTACTGCGCCGCATCCACCCCGCAGGGGGTGCTGGCACAGCTGCGCCGGGAGCAGGGCGGCAAGGTACGCAGCAGCACGGTGCTTGCCCCGGCGGACAGCTTTGGCCGGGTGATGCAGCTGCTACGCTACCTGTGTGAAAACGGCGTGGGGCCGGAGCAGTGGCTGGAGGTGCTGGAGGATGTACACCAGCCCTACCAGCTGCTGGATACATCAAAAAACGCAATGAATATAGCAGAAGAACCGGTTTTTTGTGGCATTTGTCGGTTTTAAGGGCACAAACTTCGGCCATTTTACGCAATTGACATAAGCGGAGCAAGAGTTTATAGTATAAGTAGGTTTATACAAACCATTTCGATCCGGGGAAAAAGATTTTAAACAAAGGTAAGGTGTACAAGATGTATCTGGATGAATATAAGCGCTGGCTGGCAGCGGATCTGGAGGATGCAGACCTGAAGCCGGAGCTGGCAAAGGTCGAAGGCAATGACGATGAGATCAAGGATCGCTTTGCTGTGGCGCTGAAGTTTGGCACCGCAGGTCTGCGCGGCGTGCTGGGTGCCGGTACCAACCGCATGAACATCTACGTTGTCCGTCAGGCAACGCAGGGTCTGGCAAACTGGGTGCTGACCCAGGGCGGTACCCAGACCGTGGCCATCAGCTACGACAGCCGCCTGAAGAGCGATGTCTTTGCCAAGACCGCCGCAGGCGTTCT
>OKTC01000720.1_pt1 | contig 12395 bp, 9 predicted proteins | sample 1606181 | NCBI WGS metagenome assembly OKTC01 (sample SAMEA3879529, study PRJEB24766) | human gut metagenome | biome: human-associated habitat; feature: feces | place: USA | collected 1985/1987 | reverse complement strand
AGACGCAGCAGCTCGCGGGTGTCGTCCTCCCCCATGCGGCGATACACCTCCGCAAGGCACACGACCGCAGCGTCATACGACGTCTGCACCTCCTCGCGCCCCTGTGCGGTCAGACGCACGACAACACGGCGGCGGTCCGCCTCGTCGCGTGCGCGGGTGATCGCGCCCTTGCGCTCAAGATTGTTGAGCATGGCCGCGATGCGCGCCGTGCTCAGTTCGAGCAGCGTGCTCAGCTCCCCCGCCGTGCGGCCGTCCGCCCCGGCATGCAGGCAGCCGAGCAGACGCATCTCGCCCTGCGAAAACACCTGACTGAGATCCTCGCGGCGCGCGTTGTTGAGGATCATGGCGCGCACCTGTTCGCGCGCGATCTGTTCAAAGAAATCCATAGAATATCGCTCCGTTTCTCCGGCAGCAGCGGATGGGCTGCATTTTGACTAACACCGTTCCCTATTACCATTCGATCATACAGGCTCCCTGCCCCGCTGTCAAGCACAGCGCAGATATTTTGCAGAAAATGTGAAAAACTCGCCCCTCTGAAGGGGCGAGTTTTTCACATATTTTCATCTGTTGATGCTTCAGTCCGTGGGCTCGAAGGCGCGGTCGAACAGATCCGTGACCTCCTTCGACGGGGCCTTGCTGCACAGCGACACGATGACCGCCGCAAGCAGGCCGCACAGGAAGCCGGGGATGATCTCATACAGGCCGGTACTCGAGGACAGGAACGCATACCACACGGCATCGACCACGAAGCCAACGCACACGCCCGCGATCGCGCCGGAGTACGTCAGGCGGCGCCAGTAGAGCGAGAGCAGGATGACCGGACCGAATGCAGAACCGAAGCCCGCCCATGCGCACTCGACGAGCGCCATGATGCCGCCGCAGTTCGGGCTGGCAGCGATGAAGAACGCAACGACGGAGATGAGCATGACGATGACACGGCCCGCCCACTGCATCTCATGGTCGGTGGCATCCTTGCGGATGACCGGCTTATAGATATCGGAGGCAAAGGCGCTGCTGCTTGCGAGCAGCTGAGAGTCGGCCGTGCTCATGGCCGCGGCCAGAATGGCCGAGAGCAGCACGCCGGAGATGAACGCCGGGAACAGGCGGCGCACCATGTGCACAAAGACGAGGTTCTCGTTGTCGATCTCGCCGAGGAACTGTCGGCCGATCAGGCCGACGACGGCGGACATGGCCAGGATGAGCACGATCCAGCTGCAGCCGATGATCTGGCTCTTGCGCATCTCATGCTCGGACTTGATGGACAGATAGCGCACAAGGATGTGCGGCATGCCGAAGTAGCCCAGACCCCAGCCGAGACCGGAGAGGATGTCCGACACGCTCTTCCAGTTGAAGCCGCCGCCGGTTTTCCGGCACGGTCATGATCGGCGCGACGAAGTCCGCACCCTTCATGGCGAACAGCGCGAGGATCGGCGTGAGCATGAGCGCGGCAAGCATGAGCATACCCTGGAAAAAGTCCGTCCAGCACACGGCGTTGAAGCCGCCGAGAAACACGTACACGAGGATGATGGCCGTGGCGATGATCATGGCCGTCTTGGCGCTCATGCCCGTAACGGTGTTGAACAGCGTGCCGCAGGCCGAGATGCTCGAGGCGCTGTAAATGCAGTAGACCACGACGAACACGATCGCCGAGATGATCTGCAGGCCCTTGTTCTTCGACTGGAAGCGATTGGTGAGAAACTGCGGAATCGTGATCGAATCGTTCGCGCGGATGGAATACCGGCGCAGGCGCGGCGCGACAAACACCCACGCGCAGATCGTGCCGATGACCAGACCGACGGCGATCCACACCTTACCGATGCCGTACAGATAGATCGAGCCGGGCAGGCCCATGAGCACCCACGCGCTCATATCCGACGCACCGGCAGACAGCGCCGCGACCCAGCCGCCCATGCTGCGGCCACCGAGGAAATACTCTTTTTCACCCTCTACCTTGCGATCCCGGAAGAAGAAATACACACCGACGCCGATGACCAGCGCAAAGTAAAGCAGAATGGCGATCCATTCACCGCTCGAAGCAGTGCCCATACGAATTTACCCCTTTCATTAGGAAACCTTATATAGTTCCCAGAAAAACAATATGAATGTATGATACGCCAGTTTCTCTGCCGTGTCAACAATTTCTTCATATTTTCAGGAGAAAACGGCATTTTCCCAGCAAATGCAGAGGCAGATCCCGCACTTGACTTTTCGGAATCCGCGTCTATAATATAAGATAATCTTATTTTATCAGGAGTATTTCGGACAGGGAGGTACCGTGTGTGACACTGCGGCAATACGAGGCATTTCTGAAAACGGTCGCGTGCGCGAGCGTGTCGGCGGCGGCGCGGGAGCTGGGGGTGTCCCAGTCGGCGCTGACGCAGCTGCTGGCGGGACTCGAGCGCGACTGCGGCTTTCCGCTGCTGGTGCGCAACCGCGGCGGCGTGCATCTGACGCCTGCGGGCAAGGCGCTGCTGCCGGCCGTGGAGCAGGTCTGCGCAGCGGACGCGCACCTGCAGCACCGCATTCAGGAGGTGCGTGAGCGCGCCGGCGGCACGATCCGCATCGCAACGTTCAAGAGCGTCGCGGTCAACTGGCTGCCGCCGATGATCAAGGAATTTCAGGCGCAGCACCCGGAGGCGCGCTTTCGCCTGTTCGACGGGGCGTATGCCGAGGTCGACGCCTATGTGCGCAGCGGCACGGTGGACATGGGCTTCGTGTCGCTGCCGAGCGAGCTGCCGGGCGAGATCGTGCCCGTGTGCAGTGACCGGCTGCTGGCCGTGCTGCCGGCGGGACATCCGCTCGCAGCGCAGGATGCCGTGCCGATCGCGGCCTTCGGCACGGAGCCGGTCGTAAGCCTTGTCGACAGCACGAACCGTGACGCGCTGCGCGTACTCGACGCCGCGCACGTGCACCCCGACATCCGCTTCCAGACGGCGGACGACTACGCCATGATTTCCATGGTCGAGAGCGGGCTGGGCATCTGCATCGCGCACGAACTCGTGCTGCGCTCGGACAACCACAACGTCGTCGTGCGCCCGCTCGATCCGCCGGCGCAGCGCACGATCGCCATGGCCATCCCTCCGGAGTCGGAGGATAAGCCGCTCGTGCGCACCTTCGCCGACTTCGTGCGCACGTGGGCGCAGAAGCACCCGTGAACCGGAAAACGAAAAACAGGGACGCTCCCACGGGAGCGCCCCTGTTTTCTGTGTGCAGTATTTATGCGTTCCAAGCCTTCGTCTGCTCGCGCAGCCAGTCGGCCCACGGCTCGATGCCCTCGCCCTTGAGCGCGGAGATCGGGAACACCTGAATGTTCGGGTTGAGCTTCTTGACGCGCTCGATGCACTTCTCGAGGCTGAAGTTGAAGTATGGCGCGACGTCGATCTTGTTGACGAGCAGCACGTCGCAGATTGAGAACATGAGCGGGTACTTCAGCGGCTTGTCGTCGCCCTCCGGCACGGAGAGGATCATGGCGTTTTTCACGGCGCCGGTGTCAAACTCCGCCGGGCAGACAAGGTTGCCGACATTTTCGAGGATGGCAAGATCGATGTTCTCCGTGCCGAGCCCCTCGAGGCCCTGACGCGTCATGCCCGCGTCGAGGTGGCACATACCGCCGGTGTGCAGCTGGATGACCTTTGCGCCGCTGGTGGAGATGGTCGCCGCATCGACGTCCGAGTCGATGTCGGCCTCCATGACGCCGATGCGCAGATCGTCCTTCAGGGCGTTGATGGTCGCCATGAGGGTCGTGGTCTTGCCGCTGCCGGGCTCTCCCACCACCAGCAGCCCGGTAAAGTGCTGTTCCAGCAGCTTGTCCAGCGCGGGCGGCAAAGGGATAACACAACTGCGTGCGATCCGCAGGTTGAGCGAAGTGACCTTTTGCAGAGCGATGCACTGCCCTTCCCGCTGCACGAACTGCCCCGCCACGCCCACGCGGTTGCCGACAGCAGTAGTCAGGTATCCCTCAGCAAGCTCCCTTTCGTGGGTGTGCACCGAGCCGTTGCAAAGGGTGTGAAATATCTCTTCTATTTGCAGCGCATTCAGCCTCATTGCAGCCAGCTTTGGAGGGCAGCCCGGCAGTGCCGAAGCAGGGCATTGCCGTCCCTGTACAGTAAATGTGACCGCACAGCCAGTGCGCAGCCTCAGCTCCTGTATGCGCACTGCCGTTTGTGCGGGCAGCTGTGCCAGCGGCGCCGCAAGCCATACGGGAAGGGCTCTGATGGCCCGGTAATACTCGTCCACTTTGGTTTCTCCTTCCACGAAAGCTTTGTGCTAGCATTGTATGCGCTTTGTGCGTCATTAGAACCGGGAACCGGGAACGGGTAAACAAAAAAGCCCCTGCAACAGCGTTGCAGAAGCTTTTGAAATCACTTGTATTTCGGCATTTAAGAGGGCGCTTTAAGTCGTTTCCTGTTCTACCGGAACATCCTGCAGCATAGCAAGAAATTCCTGCTCGGTCAGCACCGGCACACCCAGCGCCTGTGCCTTGGTCAGCTTGGAGCCCGCCGCTGCACCGGCCACCACATAGGCCGTTTTTTTGGAGACCGAGCCGCTGGCTTTGCCGCCGTTTTTCACGATCAGCGCTTCCGCTTCGTTGCGGGAGAGGGTCTCCAGCGTACCGGTGACCACCAGCGTTTTGCCCGCCAGTTTATCTCCCTTCGGCTCGCCCTTCCACTGCATATTGACCCCGGCATCTGCAAGGCGATGCACCAGATCGGTGGTGCCTTCCTTGGCAAAGAACTCCACAACACTCTGCGCCATCACGCCGCCAAAGCCGTCGATCTGACTGACCTGCTCTGCGGTGGCTTCTCGGATGGCCTGCAGCGTGCCGAAATGCTCTGCCAGCAGCGCGGCTGCCTTATCGCCGATATTGCGGATGCCAAAGCCGAACAAAAGCTTATCCAGATTGTTCTGCTTGGAGGCGGTAATAGCTTGCAGCAGATTGTCTGCGCTTTTCTCCTTGAATTTGTCCAGCTCCAGCAGCTGTTCCCGGGTCAGCGTGTAGATATCTGCTGCAGAATGCACCAGCTCCTTTTCCACCAATTGGGTGGCTACTGCCTCGCCCAGACCTTCGATGTCCATGGCATCCCGGGAGGCAAAATGGATGATGTTGCGCAGTGCTTGTGCCGGACACTCCGGATTCACGCAGCGCAGGGCAGCCTCGTCCTCCAAGTGCACCACCGGCGCACCGCAGGAGGGGCAGACCGTGGGCATAGTGTAGGGTTCAGCTCCCTCTGCATGATGGGTGACCCCGATGACCTCCGGGATGATATCGCCCGCCTTGCGCACCTGAATGGTGTCCCCGATGCACAGCCCGAACTGCCGGATGAAGTCCTCGTTGTGGAGGGTGGCGCGGGCTACCGTAGTACCTGCCAGAAACACCGGGTCAAAGCAGGCAGTGGGGGTAAGCACGCCGGTGCGGCCAACGGCCACCTCGATGCTGCGCAGGGTGGTCTCCTTGACCTCCGGCGGGTACTTGAAGGCAATGGCCCAGCGCGGGAATTTGTTGGTAGAACCCATCAGCTCCCGCTGCGCAAAATCGTTCACCTTGATAACGGCACCGTCCATGTCAAAATCCAGCTTGGAGCGGTTCTGCCCGATGTTCTCAATCTCGGCAATGGCGTCCTCGATATCATGCACCACATGGTAGCGCGGCGATACCGGCAGGCCAAGGCTTTTGAGGTAATCCAGACTTTCGGAGTGCTTGGTCAGGGTCTTGCCCCGGATCTGCTGCACATTGAACACAAAGATAGAAAGCCCACGGCTGCCGGTGATGCGGGCGTCCTTTTGCCGCAGAGAACCGGCTGCTGCGTTGCGGGGATTTTTAAAGGGTGCTGCACCCTGCAATTCCTGCTCGGCGCACAGGTGCTGAAAGACCTCGTGGGGCATATATACCTCGCCGCGCACCTCCAGAAACTCCGGTGCGTCTTTAAGGGTCTTGGGGATGCTGCGGATGGCGCGCACGTTTGCGGTGACGTCCTCGCCCACCACGCCGTCACCGCGGGTGGAGGCGCGGACAAGCTGTCCATTCTCATACTCCAAGCTGCAGGAAAGGCCATCGATCTTGATCTCCACGACATACTCCGGCTCTACTCCGGCCTCGCGGACGCGGCGGTCAAAGTCCCGCAGCTCGTCAAAGGAAAACGCATCCAGCAGGCTTTCCATCTTAACGGCATGGGTCACCTTGGGCAACTTGCTACTGGCGGTTCCGCCTACCTTCTGGGTGGGCGATGTCGCTGTGACCAGCTGGGGAAACTGTGCTTCCAGTTCCTTCAATTCCCGCGTCAGGGCATCGTATTCAAAATCCTCCAGCTCTGGCGCATCCTGATCGTAGTAAAGCCGGTTGTTTTTCTCAATAATTGCGCGCAGTTCTTTCACACGCTTTTTTGCCTGTTCCAGTTCCAAATATTCCACTCTCCCGCGATATGATTTTGTCTTCTGCCTGCTGTGCCCAATGTGACTTACAGAACGCAGGTTGACCCGGGCAGAAAACATTCTGATTCTATAGACTGTACTTCAGTATACCACATCCATGGATGGTCTGCAAAGTGCAAAATACAAATCGTATTTTTAAGATGTTTTTCAGAAATGAAATCGATGTCAGTGAGGCATATATGTTGATTATTAATCTCTTTTGAAAGATACTAGGTGTATACTTATCGTATTTTACAGCGTCAATACGTCTTATTTTTCGAATTTTCTTTTCTGCCTTTCGGTAACTCTTTGCATTGTTTTTCTGCGCAACACGAACGAAAAGCACTCCATTCCCGGTGCGGCAGCTCGTACCGTCCGGGAATGGAGTGCGTTTTTCCGATTATTTACAGCCTTACGCTCAGGTGGCCGGGATCAGCAACCGCTGTGCCTGCGGCAGACAGGCAAGTTCCTCTTCCAGCTGGTTTGCCGCAAGGATCTGCGCCGGGGCTACATGGAACCGCCGGGCCACTGCAAACACCTCCTCTCCGGCCTGTGCGTAGTAGATACGCAAGGCGATCTCGGGGTCGGTATTGGGCAGCGGGTCGCCAAGGGTAATGCTGCCGATGACCGGGCTGGTGGTACAGCCTAAAATCGCGCCCTCTGCCCGGACTGTAATCGTAGCCTCCAGCGTACCGCCCGCACAGGTGCATTGCATGTTCTCGGTGCTCAGCCAACATTCCGGCACAAGCACCGTTCCCTCCGGTGGCGTGATGGGCAGCGGGACAGCGACCTCCAAGGTTTTTTCGTAGCTTTCCAGCTCGCCGAGGGTATTCTCTGCAAGGGCAGTTACCACTGCTTTGGCGGCAAGCACCCAGCCCTCCCCTTTTTGGACGGTCTGTTGGGGGCCGTAGTGCACAAAACAGGCCCGCAGCTGCGCCCCTGCATCCGGAAGAGGTCCGGAGCCTGTGGCGGTGGCGGTATCGTTCAGGGTGCAGAGCAGCTGTTCTGTGACAAGCGGCTGCAATGTGAGTTCCGTTTCAAACCGGGTGGAAAAAGCATCCACTGCCACTTGCAGCTGATAGCTGCGCCATGCCCGCAGGTGCAGCATGACATTCGCCGTCAGCTGGGCGGCGGCGCTTTCCGCCTGCGACAGGGTAAAGCCCACCGGCTCTGCCACACACAGGCAGTGGCAGTCCTCGGTGATGCCCTCTAAATCTATTACCTGCTGGAAGGGCAGTGCCGCCGCCTGACTTTGCAGGGCCGTGTTCCCTTCTGCCCGCCACGCACACTGCACCCGCAGTTCCCCCTTGACCACAGCTTTACCAGCAAGCAGCTTTACCTCTGCCACACAGGCGTTTCCGGTAATATCCAGTACAGCCGCGGGGGGCTTTGCAAAGACCAGTTCGCCCTCCAAGGTCACCAGCTTATCCAGCACAGCCACGCTTCGCACACCTTGCAATGTACGCAGTTGCTGCTCGATGCCGCCATCTGCCAGTGCGGTGATCACCTCGGTCTTGCACTGGGTATGCACCGTGACCACCAGCCCATAGGCGCCCCGCACCTCGATACGGCGCGGGTCTGTCGCGCGGGTGTTGAGGTACTCTGTCTGCCCTTCCACCACGGCTGTCCATGCCGTAAAGGTAAGCTCCGGCAGTTCCAGCTGCCGGGTGAAGGGCAGCTTTTGCTCGGTCTGGCACAGGTCTTTTTCTGCTTCGCTCTGGTAAAACACCGTGCAGCGCAGATAGCCCTCTAAGGTAAGTCTGCCCGGTTGCAACTGCCGCTGCAGAACAACCGGGCGGACAAAACACTTGACCAGCTTACCCACCGGCGGCAGGTCATCCGAGATGCGGATATCGGTCTCCAGCGGAAGTTCTGCTTTTACGGTACAGCCTGCCCCGCCTTGCGGCAGCGTGTCCCGGAATATCTTCAGTTCCATGTGCAGTGTGCTCCTTTCCCTGTCCGTTTCCGTAAGAGTGTATGCGGCAGCAGGCGGCGGTATGCCGGCAGTAAAAGGCCGGTGTGCAGCAGCTTTGCCACACACCGGCCTTTTTTGGATTCAGTTCTCTTTGCGGATGCCGAACAGCTTGCGCAGAATGCCGCACAGCGCTTTCGGGCTGCGAATGACCACTACCTGCATCTCCACCCCGCCTTTCGCTCATGTTTACCCCATTATAGCGTCTGACGGGCAAAAATGTTCCGGGAAGAGGTTTAATCTGCGATGGTCTCCACCACCACAAGCGCGCCCTGCCGTGTGCTGATGGTGATGCAGTCCGATCCTTCGGCATATTCGTTGCTCACGCCCAGCGGATAGCCTGCTGTGAGCACGGCATCCTCTAACTCATAGAAGGAGCCTTTTTCATACACGCCCTCGGCGCGTCCCTCCATGGGGAAGGCGGAGAAGTAGAAGAACTCCTCCTTGGGATAGCGGCGGCTCTCGCCCGGCAGCACAAAGGTGATGCGGGAGCGCTCGTCCTGCAAGGCAGCGCGGATGCCGCGCTGCTCCAGCCCAAGGCCGGTGCACAGGTTTGCAAGGGTGTGCTCCACCCGCTTGCCGCCCAGTGCGCCCAGCAAAAGCACCTCGTCAAAGCCCTTTTGCGCCGCGAGCTTTGCGGCATACTCGGTATCGGTGTCGTCCTTGACGTGGGGTAAAACGACGATATCGTCCGCATTCTGCTGCGGACAGGGAGCGGAATCAAAATCGCCTACAATGATATCCGGCTTGCAGCCCAGCCGTTCGCAGTTGCGGTAGCCCGCATCGCAGGCAATGATAAAATCATCACTGCGCAACAGGCGTTTGAGTTCCGGCTGCACCGGGCAGGCGGAAAGGATCACACAACGGGACATCTCATTCATTCTTCCTTCCGTTTTACACTTTCGGGCGCTGCCAGTCCTTGACATCCTTTACCTCGTCGTACATGGCGCAGTAGCTGTCGTACCGGGTCTGGGAAAGTTTGCCCTCTGCCAGCGCAGCCCGCACAGCACAGCCTTTTTCGCTGCGGTGGGAGCAGCCGGTAAACTGGCACTGCCCCAGATAAGGCTCGAACTCCGGGAAGGCGTGCTCCAGATTCTCCTTGGGGATGAACCCGGCACGATTCGCCTCCAGGCTGGCAAAGCCCGGCGTGTCGGCAATGCGTCCGCCGTAGGCTTCAAAGATGGTCACCTCACGGGTTGTGTGGCGGCCGCGTCCCAACTTCTGGCTGATGGCGCTGGTCTCGCGGGCAGCGTCCGGCAGCAATGCGTTCAACAGGGTGGATTTACCCACACCGGAGTTGCCGCAGAAAGCGCACAATCTGCTGTTGATCCACTGCTTTACTTCGTCCAGACCTGCACCGCTTTCGTAGTCGATGCGGATAAACGGCAGGGTGGACTTTGCATAGGCATTTGCCAGAAAATCCGCCTCGGCAAGGTCGCTTTTGGTGCACACCACCACCGGCTGCACGCCCTTATCCACCGCAATGGCCGAAAGCTTATCCAGAACCAGCGTACTGGGGGTAGGCTGGGTGGTGCTTGCCACAAGAAACAGCACATCCAGATTTGCCACCGGAGGCCGCACGAACACATTTTTGCGCGGTGCGATCTCGGCAATGACGGCTGCGCCATTCTCGGTCTCCAGCGTCACCTCATCCCCTGCCACGGGGGTGATCTTCTGCTTGCGGAAGATGCCGCGGGGTTTGCACTCCACGATGCCATCCGGCGTTTTTACATAGTAAAAGCCGCCAATGCCTTTTACGATATAACCGTTCATGCATATCCTCCGTCAGCCCAACAGCGAGGACCACCAGTCCAGAATACCGCCGCCTGTGGAGCTGCTGCTGGAGCTCGGCTCGCTGCTGCCGCCGGTGCTCTCACCGCCGGTAGAACCTTCGCCCGTGGTGCCGGAAGTAGTGCCATCGCCACCCGGCTGCTCCGGTTCCTGTACCGGTGCAGCGCCCGCGCTGACCACAACGTTTACGCGGCTGTTCAGTTTTGCGGTAGTACCTGCCGCAGGGTTCTGGCTGAGCACCGTACCTGCGGGCTGGTCGCTGTATTCTTCACTCTGGCTGCCAAGCCCCAGATGGTTCTGCACCAGCAGGGTGCGGGCATCATCCACGCTCATGCCGGTAAGCGAGGGCACCTTGGTGGTGGTGGACACCTGCGGACGACTGATATAGAGGATGACCGTAGAGCCTGCCGCCACCTGCGTACCGGCGGCAGGGTCGGTGCGGATGACCGCACCGGAAGCCACCGAGGTATCCACAGCCTGCGTGACCAGCACCGAAACGCCCAGTGCCTTGAGCTGCTGTTCGGCATCGGTCTGCACATAGTTGGTCAGGTCCGGCACGGTGACATACTGGGTGCCCAGACTAACGGTCAAAGTCACGCTTTGTCCCTCGCGGACGGTGCGGCCGGATACCGGCGACTGCTTATAGATATAACCGGCGGCGTAGTTGCTGTTGTACTCTTCTTCCCACTCCGGGGAGATCTGGCCGGATGCGATTTGATCCGTGGCCATGGCCTGATCCTTGGTCATGCCGATATAATCCCCAAGGGTGACATCGGCCTTGTTGTTCATCAGGTTGGAGGAGTCGTTCAGGATCATCCAGCACAGTGCCATGCAGGCCAGTGCAAAGGCAATGGTGATGCCGAACAAGGCCGGCAAAAAGACAGTGCGGCGTTTTTTGCCCGGTTTTCCCTTGCCTTTTTTGCGGGGTGCGGGCTGTTCGTTCTGACGGATCGCGCGGTTCTGGTTCATGGTACGTTTCACCACCTTTTCGGGCGCTTCTTCTGTAATATACTGATATTCAAACAGCACGGAGGGGTTCTGCACATAGGTGTCCAGTGCTTCCAGCATCGCCCGTGCCGAAGGGTAGCGGTTCTGAGGGAGCTTTGCCATGGCCTTTTCGGTGATCTCCACCAGCGCATAGGGCACTTCCGGTGCCAGTTCGTGCAGCGAGCGGGGCTCGTCCGAGATTTGCTTGATGGCAACCTCCACCACGTCGTCAGCATCAAAGGGCAGATGACCAGAGAGCATCTCGTACATCATGACGCCCACAGAGTAGATGTCGCTGGTGCGGTCGGTCTCGTCTCCTTTTGCCTGCTCCGGGCTGATATAATGCACGCTGCCCATTGCCTTGCCGGCCAGCATCTGGTTATCTGCCCGGGAAATGCGGGCGATACCGAAGTCCATCATGCGCAGCTGGCCGTTATCCAGCAGCATAATATTCTGGGGCTTGATATCCCGGTGCACGACGCCGTTGGCGTGGGCATGCTCCAGCGCCTTGAGGATCTGGGAGATGAAGTGCACGGTCTCCCGGCTGGAAAGCTTGCCGCCCCGCTCGTTGAGGTACTCCCGCAGGGTCATGCCGTCCACATATTCCATAACAATATACTGCAGATGGTCGTTGACCGAGACATCGTACACCTTAACGATATTGGGGTGATTCAGCAGTGAGATGGCCTTGGATTCGTTTTTAAAGCGGCGCACAAGATCCGGGTCGTGCATATACTCCCGCCGCAGCACCTTGACGGCCACCACAGTCCCGGCGGGCACAGGGCCGTTCTGTCCCCGCATGACTGCCTTATACACGTTGGCCATGCCGCCGGAGCCGATCAGCTCCTGCACCTCGTACAGACCGTCCAGTCTTTTACCGATCAGGTTATCCATGGCGCACCTCCATCGGCTCCACCCCCACCAGCAGGGCGGTAATGTTATCCGGGCCGCCGTTTTCGTTGGCGGTACGGATCAGAACGTCCGGCAGATCGTAAAAAGACCCGCTGCGCAGCAGTTGCTCCAGCTGCTCTGTGGGTACGGCATTGGTCAGGCCGTCCGTGCACAGCAACAGAACATCCCCTGCCTGCAGCGCTACTGTGGTGAACTCCGGCTCCAGCCGGTAATCCACGCCCAGCGCCCGGGTGATGATGTTTTTCTGCGGGTGATGCTCTGCCTGCTCCTGCGTGATGGTGCCGCAGTCCACCAGCTCCTGCACATAGGAGTGGTCGTGGGTCAG
>OKTC01000719.1_pt1 | contig 12412 bp, 10 predicted proteins | sample 1606181 | NCBI WGS metagenome assembly OKTC01 (sample SAMEA3879529, study PRJEB24766) | human gut metagenome | biome: human-associated habitat; feature: feces | place: USA | collected 1985/1987 | reverse complement strand
ATCCGAAACCCGAAATGGCGGAATGGGGAACGCCTTATTTCCTGGCATGGACCACTACTCCGTGGACATTGCCTTCGAATACGGCATTATGCGTAGGGCCGAAAATAGACTATGTGGCTGTGCAGACTTACAACGGATATACCGGGGAAAAGATGACCGTAGTGTTGGCGAAAGCTTTGCTTTATACTCACTTTAACAAGAAAGCGGAAGAATTGGCGCTGGAAGACTATAAGCCGGGTGACAAACTGATTCCGTTCAAAGTAGTGGGTGAATATAAAGGACCGGATCTGGTAGGCATGGAATACGAACAGCTTATTCCTTGGGTGAAACCGGTGACAGTGGATGAAAACGGGAAATGGCAAGAAGCGGCCGGTGAGGCATTCCGCGTTATTCCCGGTGACTATGTAACTACCGAAGATGGTACGGGTATCGTACATATCGCTCCGACATTCGGTGCAGACGATGCTTTTGTGGCACGTGCGGCAGGTATTCCTTCTCTGTTCATGATAAACAAGAAGGGGGAAACCCGTCCTATGGTGGATCTGACTGGTAAATTCTATCTGTTGGACGAACTGGACGAGGCTTTCGTAAAGGAATGTGTGGACGTAGAGAAATATAAGGAATATCAGGGCCGGTGGGTGAAGAATGCTTATGATCCTCAGTTTACTGTAGATGGCAAGTACGATGAAAAAGCTGCCGCTGCCGCCGAATCACTCGATATCTATATCTGTATGATGATGAAAGCCGCCAACAAGGCGTTCAAGATAGAAAAGCATGTACACAATTATCCGCATTGCTGGCGTACCGATAAACCGGTGCTCTATTATCCGTTGGACAGTTGGTTTATCCGCTCGACTGCCGCCAAGGAACGCATGATGGAACTGAACAAGACCATCAACTGGAAACCGGAATCTACCGGAACAGGCCGTTTCGGCAAATGGCTGGAGAACCTGAACGACTGGAACCTGAGCCGTTCACGCTACTGGGGTACTCCGCTTCCTATCTGGCGCAGTGAGGCCGGTGAGGAAATCTGCATCGGTTCGGTAAAAGAACTGTATAATGAAATCGAGAAATCGGTAGCTGCCGGATTCATGACCGAAAACCCATATAAGAAACTGGGCTTTGTGCCGGGCGACTACCAGAAAGCAAACTACGACAAGATTGACTTGCATCGTCCGTACGTGGACGACATCGTATTGGTGTCTGCCAGCGGTCAGCCGATGAAACGTGAAAGCGATCTGATTGACGTATGGTTCGATTCGGGTGCCATGCCGTATGCACAGCTTCACTATCCGTTCGAAAACAAGGAAATTGTAGATAACCGCTCATACTATCCGGCCGATTTCATCGCCGAAGGTGTGGACCAGACCCGTGGATGGTTCTTTACCCTGCATGCTATCGCTACAATGGTGTTCGACAGCGTGGCTTACAAGAACGTGATTTCAAACGGTCTGGTACTCGACAAGAACGGTAACAAGATGTCCAAACGTCTGGGCAACGCCGTTGACCCGTTCGGTACCATCGAAAAATACGGCTCCGACCCGTTGCGCTGGTACATGATTACCAATTCATCGCCGTGGGATAACCTGAAGTTCGATGTCGATGGAGTAGATGAGGTACGCCGTAAATTCTTCGGTACTTTATATAATACGTATTCGTTCTTCGCCCTGTATGCGAATGTAGACGGATTTACTTATGCGGAACCGGATGTCCCGATGACGGAACGTCCGGAAATTGACCGCTGGATTCTGTCGCTGCTCAATTCCCTGATTAAGGAAGTGGATGCCTGCTACAACGATTATGAACCGACAAAGGCCGGTCGTTTGATTACTGACTTCGTGAACGATAACCTGAGTAACTGGTACGTTCGTCTGAACCGTAAACGTTTCTGGGGTAGCGCGATGTCAACCGACAAGCTGTCAGCATACCAGACATTGTACACCTGCCTGGAAACCGTTGCCAAACTGATGGCTCCGATTGCTCCGTTCTATGCGGACCGTCTGTATATGGACCTGATTCAGGTAACCGGCCGTGACAATGTGGTATCAGTTCATCTGGCCGACTTCCCGGTTGCTGATGAGACACTCATCAACAAGGAACTGGAAGCTCGTCAGCAGATGGCACAGGATGTTACTTCTATGGTATTGGCATTGCGTCGTAAAGTCAATATCAAAGTACGTCAGCCGCTGTTGTGTATCATGATTCCGGTAGTGGATGAAGAACAGAAGCGTTACATCGAAGCGGTAGAAGACCTGATCCGCAGCGAGGTGAACGTGAAGGAAATCAAACTGGTAGACGGCGCATCCGGTATCCTGGTGAAGAAGGTGAAATGCGACTTCAAGAAGCTGGGCCCGAAATTCGGCAAACAGATGAAGGCCGTAGCCGCTGCTGTAGCCGAGATGTCGCAGGAAGCGATAGCCGAACTGGAAAAGAATGGAAGCTATACTTTCGACTTGAACGGTACACCGGCTGTTGTGGAAGCCGCAGATGTGGAAATCTTCAGCGAAGATATTCCGGGATGGCTGGTTGCCAACGAAGGTAAACTGACTGTAGCTCTGGAAGTTACTGTAACCGAAGAACTGCGTCGGGAAGGTATTGCCCGTGAACTGGTCAACCGTATCCAGAACATCCGGAAGAGCAGCGGATTCGAAATTACCGATAAGATTGCTATCGTTTTGTCGAAAAATCCGAACACAGACGAAGCGGTAAATGAATATAATACTTATATTTGCAACCAGGTACTGGCTAACTCGCTGGTATTGTCGGATGGACCGGTAGAAGGCACGGAACTCAATTTCGATGACTTCTCACTGTTTATCCAAGTAACCAAATTGTAATGTGACCCATCCATCCGGAATTTTCCGGATGGATACTACTTTTTATTTATAACTTTTAAAACCTTTAACACTATGGCTGAAAAGACAAGATACTCCGACGCTGAACTCGAGGAGTTTCGCGCCATTATTATGGAGAAGCTTCAGCTTGCTGAACGCGACTATGAGAAACTGAAAAGCAGTATCATGAACACAGATGGGAATGATACAGACGATACATCGCCTACATACAAGGTTTTGGAAGAAGGTGCGAATACCTTGTCCAAAGAAGAAACGACTCGTCTGGCTGCCCGTCAGTTGAAGTTCATTCAGAATCTGCAGGCCGCTTTGGTACGTATCGAAAACAAGACCTATGGTATCTGTCGTGAAACAGGAAAACTGATTCCGGCTGAGCGTTTACGTGCCGTACCTCATGCTACATTGAGCATTGAGGCCAAACAAGGAAAGAAATAAAAAGAGGTTGCCTGTGCAGACAGGGTTCTTTTGAAAATGAAGAGGCTGTTTCAGATTCAGAGATTCGTTTCCTTCCATACTTGGAAACAAGTCGATGGAAACCTGGATCAGCCCCTTCTGTTTTTTGGACAGAAGAATAAGCATTTTAGATAGAAGGAACAGAAAGTCTCTTCTATGGTTTTAACAGTAAAAAGTAATCGTATTATCAGGAAACAGTTATGAACAAATATCTCTCTCAAGGTCCGTTGGCCGCACTGATTGTGGCAACGGTACTTGTAATCGACCAGATTATCAAAATCAGTGTCAAGACCAGCATGTATCTGCATGAAAGTATCCGTATAACCGACTGGTTCTATATCTATTTCACAGAAAATAACGGGATGGCTTTCGGTATGGAGATTTTTGCCAAACTGTTTCTTACCTTGTTCCGGATTGCCGCTGTTATCCTGATTACGTGGTATCTGGTCAAACTGGTGCGACGTCCGGCGGCAGAACGGGTGAAGAACGGTTTCATCGTCTGTCTGTCACTGATTCTGGCAGGTGCCATCGGAAATATCATCGACTGTGTATTCTACGGCGAAGTCTTCAGTGCCAGTACCCCGATGTCTGTCGCGAAATGGGTCCCTTGGGGCGAAGGATATGAAACGCTGCTGCACGGAAAAGTGGTGGACATGTTCTATTTCCCCATCATCGATACCTATTGGCCTGACTGGATGCCGCTGGTGGGCGGAGACCATTTCATCTTCTTCAGTCCTATCTTCAACTTTGCCGATGCTTCCATCAGCTGCGGTATCATTGCCCTGCTTCTGTTTTACAGCCGGTATCTGAACGGGGGAGCACATGTACAGGATTCTTCGGACACAGACAAAAAGCAATCATGAAACGCCTTATGAAATATCCGTATCTGACACTGGTTTTACTGGCAGGAGGAATGTTCGCCTGTGGAAAGAAGATCCCGAGTGACATCATCCAGCCTGAGGCGATGGAGAATCTGCTGTATGATTATCATCTGGCCAGTACCTTAGGAAATAATCTTTCCGGCTCTGAGACCCAGAAGCGGAAAGCGTATTACGATTATGTCTTCCAGAAACACCAGGTGACGGAGGCGGAATTCGATTCGTCGATGGTCTGGTATACCCGCCATACGGAGGAGTTGTCGCAGATTTACGAGAACCTGCAGAAACGTTACGAAGCGGCCGAAAAGCTTGCCCGGAAGCAGGTGGACCGCCAGAGCGGACAAATCAGCGTTTCACAGTCCGGCGATACGGTGGATATCTGGCGCGACCGTTCCATCTATTGGCTGACAAATTCTCCGTTGACCAATAAGGCTGTCTTCAATTTCAAGGCGGATACGACATTCCGTCCGAAAGACATATTGGTGCTCGAAGCTGATTTCAACTTTATGCCTGCTCAAAATGCCGGAAAGGCTGTCATGGGATTGAACCTCATCTTCAAGAATGACAGTCTGCAAGGTCTTACCCGTGTAGTACGTCCTGGTAAACAGAGACTATATTTCAAGCCGGATTCGGCCTTTGAGTTCAAGGAGATTATCGGATTTATCTATTACGAACCTACCGAACCGGAGCAGCACGGACATGTATTGGCGAGCGATATCCACTTGTACCGTTATCATGTGAAAGAGGAAGCTGCCGATTCGTTGGCTGTGCAGAAGAATGATTCCTTGAAGGCGGATTCTGCCAAAGCGGATACCGTCGCACTGGATTCGGTCTCCAAGCGTTTGAAACGGGTGAAGGACCTGAAGCCGGTGAAAAGATAAGGAATCGGATAAATACCAAACGGATTCAGGAAAATGATTAGGCGGATAGCTGTACACCGGGTTTGGAATGTGCGTGAACGTAGTTGCCGCGACATGCAGGTCGTAGAGGTGGATGCTGCGACACACTGTGTGGAGCGGGTGTATCCGCTGGTGGAAGAAATCCGGAATACGGAGTGGTGGGGCGGACTGATGATTGTATCTCCCGTTCTTCCTTTACTTCCGGAGGCAGAAGAAGATTTTCAGGCTTATACCCGACGGATGAATGTGCCGGAAGGGGAGGATGAGGCCCGGGAGTATGCCTTCTATGTCGTTGGTTTCCGCCTGGCTGACAGCTGTTTCGGAGCTGCCAGCCGCATGACTCGTGTCTGACAGCTTATTACTGCATCCTGCGGCGGAATTCGGCGCAGACAACGGCAGTAGCTACCGCTACATTCAATGATTCGCTGGTTTCGCATCCGGCAGGATAGTTCGGGATGAGTATCCGCCGGTTGATTCGTTGGCGGATTTCGCTGCTGATTCCGTTTCCTTCATTTCCCATGACAATGATTCCCCGGTCGGCCAATTCCTGGGAATATAGATTCTCGCCGTCCAGGAAAGTTCCGAATACAGGAATGTCTTTATCAAGCGAACTCAGAAAATCGGCCAACGGGCAGTAATGGAGGCGTACCCGTGCCAAGGCTCCCATGGTGGCCTGTACACATTTCGGGTTATAGACATCGGCTGTCCCTGCGGAGCAGAAGATGTCATGAATACCGAACCAGTCAGCTATACGCACAATGGTCCCCAGATTTCCGGGGTCCTGTACATCGTCCAGTGCCAGACAGAGTGTCTGTGCCGGTAGGTCCGTATCTGTAGGGTATTCCGGAATCCGGAAGACAGCCAGTACTTCCTGCGGATGTTTCAGCAGGCTGGCACGGGTCAGTTCTTCTTCGGTCGCTTCAATCGTTTCTTCTGCGTGCGCTTCGGGGTGGGCAGCCAACCACGAGGGGAGGGCTACCAACAGTTGACACGCAAAATGTCCCAGCAAATCGCCGACCAGTTTGGGGCCTTCCGCCAGAAATACCTTTTCTTCTTTTCTGAATTTCTTCAGTTCCAGTGAACGGATGTATTTGATTTTGTTTTTACTCAGTGTCATAGATATGGAAAAACAGATTCGTACGGTATGTAATTAATTGGGGGTTTAGTTTACAAAGATAGGCATTCTTTTTGAGACGATGGTCAAGAAAGGCTGCAATCTTGTGTCCGTTCGCATTTTCAAGGACGGGTGATGGCAAGAAAAGAATATTCTTTAATTCTGCAAAAAGAATATACCTATCTGAAATCAAAAGAGTTAGAAGAATTACCCCTTTTTCGGGTAATGAGTTGGCAACCGTCCTAATTGCCGTAGTCTGCATTGCTTTGCTTGTTTAGGTAACTCTTGTGGATGCAAAATTAGTATAATCTTCTAAAATCTCAAAAAACGAGCTACAAAAGAGGATGGAAAATTTCTATTTGCTCTTTTAATGCTGTTTCAGAAAGCCTTATATTCCATTCAAAATCTTCATAGCTTGAAACTTCTGTTGGAATATGAAACTGATATTCAATCAGACGAGCATCGCTATCATCACCATATCCTCGCAAGCTATATGATTTCAGTCCATTTTTATCCGTTGTCGGATGGACAAACATACCGATACGCCCTTTCATTCGATATAAGTAAGTAATGACTTGGTTTACATCGGCAACATAATCAATCTGGCTCTTGTATTTGGCATCTAAGATGATGCTTCTTTTTTTGTCATAAAAATCAGGATAACGCAAAAAAGCGTTTCTTCTCTTATTCTCTATCAGACTATATCCCAACCAAACACCTCCAGTATTCTGCCTGTTATTCGGATGCTTGAATCCTAACGGAACAAGCAATGTGTTTAAATACTCTTCCCAAAGCCATGATACATCAAACAGAATGCCATAAATTTCATCCTTGTTTTGTCCGTATCTTAATCGTTCATGGCTTAGTATTTTCAAGCAAAGCTTTTGTAAAGGTACATATTGTGTATAGTAGGGGTGGACAACAGGTCTCAAATTGCTTTTGATAACCTGCAGCCTGTCTTGTTTCTGATACGTTGAGGTAGCCGAAACGATTTGGAAAACATTTTTTTGCGTATCTACGTTTGTGTGTAATACCATTTCGCCCAACCGTTTAGTGCGAATATATTCTACCGTATGACGTATCAGTTGGGTCACATGATTGTCATAACTGAATTCCCTCGTGCGGTATGCCACACGCCCGTTGAAGGGCACATTGCACTTGATATGCCGACTGATGTCAATCGTGCCTCTAAGGTTGCAGTCGTTATATTCGTTTCGCCGATACTCCTTGTAAAGACCTTGCACCAACGCTTTATTCAGGAAATAGGGAAACAGATGCAGCAGGAAATCAAACACCTGCTCGTCTGTAGCCGTATGCTTCAGATTGAACAGATTGACGGATAAGACCTTTTTCAACATATAATGCAGGAAATAGTCATCACCGTTCTCCGTCCCGAACCGTGAGCGGATAGTTATGTACATATCATTCAGACCAATGAATCCTGCTAAATTGCCTGTTTTCACCACATAGCGGTTTTCTTTAGGTGCAATGTCAAACAGGTGTTGCTTGCCTATGCAGTCTTCACACTCCTGAAAGGATAAAGGGAAAACGAGCAAAGGCTTTCCCTTGTCGTCCACCAAAGAAGAAACCGGAGTGTTGGCAAAAGGCAACAACCTTTCCACATTCTCCGTCAGAAGATGTTCGCTATTGTCTTTCCACTCCATCATTCGTATACACCTTCCGAATAATACACTTCTTCCAATTTTTTCAGGTTATCAGCCGCATTGAATGACCCTCTCAGGTATTCAAAAAGCACGCCTCGCAAATGGTTTTCCCATAATTGCCGATAAGCTTCCGGTAAATTATTTTTATAGTCGTATAGTTCCATTTTTTTGAAGTAGGCACCTCCAATATGATAAGCTGCGCTAAGCCCTTCAATACCTTCATTGGTTTCTTCGTTCCAAATGGCGTTGTTCAGGCGATTCATCTTGCTTACAATTTCATCTTTCAATTCTCCAAAACTATCCAGCATGCCAGTATTCTCGTTTGCCTTTATTTCTTTCCATGCAAAGCGGCGGCGCATGGCGAAATCCATACTTTCCACACTCCGGTCAATATCATTCATTGTCCCGATGATATAGACGTTTTCCGGAACATAAAAGCCTTCATAGAACGGGTCATCCTCATTGGTTATCATGTTTTGATATTGAGTTTTAACCCGTACTTTTTCACCTCGATAGCCAGGGTCTATACTGAAGAACAGCTCTCCGAATATCTTGGAGATTTCACCACGGTTTATTTCATCGATGATAAAGACATAGTTCAAGATATCTTCTTCTTTCTTGTATTTTTCAAGAATATAATCTCCGATTGTTTTTGTATATGTATCATTGGGATGACATTTTCTTGTTTTTAAATAATTTATCATTTTATCATCAGAAGCGACCCAATTTGATTTTTCAGGAACTGAAATGACTCCATTATCATTAATAGAAACTTTAATTATCGTATCACTTCTGAAACTTTTCAGTTCTATCGTTGAGTTTCTTAAGTCCTTTTTGAATTGTTGTAGCATTGATGCGTAATCACAGCTTCCATTTCTTTTTATCGCCCTTTTACAAAACTCCTTAAGCACCCCGTCTTTCCGCTCAAATCCTATATTTCCTCTGCTATCGAGCGGTGTCGGCCTTAAACCTTCAACAAAATCTGTATAATCATACGACGGATGAAACTGCACGAACTCATATTTCGCTCCCATAGCTGTAACAATCTCACGTGCCAAATAAGTTTTTCCTGTGCCTGGCGCACCAGTCAGAATAAGATTCTTATTTGCCTCCAATAAAGCTATATATTCATTGCACCTATTTGTTGTTTCCATATCTGTATGATTTGCTTTTAGTATATAATCAGTAATATATTGTGGTATATCTTTTTGTGTCAGTGTACCATAGGGCTGCCACATTTTTTCTGGAGCATGAATATGCAAGTCGGACGTAGGTATAAATCCTTGCTCTTTAAAACAAATCCATGCAACATTAATATAATGAGAGTAATAAGTTTCCTCACCATCATCATCAACTCCTGCTTTATGAATATTTTCTTTAAATCGGTAAGAAGATGTCGCTATTCCTATGCCCCAAAGGCCGTATGCGTTATTCGTGCAACAGATAATGTCCCCCTCTTTAATTTGCTTTATTAAAGTAAAAGCCGTAATGGCTTTAGCATCATCCACATATTCTTTTGTTATTTCTTCCAAAGTGTAGTTAGAATAATCTGTATCATTCCATCCTATCGCCATGATTCCTTTCTTAAAAAAACTTTTCCATGCATCCTCTTTCTGTCCACTGCAATGGGTAGGACAAATGAAATAACATTTGTGGTCAGATTGCAAATCTGATATGTCTTGATTATAAGGGATAAAAAACTGAGCAGATTCTTTTTTGATGCCAATTGAAAGCATAAAATTCTTGAATTGCTTACTCAAAAACTCATTCTCTGATATTTTATACAATTTATTCCTACGAAAATATTCATTAGTTTGTGTACCATCTCCATGATTTTCTGTATGCTTGGCTATATTATTGTTCTTATACCCGACAAAACGGCTTGGAGCAAAAAACAGCATATTTCCAAATGGTTCAACTATATACCATTTGCCTTGTTTAAATCTGTTCAATGCCCAATCCCTTTCTTCTTCCGAATTACTTCTGAGATAAGAGTAAAGAGTATATATGTTTTTTATAACATCGGTTCTATTTTCAATGAAATCTGTTCTTTCCATGTTTATATCTTTATTGTGCAAATTTACAATTATTCTATGACTATCAAATACTTGTGAGCCAATTTTAATTAAAAATGATACAATCTCATTGGAACTTATAAAATAGTTTTGGTCTGCCCAAAACACAAACTTGCTATCCTTCCGTTGGCATTGTTTATAATCCCAAGCCTTTGCTTTTACGAGGCGGTGTAACCGTCCTTCGAATGGATGAAAACAGCCTGTCAAACTGCTCCTTGAACCATTCCCCTATCACTTGTCCGTTGATGGCAAGTGCGAGTTTAGACCTGTCTTTCGGGTCTTTTACCACTTGGAAACCAGCTTCCTCAGTTTTGAACTTCCGCCTGTGCTCCTCCGAATAGAGTTCGCCTTCGTAGAACAACGGCTTGCCGCTGATGAGCGTGGCGGTCTGCCTTTCGCTGAAGCCGACTTTAAGGCAGAACCTCTCCATGTACACCAACTCTTGGAACAGCGGAAACCATTTCTTGGCTTTTTGGATAATGGATTTCAGGAATGACACTTCCTTTTGGTGTTCCGCTTCCTTGTCCGCCATTTCCCTGCGGTGTTGGGCTTGCAGTTCCATCAGCTGGCGGCTGTGTTCATCCTGCTGCCGCTGCATCTGCTGTTGCAACACTTCGATGCTCTCGTCACGGGCTGCGACCTCGCCTTGTAGGGTGCGGTTGTCGGCTTCATGCTCTTTCAGCTTGCCGCTGCCCAAAAGAGAACCGACCTTTGCCACGAATGCCGCTTTCGCCTCGGTCTTGGCGGCTTCCAGCTTTTCAGATTTGATTTCTTTCCGTACTTCGTCAAGCTGCCGTTCCGCCTGTTGCTGCTCGGTTTGCAACTGCCGCACGTTGGCTTCAAGCACTCCCGTCTGCCGTTTCAGGTCACGGTAGTATTGGGCGGTGGTGGTGTGCCGTGCCTCCGAACCCCGTATGCCACGCTGCAAGCCGTATTTCGCCATCGCTGCGGCGTAGCTGTCGTGGTAGGCGACAAGCCTTTCACGGGTCAGGAGGTCATCGGCACACAGACGAACGGCGTTGGCTTTCTTGCGGTAGGTGCGTTTGCCCTCCGTCTGCTTCCGCTTGGCTTTCCTGCGCTCGCCCGTCACTATCGGCACGACCGTGGCATGGATGTGCGGCGTATGCTCGTCCATGTGCAGCACAGCCGATACGGTGTTTTCCCTGCCGAATGTGCGGTGCAGCCATTGGAGGTTGTCATCGCACCATTCGGATAGTCTGCCCTCGTCCTGCACTCTTACCATGTCCTCGTGTGTACCCGAAAGCACGATGCGGATTGCCCTCACTTGGTCGGACGTTATCTTCCGCCTGATGCCTGCCGTGCGGATGCGGTGGCTTATCGCCTCGGTGCGGTCTGCTACGCCATCGGGAAACTCCACCAGTTCACGGTTGAGATGGGTGCGTGTGGGGTCTGCGTTCTTGGGCGTGGTCTTGCGTTCTATGTGGTCGGATGCGCCCGTGTCAGCCGACCCTTTCGCTTTGTTGATTTGGATGCTGATATATCCCATGTTCGTTTCTTGTTTTTGAGGTCATACAAACTTGTTTGTCGGTATCCGCTTGTACCTGGAGCCTGAAAAGACAGGGAAAGGTATTGACCTTGACGTATGACAAGACAAAAGGTTATGTCGGAAGTGCTGTCCTGACACTGCGGGTGACTGACATCCGGGGTGCACAGACGGAACTCAAAATCCCTTTCAAGGTAGTAGCCAATGTAGCCCCTGTGCTTGGCAGTCCGATAAAAGACGTACACATACAGCGTGTAGGCGAAACGGTCACTGTCAATTTGAATGACTACTTCACCGATGCCAATGAAGAAACATTGCAATACCTGTGTACCACTCAGGGAACAGCCGCTGCAGCTACGGTGAAAGAGGGTATATTGACGCTGACAGGAAAACAGAACGGTCGGACCACTGTACGTGTACAGGCAAGAGACATCTGCGGAGAGCAGGTAGAGACTACGTTTACGGTCGTGGTAGGACAGAATGATTCCTCGTCAGGCCTTACGCTTTACCCCAATCCGGTGAGCGACGTATTGAACATTCGTGTAAATGCGGATATGAAAGAAGCGGCACAGGTACGGTTCTATGGTTCCACCGGTTCTCTTATGTTTGAAACGAAGGCTGATTTCTCCGGGAACCAGACAGTCCGTATGAATGTAGCTTCGTTGAATCCGGGAAGTTATATCGTGGAAGTACGTTCTCAGGGAGTGAGCTATAAAGGTAACATCATCAAGAAATAAAGCATGTTGAATATGAGAAAACTAATCTATACCCTTAGTCTGGTGGGCGGGCTGTTGTCCGCTTCTACCCTCCATGCACAAGGCATTTTTTCCACTGCTGAGCTGAGTAGAAGTTCCCGAAGCATTTCGATGGGAGGTATCACTTCGGTGTCGGGTCCCAATGCCTTCTCTGTTTATGAAAATGCATCGGCTGTCGCCTTCTCTGATAAAAAACTGGAAGCCGGAGCCATGTATAC
>OKTC01000718.1_pt1 | contig 12417 bp, 9 predicted proteins | sample 1606181 | NCBI WGS metagenome assembly OKTC01 (sample SAMEA3879529, study PRJEB24766) | human gut metagenome | biome: human-associated habitat; feature: feces | place: USA | collected 1985/1987 | reverse complement strand
TTGAACCGTGGAGCGGCGAAAAAGACTATTCTATCGGCGACAGGGTGCGCGACGGTGGTAAGCTCTATCGCTGCTACAACGCGATATCCGCCAATCCCACATGGTGTCCGAGCGTAACCCCAGCGCACTGGGAGCGCGTGACGGTAGACGAAGACGGCACAATTGATAATCCTATCACGGCGGCGGCTGGCATGAGGTATTACAAAGACCTATATTATGTTGACGGCGGCAAAATTTACAGATGCACAAGAGACGACAGCGGCGGCGAGGGCACGGTCATGCACTATCTGCCGTCGCAGCTTGTGGGCATTTACTTCGAGGAGGTGCGAGAGTGAGAATTTGTATATCCGTGGGTCACGGAAAATCGGCGGGCGGCGGCTATGACAGCGGCGCGGTCGGCGGAGGCTTTCATGAGTTTCGCATAGCGCGAAAGATAGGCTTTTATATCGCCGAGGCGCTCAAAAAATACGGCTGTGATACGATACTCATAAACTACGATGCCGATATGTATCTGACGGACAGGATAGCTTATGTCAACCGCGAAAACTTCGATCTGGCTGCCGAGATTCATCTGAACGCAGGCGGCGGAACGGGGAGCGAGGTCTATTATAAACACGCCGATGAGGGCGGCAAAAAGCTCGCCGCGAAGATAAGCGCGGGCATTGCGAAGACATTTTCACTGCGCGACAGGGGAGCTAAAACAAAGCTCAATTCCGCAGGCGGCGATTATTTCGGCTTCGTCCGCTCGGTCAGATGCCGCAGTCTGCTCATTGAGACCGTGTTCATAGACAGCTCTTCGGACAGAAAAAATGTCGAAACGGAAGCGGGACAGAAAAAGTGCGGCGAGTCGATTGCCGCATCGATAGCCGAATTTTACGGGCTTTGCGTGAAAAATGAGCCGCGAAAAGTCGCGCAGTATGCCGATATCAGAGCGGGCGACCGCGTGAAAATTATAGGCAAAAACTATGCCACGGGTCAGCGCGTTCCGTCGTGGGTGAAGCTCAGAACGCATACCGTCGCAAAAGTCGAGCCGAGCCGCGCACTGCTCAAAGAGATAAACTCGTGGGTCAGGCTCTCTGATTTGAGACTCGCGGCGAGACCGTCCGTCTCGGTCGGGAGCGTTGTTTTTATAAAGTCCGGTGCGGTCTACGGCGGCTGCACCTCGGCGCGCGGAAAGCGCGTGCCCGATTCTCAGCTCTCGCCGAAAAAGCACACCGTCACGAAAGTTCAGCAGAACCGCGGCACGCTCGAAGCCCTGCTCGGAGATATCTCGAGCTGGGTCGCGGTCGGCAGTCTCGAGGAGGTGTGAGATGAACGCAGAAATAACTGTGGCACTGCTCTCTGCGGCCGGCACGCTCATCGGATCGCTCGGCGGCATACTCGCGTCGAACAGGCTGACGAATTATCGCATCGCGCAGCTCGAAAAGCGGGTCGATAAGCACAATAATCTCGTCGAGCGCATGGCGGCGGCAGAGGATTCGATAAAATCCGCGCACAGGCGCATAGACGATATCACGCGCAGAAAATAAGGGGGATTTTTCATGAAGAAGCTTTTTGAAAATATAACAAAAATATCTGTCGGCACATGGGTCAGGGGTATTTTGTCTCTTGTGTCAATAATCAATATGGCGCTGACCGCGTTCGGGAAAACACCGGTCAGCGTCGAATACAGCGAGCTATATACAATAATAAGCCTGATATTCACATTCATTGTCGGCGCTGCGAGCTATTGGAAGAACAACAGCTTCACTTCGGCCGCTATAGAAGCGGACAAATTCATGCACGAGCAGCGCATAGCGGAGGGCGAAGATGATAACGGCACTTCTCTATAATATAATGAATATCTTCGGGCTTTATCTCGCGGCGGTTTTAGCTGCGATATGCCGCATCTTAGAACTTCGCTGAAATAACACGAGCCGCCGCGGGGAAAACATCTTCGCGGCGGCTTTTTTGCTTCTTTTCTCTTCAAAAATGCTTGCAGATGCAACACTCTTGCGGTATACTGTTACATATTATATAAGTCAAATGTCCGCACAGCGGAAAAATATATTTTGGAGAGAAGAATATGCTGGATTTAAAACAGACCGACAGAATGCTCAGAAAGCTTGAGCGCTTTGTCGATATCATCGAGCCGATGATTTTTGAAAAAGTCGGCGAGCCGGGCCCCGTGAGCGCGTTCGCAACCCTCGAGCGTTTCCACTGCATCCCGGAGGACAGCCTTTTTGACCCCATCGAAAAGGGCTACAAATGGGGCGAGGAGTTCGGCTATTGCTGGTTCAAGACCGATTTTGTCGTCCCCGACGGACTCGGCGGAAAAGATATTTTTATCCGCCCGCATATCTCAGGCTATGAGGGAACCCTCTGGGTTGACGGAGTGCCCTACGGCAACTTCAGCACGAAGATAGTTTTCACCGGCCACGGCAACCACTACTGCGACCTGCTCAAAAAGGACGCAAAGGCAGGCGAGAAGATAGCCATCGACCTCGAATATTACGCGGGCCATTCTTATAAGGGCTGCCACCCGACCGAGAACAACCCTCTGCTCACCTATGATTTTTCATACGAGGGCATCGATATCTGCGTCAAGAACTATGCTGTCCAGGAGTTCTATTTCGATCTGCGCACCCTCGTTCAGCTCGTCAAGAACCTGCCGGAGAGCTCTTTCAGACGCGCTTCCGTTATAAACGAGCTTGAAAAAGTATTCAAAGAGATATATCAGTCACCCGACGATGTTGACCGTGACGAGTTCATGGCGGCTCTCGAGAGAGCGAAGCCCTATCTCAAAAAAGCACTCTCCGTCAAAAACGGCGACGATGCACCGAAGGCTGCGCTCATCGGACATTCGCATATGGACACCGCGTGGCTCTGGCATGTCGGCGAGACAGTCAAGAAGTGCGCGCGCACCTATGCAAACCAGCTCGCGCTCATGGACGAGTATCCGGAATATAAATTTATCCAGAGCTCCTCGTGCCACAGCGACTTCCTGCGCCGCAAATATCCCGACCTCTTCGCGCGCATTCAGCAGAAGGTCAAAGAGGGCAGATACGAGCCCAACGGCGGCGTGTGGGTCGAGTGCGACTGCAACATAACCTCCGGCGAGTCGATGGTCAGACAGTTCCTCTGGGGTCAGAGATTCACGAGAAAGTATTTCGACTTCACCTCAAATTGCTTCTGGCTGCCCGATACTTTCGGCTACAGCGCGGCTATCCCGCAGATAATGAAAGGCTGCTGCGTCGATTATTTCCTGACAACTAAAATTGACTGGAACGACACCAACACTTTCCCGCTTGATACTTTCTATTGGGAGGGTATCGACGGCACAAAGGTGTTCACCCATTTCAACCGCACCCACATCTGGCCCGATGCCGAGGATCTCATGACCTATGTCGCGGGCACTCCCTCGAATGACCATTCCTGCATCAAGGATAAGCGCGTCACCGACACCCGCGTTATCTCCTACGGCTACGGAGACGGCGGCGGCGGACCGCAGTTCGAGATGATCGAGGCGGCAAAACGCTGCGCCGATCTCAATGGCTGCCCGAAGTCCGAGCACAAGCTCGTCGGCGAGGCAATGAAAGAGATTGAGAGAGACGCGGTCGAGCCCGATACATACGCAGGCGAGCTCTATCTTGAGCTGCACCGCGGCACGCTCACAAACCAGCATGTTATAAAGCGCAACAACCGCAAGGCGGAGTTCGCACTCAGAGACCTTGAAATATTCACGGTAACCGACGCGGTGAAGAACAATAAGACGGCGGACAGCGCGGATATCGCTCCGCTCTATGAGAAGCTGCTCGTCAACCAGTTCCACGATATCCTCCCCGGCACCTGCATCCCGCGCGCCCATGAGGAGTCCCGCGCCATGACCACCGCGCTCATAACCCGCGCCCGCGATCTTGTCAAGGAACTCGCTCAGAGCGACAAGGAGGACTGCGTGACCGTCACGAACACCCTTTCTTTTGACCGCTCCGATGTCATTGTTCTCGACTACAGCGGCAAGATAGTTGACGGCGGCTACAGACAGCAGGTCTACACCGATGTCAGAGGCAACAAAAAGCTCATGGTCGGCGGCGTGACCGTCCCGGCATTTTCGAGCATCACCCTCAAGCTTGTCGACGGCAAGCCCGAAGAAAACAGCGTGTTCAGCCTCGATGATAACAGCCTTGAGACTCCGTTCGCGTCCGTCAAGTTTGCGGATAACGGCACGATTTCTTCCTTTGTCGATAAGCGCGCCGACCGCGAGATCTGCGGCGATGGATATAATCTCAACACCTTCATCATGGCGGAAGATTTCCCGTCCGAGTGGGATAATTGGGATGTTGACGCCGATATTGAGATGAAGTTCGAGGATGTCTCGAAGCTTGTCAGCCGCGAGGTCGTTTCGAACGGCTCCGTCGCGCTCGTTATCCGCAGCAAGTATGCGATAAGCGGCAAGTCGACCGTTACGCAGGATATGATATTCTTTGCGGACAGCGTCGAGGTGCGCTTCGACACCGTCATGGATTGGCAGGATAACCACCGCTTCCTCAAGACTGCGTTCGATACTTCTGTCAGGCAGGAGTTCGCCCGCTTCGATGTCCAGTTCGGCAATGTCAAGCGCCCGACCACCCGCAACAACAGCGTTGAAAAGGCGAAGTTCGAGGTGCTCAACCATAAATATACCGACCTCTCTGAGACCCGCTTCGGCGTCGCTGTTCTTAACGACAGCAAGTACGGCATCAGTGTCAACGGCGGCAAGCTGCGCCTGTCCCTGCACAAGGGCGGCCTGCGTCCCGATTTCAAGGGCGACAGAGGCATTCACCACTGCGTCTATTCGTTCCTGCCGCATGACAGCGGCTTCGATGCCGAGAATGTTATCCGCCCGGCATATGAGCTCAATGTTCCCGCCGCGGTGACTGCCGGCGAATATTCGGCTCAGAAGCTCATGAGCATCGACGCCGACAATATATTTGTCGAGGCAGTCAAGCCTTGCGAGGATGCTCAGCGTGCATTCATAGTTCGTATGTATGAGGCAGAGGGCACCTTCACAAACGCAAAAGTCAGCTTCTTCGGCGGCGCAAAGAGCGTGAAGATAACCAATATGCTCGAAGAGGAGCAGGGCGAAGTAGAGAGCATTGCGCCCGCGAAGCTTCAGTTCAGACCCTTCGAGATAAAGACCCTCAAGGTCACTTACTGAGGAGGAATATCATGACGGTCGAAAAGCTGGAACTCAAAAGCAATCCCGGGGCGACGCTCACCGCGTATCTGCTTGATACATCAAAAGAAATGCCGAATATGACCGACCGTCCGGCGGTTTTGGTCATACCCGGCGGCGGATACTATATGTGCTCCGACCGCGAGGCAGAGCCGATAGCCATGGCGTTCGCCGTGCACGGATATAACACTTTCGTCCTGCGCTATACCGTGGGCGAGGGCAAGGATTTCAAGATGCCCCTTGCCGATGCCGAAGAAGCGCTGACGCTTATACGCGAAAGGGCGGAGGAGTGGCATGTTATAAAAGACAAGATCGCCGCCATAGGCTTTTCCGCCGGCGCGCATCTTGCGGCAGCCCTCTCGACTCTCAGCAGCACAAGACCCAACGCGTGCATGCTCGGCTATCCGTGCATCCTCTCCGAGATAAGCAGTATTCTGGCGTTCCCCGTGCCGTCGCTCGAAGAACATGTGGATAGAAATACTCCACCCACATTCATCTTCGGCAGCGCGTCGGACAAAACCGTCCCGATAATAAACTCCATAAAATATGCCGAGGCGCTCACGAAAAATGAGGTGCCGTTCGAGATGCATATTTTCGCCAAGGGCTGGCACGGCTTCTCACTGTGCACCCCGAGCGTCTGCGATAAACCAGAGTCAGTTATAGAAAATGCCCGCGCTTCACAGTGGGTGAAGCTCTGCACCGATTGGCTCTCGGATACCTTCGCCCTCGGCGAAATCTAATAAAAATAAAATGAGTCTCCGTATATCGGAGGCTCATTTTTTATCTTAGCTCGCGGCCATCTCTTCGATTGAATTTCCGTGGATGACGCGCTCCGTCGTCTCTTCTTCGGGCTCTGTCGTCGCTTCGTATGGGGCTTCGCTCTTGAGATACGGGACATATAATGTCCTTATGGCCGGCCTCACCCAGCAAAATCGCTGCCCTTGCTGCGAATCTATCTGAGTTTTCGGCGTGCGTTCGGATATCCACAATATCGGTCTTTTGCGATGAATATACGAGGCTCCGAGCTTTATGTCATATATCGGATATGGCGTGTCGGCGATGGTGAGGTCTGCGGTGTAGAAAATCCTCATTCCCGGTTTGCATTGGAATTCGACCTCGGAGATCGCCGTGTTCCCGAGCGCGTCGGTTTTTCTTTTGATATTCAGCGGCTTGTTTTTTAGCTCCTGACCGTCTTCTTGAGTCAGGATGAAAAACGAGTCGTTGTTTCTGTATACCTGATATGTCATCAGACTTTTGTTTGCGTCGCTTTTCTCGAATTCAAGGCAGTCAACATAGTTTTTTATATTGTCCTTCTTGGCGGATTCTATGTCTTTCAGCTCAAAAGAACAGAGCAGCCGTTTCTTGCCGTCGTTATCCGTGACGCAGTATGTTAAATTTTCAAAATAATATGACGGATCGCCGGTAGTGCCCATCGTGTAAACGCCGGATTGAAGCTTGCCGTCGCTGTTCCTGCGGCTCTGATATTCCTTTGTGTATTTGATGCCCTGAAGAGACATGTCTGTCAGCTTGTCGATACTCGCCGTGTTGCGGAATCGCATAATCTCGCTGTTCGGCAGAAGCTTCAGAACCTCTCTGTCAACTCCGTAGTCCGCAAGGGTGTTTTCTATTCTCTCTCGCTCGTCTGCGTCCATTGCGATGTCCGCCGTGCTGTACGGCTCAATTTCGGCTTTTCTCGTCAGACGATATGCGTCGAAACCCGCGCATGCCGCGAGCACCAGCGCGAACGCGCAGAGCGTTACGGCGGCTTTCTTCAGCCCGGAGCTCTCCGCCTCATATTCGTGACCGCTTTCGTAGAGGAACTTATTTGCCCGCCGCAGAACGGCTATCGTGATTATCATGTTGAGTATAACCAGCGATATCGCGATAAGGAAGAAAATCGGCGCGTTTTCCGAGTTTAGGGATGCCGTTTTTGTGATGTACATATATATGTATGTCCCGCCGCTGAGCGCACTGAGAAGCACATTCGACACAGCGCACAGCGGGAGATGCAGAGCCTCTGCGTCCTCGCGGCCTCTTGTGAGATCAATCAGCCCGCCGACAAAAAGAATCCAGAACGCCGCGCCGCATATCGCGCCGAGCAGCGAAAGAATGAAGATTGGGAGCGGGTGATCCTCCGCAATCGGAGTCAGCACCGTTGACGCGCCCGAAAGAACATATTGTCCCATTATCGCGGCGAATGATAATCCGAGCTTCTTGTGTGCCTTGCGCAGGCAGAATATGCCCGCTATCATCAGCGATTGACCGAACAGCTTTATGAGTATGTCCATGCCGCTGAGCAGACTTATTTGGAACGATGCAAAGAAGAATCCGGCGATAACGAGCGCAAGCGCGCTCTTGAATCTGAGCTCCGGAAAGCTCGCGTGAACCTGACCGAGCTTTGTCTTGACATCGTTCTTGTCGCCCATGGAGTTCTCCGCTTCGATTGCCGCGTGCTCCTCGTCCATACCCCGCGCGAGGTTGCATTCGTAGGTGCACATCAGATGGTCATAAAGCTCATTCCTGGTGCTTTCGCGCTCACGGTCTGAGATTATATCGCCGCAGACATAGTCGAGAAATCCGTCAAACCTCTGCTGCAAGCTTCGCACCTCCCAGTACCTTTGAAACGGCGCCTGAGAAGCTCTGCCACTCGCGTTTTTTGTCCGCGAGCTCGGCGAGCCCCGATTCGGTTATCTTATAATATTTGCGTTTTCTGCCATCCGCTTCGCACCAATAAGATTCGAGCGAACCCTCTTTTTCGAGCGAGTGCAGAATGGGGTAGAGCGTGCCTTCGTTGAGGCTGAACACGTTTTCGCTCATCACTTCGAGCGTCTTGATTATCTGGTAGCCGTACATATCGGTCTTTGATATGACGCTGAGCACCAACAGCCCCGTGCTGCCCTTTGCGAGTTCCTTGCTTATTTTCATACTATCACCTCGTATACAATTTTACTCAATGCATTGAGTATCTATGCATATATGCTATCATGTATTTTCGCCTTTGTCAACAGAAAAAAGAAATTTTTGCATTCTTCGCCCGCATTGAATATGCAATACAGTTGTGGTATAATCTACCTGTTATTCAGTTCGGAGGTGCATTTTATGGATAAAAAGATAGCGGTCCTAACCGGGGGAACGTCAGGCATAGGCATGCAGACCGCGCTCGCGCTCAAAAGTGCGGGCTATACCGTTTATGAACTCAGCCGCCGTGCGCAGGGTGTCGAGGGACTCAACCACCTCGTCGCTGATGTGACGGACGAAGCGGCAGTGAAAAAAGCGGTCGATGAGATAGTCGCTCGCGAGGGCAAGATAGATGTGCTCGTCAACAACGCGGGCTTCGGCATCTCGGGCGCAGTTGAGTTCACAAAGACCGAGGACGCCAAGCGCCTTTTTGACACGAACTTTTTCGGCATGGTGAATATGAACCGCGCCGTCGTTCCGGTTATGCGCGAAGCGGGGCAGGGGAGAATAGTCAATATCAGCTCCGTCGCCGGGCAGATTCCGATTCCGTTCCAGACCTATTATTCCGCAGCGAAAGCGGCGACAAATTCATATACCATGGCTCTTGCAAACGAGCTTCGCCCCTACGGTGTCACCGTCTGCGCGGTTCAGCCGGGCGATATAAAAACGGGCTTTACAAAGGCGCGCGAAAAGACGGTCGACGGCGACGATGTCTACGGCGGACGCATCGGGCGCTCTGTCTCTCGCATGGAGCATGACGAGCAGACCGGCATGGATCCCGCAGTCGCAGGAAAATTTATCGCCAATGTCGCCATGAAGAAAAAGGTGAGCCCGATATACACCATCGGCGCGAGCTATTCGTTCCTGACCTTTCTCACCCGCCTCATGTCGTGGAAGACCATGAACAAGATAATCGGCGCGATATATGCAAAATAAGCGCAAAATTTGAATAGAGTCTCCGTTGCCGGGCGCGGCGGAGACTTTTTTAAGAAAAACTGAAAAAAATTGCAAATAAGGCTTGACAGAATGACGAATTTATAGTATATTAATCTGCGTCGTCGGACGAAAAACCGATCGATCAGGGAGCATAGCTCAGCTGGGAGAGCACTTGCCTTACAAGCAAGGGGTCACAGGTTCGAGCCCTGTTGTTCCCACCAAAATGGCCCGGTAGCTCAGTTGGTTAGAGCGCTAGCCTGTCACGCTAGAGGTCGACGGTTCGAGACCGTTCCGGGTCGCCATTCGCTGCTATGGCTCAGGTGGCAGAGCACATCCTTGGTAAGGATGAGGTCACCAGTTCGAATCTGGTTAGCAGCTCCATAAAGATCCCCGAAATCAAACGGTTTCGGGGATTTTTACTTTTATAATCGCAGAAACGGCATATAAAAAACAGCTCCGAGGCAACAGCTTCGGAGCTTATTTGCTTTTGTCGGGCTCGTCCGGAACATGGTGCATTATGCCGTCGACATCGCAGTTCAAAATATTGCACAGGTCATTTAACGTCACGGTGCTTATCGGCTTGTTATGCTTGAGACGGTCTATGAGACTGCGGCTGATGTTGAAGTCCCTTATCAGCTTGTATGTCGTCATCCCTCTGTCTTTCATGGTTTTGTAAAACGGCTCATAAGTAATCACAAAATCACCTCAACGCCATTTTAATTTATGCTCAATATGTTGACAATTGTCGATATATAGAGTATAAATATATACGACACCGAAAGCATATGAAACGCCGATCGACAGCGAATAATATTGAAATAAAGAATTTAAGACGGTTATTTATCCTCAAAACCCGTCAATTATACTAAGTATATTGTGCTTTTCTGACAGAGTGCTAATATATGATTGAGAGAATTCTGCCAAAGAGGCGTAAAGCACAGCCGAGGCATAAAACGGCACTGCCGTAAAAAATAATGCATAAAAACAAAACGGAGGTAAAAAACAATGAAAACAAAGCGAAAAAATATTTTCAAATCGCTTTTGGCGCTGACCCTCGCGCTCATCATGGTGCTCGGCGTCGCACCGATAAGCGAGCTTGCCGGTGTTGATTGGGCAAGCCTTTTCGCGCCCAAAGCCGAGGCGGAGGGGAAAACTTACGGCATCTATACCTACGAGGTCGGTACGGACGGCACGATCACCATAACCGGCTGTGACAAATCGGCAAAGGGCGCAATAACAATACCGTCTAAAATTGACGGAAAGCCGGTCACAAGCATCGGATACGCGGCTTTCTACAAATGTACCGGCCTCACAAGCATAACTATCCCCAGCAGCGTAACAAGCATCGGAATTCAGGCTTTCTTCGAATGCACCGGCCTCACAAGCATAACGATCCCCAACAGCGTAACAAGCATCGGAAACGGGGCTTTCGCCTGTTGCACCGGCCTCACAAGCATAACGATCCCCAACAGCGTAACAAGCATAGGAGACGGGGCTTTTCTCGATTGCACCGGCCTCACAAGCATTAATGTTGCAAGTGAGAATAATTATTATTCCGGCAATAACGGTGTTCTGTTTAACAAGAAAAAGACCGAATTAATAAAATATCCCGCAAGAAAATCTCAGACTTCATATACGATCCCCAACAGCGTAACAAGAATCGGAGACTCGGCTTTCGAAGATTGCACCGGCCTCACAAGCATAACAATCCCCAACAGCGTAACAAGCATCGGAGACTGGGCTTTTCACCATTGCACCGGCCTCACAAGCATAACCATCGGAAACGGCGTAACAAGCATCGAACTCGGGGCTTTCGACAGTTGCACCGGTCTCACAAGCATAACAATCCCCAACAGCGTAACAAGCATCGGATATGTGGCTTTCGAAGATTGCACCGGCCTCACAAGCATAACAATCCCAAACAGCGTAACAAGCATCGAAGGCAAGACTTTCTTCGGTTGCACCGGCCTCACAAGCATAACGATCCCCAACAGCGTAACAAGAATCGGAGACGGGGCCTTCTACGGTTGCACAAGTCTCCATACAGCCCACTATACTGGTACTTCTGAACAGTGGGCAAAAGTATCAATCGGTTCGAACAATGACTGTTTGGTAAACTGCATTGTATTCGGATCCGGCAGCAATGCCCCCTTCAACCAGCCGACCTACATCGCCGATATCTGGAGCGGAAACAGAGAGAAAAAAACTCCCGAGCATGAGAGCCTTTCATGGTATTACAACGGATATAAGCCCATAACGAGAACTATCGTCGAAGAGATGGGCGATACGGCTTTTAAATTTTGGGACGGCGTTAAATGCGTTTCCAATCCCGCGAATGGGGCTGAAATTGCGCTCAAAAAGGAAAAGCAGCGCGAGCTGATTATCTTTGACGCAATAAGGGATGTTCTCGGCAGCCCGGAGTTCAGTGATATTATTTCGACTTCTGCCGCGAGCGATCTTGTGGGCTGGACTAAATCTCTCAACAGCGCGGCAAAAAAGATATACGGCGCAGAGGGCATAAAAACCTTTGAAGATTTTTACAATAAGTACGGCAAGGATAATTCGAGCGGAAAGAAAAAGACAAAGGCACTTGTTGAAGCGGCGTATGAGGATTATCAGCAGGATGTCGGTGCGGTAAACTGTCTTAGCGATCTTCTGACATGCGTCGATTCGGTGCTGAAAATTGCAAAGTCATCAAAAGAAGTAATAAATGCTTTTGTCAACTGCATGATGGTCGCGAGAATGCGCGAAAGTTTGAAAGCCGTTATTGATGAGATGTACGCTCAGTCGACCGATTCGGATATGCGCACGGCGCTCAGCAATGTCAAAAATTATTGTGTGAGCGAGATGGATGCACTTGCCGGCACTATGGTAAGATCGGTGGCGGGAATCGGTGTGACCGTTCTGAAAGAGTTTGTAGGCGATTTTTGGGACGATCTGGCGAATATGGTTCCGATAGCCGGACCGATTATCAAAGGAGTTAAAATCGGTGCGGCGGCAGGCGAGGGCATCTGCAATATGCTTTTCTCAACCGGAAACACGCGCGACAACTACTATCTTGCCAAGAGCACGGTTGAGTTTGTTGACATAGCGAGAAAAGCGTCGATGTCCCTCCAGAAAAAGTATTCGGCAAACAGAACCACAGAGGCGGCGAATGCGTATATAGATTCCGTCAGACTCTATATCTCTGCTCTTAATCTCGATGCCGAAAACGGTCGCAAGTTCTGCAAAACCGCTTGCAACGACGGACTCATAAACGGCGTTTCAAACTGGATCAACGGCGGCAATGCGAAGTATGACGAGATAGAACGCTGCACCAACAGCATACA
>OKTC01000710.1_pt1 | contig 12548 bp, 15 predicted proteins | sample 1606181 | NCBI WGS metagenome assembly OKTC01 (sample SAMEA3879529, study PRJEB24766) | human gut metagenome | biome: human-associated habitat; feature: feces | place: USA | collected 1985/1987 | reverse complement strand
AAAATGTGACTTCTTTTTGAATTTGATGAAAAAGTCCTTGACTTTTCGTCTCTGGCAAAACAGCAAAGTCGATCCTTATTTCCTGCGGTGCAAGGCTGGCTCCCTTTGACATCCCCCAGCTTAGGGAGGTCATGGCCTATGACGAGCTGGAGCTTGACCGCATCGGGGATCGAAAAACGGCGGTGTTCTTTATCATCTCGGACACTACGCAAACCTATAATTTCCTTGTGGCTCTGGCCTTTTCGCAGATGTTCAATCTGCTGTGCGAGAGGGCCGACAATGTTCACGGAGGCCGCCTGCCCCATCATGTACGGGTGCTGTGGGACGAGGCCGCCAACACAGGGCAGGTTCCCCAGCTTGAAAAGATCGTGGCTGTCATCCGTTCCCGTGAGATCAGCTTAACGCTGTTCTATCAGCAGTTGGCGCAGTGTAAGGCGATTTACGATAAACACGCCGAAACCATTTTGGGAAATATGGACAGCGTGATATTCCTCGGGGGCCGGGAGGCCAGCACCATCAAGGAAATATCCGAGAACTGGCTGGGTAAGGCTACAATCTCCATGCAGACCGACAGCCGCTCCCGTGGCCAGTCGGAAAGCTACAGCCAAAATAACCAGCGGCTGGGCCGGGAGCTGATGACACCCAGCGAACTGGCGACCATGCCCGGGGATAAGTGTATTTTACAGCTTCGGGGCCTGCCCCCGTTCTATTCCCCAAAATACGATTTGAAAAAGCACCCGAACTACCGATATACGGCTGAAGCCGACAAAAAGAAAAACGCCTTTGACCTTGACCGGCTCATTAACCGCCGCAGGCGGCCCGGGCCGGACGAGCTGTGTGAGGTGTATGCCGTGGCTGTGCCGGACGATGGGCTCACAAGCGAGGACGAGGACATCCTCAATTATGATGACATCGACGATCCGGACGCCTTTGCATAAATAGGGCTTTGGGACAAAGTGTCCCGAAGTATGTAACCTGCCGCCAGAAATGGCGGCTTTTTTCATGGCCGGGAATACCCCCCGGAGAAAAGGAGGCTCTATGCAGTTTTTCACTTCCGCTATTGATACTTTGCAGACTCTTGTTGTAGCCCTCGGCGCTGGACTTGGCGTGTGGGGCGTTGTCAATCTGCTGGAGGGCTATGGATCGGACAACCCAGGTTCCAAAAGCCAGGGCATGAAGCAGCTCATGGCTGGCGGCGGCATCATCCTTTTGGGAACCACGCTGATCCCCCTGTTGTCTGGCTTGTTCTAAGGAGGGCTTATGGATTTTCTCACCGACTGGCTCACGAACTGGCTGAAAGAGCTGTTGATCAGCGGCATCATGGGGAACCTCGAAGGGCTCTTTGATACCGTCAATGCCAAAGTCGGAGAGATTGCGGTACAGGTAGGGACTACCCCGGCGGCATGGAACGCCGGGGTTTTCTCCCTCATCCGCCAGCTTTCCGAAACGGTGATCCTGCCGATTGCCGGATTGGTGCTGACCTTTGTTGCCACCTACGAGCTGATACAGATGCTTTTGGAAAAGAACAATATGCACGAGTTTGATGTGGCGAATATCTACAAATGGGTATTCAAAACCGCTTGTGCCATCCTCATTCTTTCCAACACCTTTAATATTGTCATGGCGGTGTTCGATGTGTCGCAGAGCGTGATTGCAGATGCGGCGGGGCTCATCCAGGGCTCCACCGACATTACACCGGATATGCTGGCGGAGCTGGAAACCACGCTGGAGGGCATGGACTTGGGGCCGCTCCTTGGACTGTGGCTCCAGTCCTCTGTAATCGGGCTGACCATGCAGATCATGGGGATCATCATTTTCGTTCTGGTGTACGGAAGAATGATTGAAATATATTTAATGACCAGTTTAGCACCCCTGCCCGTTGCCACGCTTTCCAACCGGGAGCTGGGCGGCACAGGGCAGAACTACCTAAAATCCCTGTTCGCCGTAGGCTTTCAAGGGATGCTCATACTGGTCTGTGTTGCGATCTATGCGGTGCTTATTCAAGGCATCGCCACAGGCGGCGATCCGATTGGAGCGATATGGGGAACCGTGGGCTATACGGTTCTTCTGTGCTTCATGCTGTTTAAGACAGGCGGCATCGCCCAGCGCATCTTCGGGGCGCATTAAACGGACGGACTTCGGGACAAAGTGTCCCGAGGCCGGGAAAGGAGGAAACAATTTTGAGTAAGGATGTCATATTAACCCCGGAACAAATCGCCGCCGAGGAGCGGCGCTGGCTGTTTGATGCGCCGATTGCGGAGCTGGCCGAGGTAAAAGGCGTGACGGTGGACGAGGCAGTTAAGCTGCGGACGGACGCAATTTTGCAGGAGGCCGCTGTTCCCATCGAAGTTACGGTTCGCCCGATTGAGCCCCAAGGCAAGCTCATCGGCTTTGCCAGCGTCAACTATGGCGGTGTAGTGATCGACGATTTCAAGGTGGTGGATGGCAAGAACGGGATTTTCCTCGGGGCTCCCAGCAAACCCGATCCCACCAGCAGGACGGGCTACCGCTCCACGGTGCGGGTCAATGACCGGGCCACCCAGGAGCGGCTCAATGCGGCGGGAGCCCAGGCGTACCATTCAGCGGTGGAAAAGCTCATCGCCCGGGCCGAGGCAGTCCGCCCCACCCCGATCAAGGAGCAGATGGCACAGGCCGCAAGGGAGGCCGGGAAGGAAAATGCCGCCCGAACCGCCCCGGCAAAGAAAAAGGAGGCCCGGGATGACAGGTGATGTGACTTCGAGACAAATTGTCCCGAAGTCTCCAGCCTGCCCGGAGGGGCTGTTTTTGATGGACGGGATTGAAGGGCTGCGCTCTTTGCCGAAGCACTCGGTTGATATGCTCCTTACCGATCCACCCTATGGCACTACCCGGAACTTTTGGGATGTGCCGCTCCCGCTCCCGGAGCTATGGGAGGCGGTCAAGTGGGCGGTCAAGCCGGATGGCGCAGTGCTGTTTTTCGCACAATGCCCCTATGATAAGGTGCTGGGGGCATCCAACCTCTCTATGCTCCGCTATGAATGGGTGTGGTACAAAAGCAGGTGTACTGGCTTTCTCAACGCAAGGCGGGCTCCCCTAAAGCGGACGGAAAACATTCTGGTGTTTTATCAAAAATTGCCCTATTACGATCCGCAGTTTGAACAGGGCAAGCCCTATAAGAAAATTTCCCGTGAGGGGAGCAACAGCCCCAACTATGGAAAATTCCTGCGTTCCAGCAGTGGATCAGAGGATGGCCTTCGTTTCCCCGGAAACCTGCTGGCCTTTTCTTCCGTACAGCGCACCGTCCACCCTACGCAAAAGCCCGTGAAGCTGTGCGAGTATCTCATCAGAACCTATACCCGGCCTGGGGAGCTGGTGGCAGACATCTGCGCTGGCTCCGGCACGACTGCTGTGGCTGCTGTCAATACGGGCCGCCGCTTTGTATGCTTTGAAACCGCCCCGGCCTTTTACGCCCCGGCTACAGAACGCATCCGGCTGGCTACTGAGGCGGTCAAAGCCGGGCAGAAAGGAGTATGACTATCGGAAACTATTCTATCATTTACGCCGATCCCCCTTGGCAGTACCAGCGCAACAAGGTACAGGGGGCGGCAGAAAACCATTACCCCACAATGGGGATTGACGAGCTGTGTGCGCTCCCGGTGGCTGATCTGGCCGCCCCGGACAGCGCACTTTTTTTGTGGGCGACTTTCCCCCAGCTCCCGGAGGCCCTGCGGCTCATAGAGGCGTGGGGCTTCCGCTATAAGTCGGTGGCCTTTGTCTGGCTGAAAAAGAATAAAAAGGCTGACAGTTGGTTTTATGGCCTTGGCTTCTGGACGAGGGGAAATGCGGAGATCTGCCTGCTGGCTACCAGGGGCCATCCCAAACGGCAGGCGGCAAATATCCATCAGTTTATCATTTCCCCGATTGAAGCCCACAGCAAAAAGCCGGACGAGGCCCGGGAAAAGATCGTGGCCCTTATGGGCGACCTGCCCCGGGTGGAGCTCTTTGCCAGACAGTCCCCGCCCGGCTGGGAGGTGTGGGGAAATGAAGTGAAAAGCACGATCCCGGACTTTGGGACAAAGTGTCCCGAGGTTAAAGGGGCCGGAAAGGAGGCTGATCCATGCCCTATGTGAATGTACCCAACGACCTGTCAAAAGTAAAAACCAAAATGGCCCTAAACCTTACCAAGCGCCAGCTCATCTGTTTTGGCTGTGCGGCGGCGGTAGGCATCCCGTCCTATCTGCTGGCCCGGGGCTCTATCGGCAATACCGGGGCCATGTTCCTTATGCTGGCCGTGATGCTCCCGGCGTTTCTTCTGGCCATGTATGAAAAAGACGGGCTCCCGGCGGAAAAGGTGCTGAAAAACATCATACGGGCCCGGTTTCTGCGTCCCGGAGTCAGGCCCTATCAGACACAAAACATTTACGCCCCCTTTGCCGGACGGGGCGCTGTGAGAAAGGAGGATGTGATTGCGAAAGGCAAATCCAACCAGCGGAAGAAAAACCGCAAAGGCTAAAAACCGGGCGGCCCTGTCCGCCCAGCAGACGATCCCCTATGTGGCGATGCATCCGGACGGGGTATGCAAGCTCCCCGGCGGGCTCTACACAAAGACCGTGGAATATGAGGACATCAATTATTCCGTGGCATCCACTGAGGATCAGACTGCAATCTTTGGCGGTTGGAGCTCATTTCTCAACTACTTTGACAGCTCCCTGCCGTTCCAGCTTTCCTTTATCAACCGCCGCTCCCACTCCCGGAGCCGCTATAAGGTAAACATTCCCCAGGCGGATGATGATTTTAACAGCGTCCGGGAGGAATTTACCGGGATGCTGAAAAACCAGATCGCCCGGTCTAACAACGGGATTGAACGCTCCAAGTACATTACTTTCGGCATCCCAGCCGGAGGGATCGTGGAGGCCCGGCCCCGTCTGGAGCGTGTGGAAGCCGATGTGATGGGCAACTTTAAGCGGCTGGGTGTTCCCTGTGAACCGATGGACGGACGGGCAAGGCTGGCCCTGCTTCACAGCCAGATGCATCCGGGCAACCGGGAACCGTTCCGCTTTTCATGGAAGGACATCCCGCAGACGGGGCTTGGCACCAAGGACTATATCGCCCCGGACAGCTTTGACTTCCGGCACTCCCGCCTGTTCCGGGTGGGCCAGTATTGGGGCGCTGTTTCCTACTTGCAGATTTTGGCGTCTGAGCTCTCGGATAAACTGCTGGCAGAAATTCTGGAGCTGGATGCGGAAATGACCGTAACCCTCCATATCCAGACGGTGGATCAGCTAAAGGCCATCAAAACCATCAAGGGAAAAATCTCCGACATCGGGAAAATGAAGGTGGAGGAACAGCGGAAGGCTGTCCGGGCCGGGTACGATCCCGACATTCTCCCGCCCGACCTCATTACCTTTTCCAAGGATGCGGCGGAGCTCCTTGCCGACCTCCAGTCCCGCAACGAGAGGATGTTCCTTTTGACTTTTACGGTAGTCAATATGGCCCCTACCCGCCAGCGGCTGGAAAACGATGTGTTTACTGTGGGCGGCATCGCACAGAAATACAACTGCGCCCTCAAGCGGCTGGACTGGCAACAGGAGCAGGGCTTTGTGTCCTCGCTGGCTCTCGGCTACAACGGAGTGGAGATCCAGCGTGGTATGACAACCAGCTCCACGGCAATTTTCATCCCCTTTATGACAAGGGAGCTGCGGATGGACGGGCAGGCCCTCTACTATGGCATGAACGCCCTTTCCCACAATGTCATTATGGCTGACCGTAAAAAGCTGAAGTCGGCCAACGGAATGTACCTCGGCTCTACGGGCTCGGGAAAATCCTTTGCGGCAAAGCGGGAACTGCTCAATGTCTTTCTGACCATCCCCCAGGATCGGATTATCATTGTTGATCCGATGGGTGAATATGCCCCGCTGGTTCGCAGGCTGGGCGGACAGGTGATCGAGATTGCCCCGGACAGCCCCCACCACCTAAACCCGATGGATGTGGAGCTCAACATGGCCGCCGGGGAGAGCCCTCTTTCCATGAAGGCGGATTTCCTGCTTTCCCTGTGCGAGCTGGTGGTAGGCGGAAAGGAAGGCTTACAGCCCATCGAAAAAACAGTTGTTGACCGCTGTGTGCGGCTGGTGTACCGGGAACAGGCCCTTGGGCTTGATACGGGAAAAACCCCGCTTTTGCAGGACTTGTACGAGGAGCTCTTGAAACAGCCGGAGCCCGAGGCCCGGCGTGTGGCAACTGCCCTTGAGCTCTACTGCACCGGCTCCCTCAACCTGTTTAACCATCCCACGAATGTGAAAACCGACAGCCGGGTGGTGTGTATCGTGCTGAAAAACATGGGAGAAAACCTCCGTAAAATCGCCATGCACATCACAAATGAATTTGTGTCCCAGGCGGTAGATACCAACTTCCGGGAGGGCGTGGCGACATGGTGCTATTTCGATGAGTTCCATGTCCTGCTCCGTGATCCGCTGACCGCCAGCTATTTTGTGGCGGTATGGAAAATGCTGAGAAAGAAAGGCTGCGTTCCCAGCGCCCTCACGCAGAATGTGAAAGACCTTCTGGCCAGCCGGGAGATCGAGAACATTCTTGGTGCGACACGTTGACGCACAAACATCGCTCTATGAGGGTAACACTTCATAGACTTATGGCCATGCGATGCTAAAAACGTCGGGCTTATTCCGTAAGGGATAAGCAACAACTGATAACTCGAAAGGTAGAATGACGGGGTAACGCCCTGAAATGCCTTCTCTGATACTTCGACCGGCTCCGGCTGTAAAGGCAGGGGTCTGGAGCTCGATAAAGTCGGCGGAAGTCTGTCGTAACAGCGTGGCAACACGGCTGACGAAAGTGCGGTAGAGGTACTGTATGCAGATGACACGCCGGGAGTCTACAAAATATCTATGGTGAGAATTGTCCACGACGGACTGACGAAAACCGCGAATGTACGGGTCTAGATGTTTACCGTATAGAAATGTACGGACACTTAAATGTGGGTCAGTGCGGTGGAGTAAGAATCGAAAATATGAAACTCCGTATTGTGTTACAGGCACAGTCAAGCTGACAGGACTATAGCGGACACCTAAGGATATATGCACAGATAGAGTTATCGGAACGTGGAAAGGTACAGAGTTGCACACTTGCAATATGCGGACGAATCATATAAGCCGCTTAATCTGTGCCGAAAAGCGAAGCTCGAACCTATGACAGCCCAACGAAAAAGGCGGGCTTGAGGAATGGGCTTTAGTCGGTTAGAAACTATTGTTGTCATTCAATCTAATAAGGATTACGAGTATGACAAAAAGGGACACTTTCCCCAGAAAGGAGAGTGATGCCTTATGACCAAGAAAAAGGAAAAACAACTGCTATGTGAGGATAATCTGCGGCACAATGAGTATTACGGAATGCAGAGCACCATTGATAATCTCTACCAAGCGAGTGCAAACGGAGAAGTGTTTACAGACTTAATGTCCGTTATACTTCAAAGAGAAAATATTATGCTTGCGTACAGAAATATCAAGAAGAATACAGGAAGTAAGACAAGCGGAACAGACAACCTCACAATCGAGGACATCGGAAAATGTACCCCCGATGAAGTGGTCGAAAAAGTAAGATTTATTGTAAATGGAAGCAAACATGGGTATCGCCCCAAACCAGTAAGGCGCAAGGAGATACCGAAGCCATACGACCCCAGCAAGACAAGGCCCTTGGGTATCCCTTGTATATGGGACAGACTTGTTCAACAATGTATCAAGCAGGTAATGGAACCTGTTTGTGAAGCTAAGTTCAGCAACAACAGCTACGGATTCAGGCCGAATCATTCGGTAGAAAATGCAATAGCAAGAAGTTATCAGCTATTACAGCATGCAAATCTCCACTATGTTATTGAATTTGATATAAAGGGATTCTTTGACAATGTGAACCATGCCAAGCTGATACGTCAGATTTGGGCTATGGGGATTCATGATAAGAAACTGATCTTTCTTATAAAGAGAATACTCAAAGCGCCTATCAGACTTGAGGACGGAACTACCGTTACGCCCGACAAAGGAACACCTCAGGGAGGAATTATTTCGCCCCTCTTGGCTAACATCGTACTCAACGAATTAGACCATTGGGTAGAGAGTCAATGGCAATGGTGTCCTATATGCAAGAGGAACACCAGACCCGAAAATGGCTACCGGCAGGCAAAGAAATCCAATCTGAAAGAGATGTTCATTGTCCGTTATGCTGATGATTTTCGCATCTTCTGTAGAACAAAGGACATTGCTGAGCGTACCAAATGTGCAGTCACTCTCTGGCTGAAAGAACGGCTGAAGCTGGAAATTTCAGAAAAGAAAACAAGGATAGTCAACGTGAGAAATCATTATTCTGAGTTCCTTGGTTTCAAAATGAAAGTACACAGAAAAGGCGATAAACTCGTGGTTATGTCGCATATCGCTGATAAGAATCTGGAGCACAAGAGGGAGAAGCTGAAAGAACAGGCAAAAAGAATCGTCCACCCCCGCAAGATATACGGGGAACAGGGCGAAATCAGATTGTACAACAGTATGGTAACAGGGATGCAGAATTATTATTGCATTGCTACGCACGTCAATCATGATTGCGCGTCCCTTAATCGCACGATTATGACTTTGCTGACAAACAGGCTTAGCACCCGTACAGGCAACCGCCTCGTTAAAAAAGGCAGGGAGCTGACTGCGTTTGAAAAAGCCCGGTTTGGTAAATCCAAAATGATACGATATGTTGCTGGTACGAACGAACCTATATATCCGATAGGTTATACACAGCACAAAAATCCACTTTTTCGTAAGAAAAGCTGGAATTACTATACACCCGAAGGACGGGAAGGTATTCACGATTGTTTGAGAATCAATGTCTCAATGATGTTGGCTCTCATGCGGATGCCAACCTATTCCAATAGTGCCGAATATGCAGACAACCGTATCTCCCTCTTTTCGGCACAATGGGGCAAATGTGCAGTTACTGGTGATGAGTTCTCTCACATCGGAGAAATTCACTGCCACCATAAGCTGCCACGGCATCTCGGCGGAGACGATTCTTATGGAAATCTCGTTCTGATTAAGGACGCTGTACACAAACTCATTCATGCGTCAAACACCGAGACAATTCACAAATATATGGATTTACTTCAGCTTGACAGCAAGCGACTGGCTAAAGTCAATAATCTGCGTCAGCTTGCTTCCATGCAGCCCATTTAATCTTACTCACAATTACAACAGTTGCAACACTTTTATAGGTTGATTGTTTAGACAACGAAAACTACTAACCGATGGAACGCCGTGTGCGGTGAAAGTCGCATGCACGGTGTGGAGTGGGGGAAAAGCCCGAGATTATATCAGAGGCTCACCTATCACTATATAACACCGACTTTATGATTTTGCTCTCGCAGGCTCAGAGTGACCGGGCGATTTTGGCAAGACAGCTCGGTATTTCCGAGCACCAGCTTTCCTACATTACCCACTCTAATTCCGGCGAGGGCCTGCTGTTTTACGGGAATGTGACCATCCCGTTTGTGGATCGGTTCCCGAAGGGGGAAATCTATGACCTCTTAACCACCCGACCGGAGGATATGAAGAATGAAGCGAAAACCGAATAAACCACGCCCGGAGGCCCAAACGCATATCGAACCCGGAAATGGGGCTGCCGAGCCCGGCGGCTCTGCTTTTGGGGCTGGCTCTGAACAGGAGCCCGGGGCGTCTGGCACTTTGGGACAAAGTGTCCCAAAGTCAAAATTCCGGCAGAAAAGCCAGCAGGAACAAGCGGCGGCATCCAAGCTCCGCATGGAAAAGCGGGGCGAAAAACGGGAGGCCGCCCAGGAAAAGCTGGCAAAGCAGAAGCCGCCCAAACAAAAAGGCCCGATCCGTAAGGCGGCGGGGGCCGCCGGATGGGGCGTTCACGGTTTTGTGCATGGCAAGCTCTACGAGGTGGAGCAGGAAAATGTGGGAACCGAAGGGGCCCACCGCTCGGAGCTTGCCGGGGAGGTTGTCCTGCGGCATGGCTCCCGGTTTGTAAAACGCAAAGTCCGGGAGCATCCGGCAAAGGCGGCCAGCCGGGCCGAGGCCAGGTATCAGAAAGCAGCGGCGGATTATCATTTCCACACCGCCGCACAGGAGCACCCGGAGCTTTCCCAAAACTATTTTACCCGGTACTGGCAGAAACAGCGGCTTAGAAGGCAATACCAGAAGCGGGCGAAGGAGGCCGCAAAACAGGGAGCCAAAGCCGCCGGGAAAACAGCCGCCGCCACGGAAAAGCTGACAGCCCGGGCCGCCGGGTTTGTGAAGCGCCATCCAGTCGGATGCCTGCTGGCTCTGGCCTGTGTCCTTGTGATCGTCCTGCTCCAGTCCTGTTCGTCCTCGCTGGTGTCCATCGGCAACGCCGGAGCCGGGGCGCTGGGGGCCACCACTTACCCCTCTGAGGATGAGGCGATTTTAGGGGCGGAGGCGGCTTATGCCGGGCTGGAGGCAGAACTGCAAACCTACCTTGATACCTACGAAAGCACCCACGATTATGACGAGTACCACTTCGATCTGGACGAGATCGAACACGATCCCTATGTGCTCATTTCCCTGCTGTCGGCGCTCCATGAGGGGGAATGGACGCTTTCACAGGTGGAGGGCTCCCTGCAAATGCTCTTTGACCGCCAGTATATTCTGACGGAGCGTGTGGAGGTGGAGACACGCTACGACAGCGACGATGAACCCTATTCGTGGTACATCTGCTATGTGACGCTGGAAAACAAAAACCTGTCCCACCTGCCTGTTTCCCTGTTGAGCGAAGAACAGATGTCCCGGTACTCCATCTATATGTCCACCCTCGGCAACCGTCCCGACCTGTTTCCCGACTCCCCCTATGTAGACAAATACATTACCAACCCGCCGGAGGGCTATGAGGTTCCGGGGGAATATCTGGACGATGAAACATTCGCCGCTATTTTCTCGGAGGCAGAGAAATACATCGGCTATCCCTATGTGTGGGGCGGCTCCAGCCCGTCTACATCCTTTGACTGCTCCGGCTATGTGTCATGGGTGATCAATCATTCCGGCTGGAATGTGGGCCGCCTTGGGGCGCAGGGGCTTTACAACATCTGCACCCCCACAGGCTCCCCAAGGCCCGGCGACCTTGTGTTTTTCAAGGGAACCTATGACACCCCGGGCGTGAGCCACTGTGGGATTTATGTGGGCGATGGACGGATGCTCCATTGTGGCGATCCCATCGGATACGCAAACTTAAATACAAGCTACTGGCAGTCTCATTTTTACGCCTACGGGCGTTTACCATGATTGGAGGTCATTTATGGCAACAGCAAAAAGCATGAAAATCCAGGCCGAGATTGATAAGGTCAAGGCCAAAATCAGCGAACAGCAGGCCCGGCTGAAAGAGCTGGAACAAAAGCACCGGGAGGCGGAAAACGAGGAGATCGTGGACATTGTGCGGGGCATGAGCGTTTCCCTGGAGGAGCTGCCCCTGGTACTCCAGCGGCTCCGGGACGGCGGCACCTCTGGACAAAGTGTCCAGAAGTCGGAGCCTGCGGAAAAGGAGGAAAATTGAATATGAAACGATGGAAGTCTTTGACGGCGGCGCTTTGCGCCGTCGTTCTTTTATGCGGTTTTAGCGTCCCGGCGTATGCTTACGCGGACGGCGGCGAGGGCGCGGACTACGGCGATCCCACCATGACAGAGGAAACTCCCGCCCCGGAGCCCACCATTGAGCCCGGCGAGGGCTTTTCCGAAGAGGGCAACCTTGTGACCTGCGATCTGCTCTATGACGAGCACACCAACAAGCAGTTCATTACCGTCCAGACCAGCGGCGGCAACACGTTCTATATCGTCATTGACTATGACAAGCCCGTGGACGAAGAGGGCGAACAGTACGAAACCTACTTTTTCAGCGTGGTGGATGAGGCTGATCTGCTGGCTGCGGCGGAGGCCGCTGGCGTGGAACAGGCGGTGTGCTCCTGCTCTGAAAAATGCGAGGCGGGGGCCGTCAATACGGATTGCGCCGTCTGCTCTGTCAATATGAGCAAGTGCGTGGGCGTTGAGCCGGAGCCGGAGCCCACGGAAACCCAGGAGCCCGCCCCGGAGGAGGCCGAGCCGGAAACGGGCGGCAATACAGGGATGCTCCTGGCGGTGCTGGTCGTGGCCCTGTTGGGCGGCGGAGCGGTGTTCTATTTCAAGGTGCTGCGCCCCAAACAGCAGAAAGCTGCCGCGCCCCAGGAGGACTACGGCGACGAGCTCACGGACTATGACGAGCCGGACGGCTACGGGGACGAGGACGGCCCGCCCTGGGACGAGGAGGACGATGACGGAGAGGAGGCGGACAAGTGAGGTTTACCAACAGCCCCTATGAAAAGATGATGCAGCAGAAGCCCCGCCCCCAGGCTCCGGCCCCGGCAAAGCCGCCCAGGGGCTCCCGGTGCTCCGGGTGTCCCTACTGGCGCGGGATCGGCTGCGTGTCCTGCTACCGGGAGCTTATGCGGGCCCCGGCTGGCGGGAGGTGAAGCCGTGTCCCGTGAACTGACACGCGAGGAAAAAAGGAAAATCCGCGTC
>OKTC01000708.1_pt1 | contig 12559 bp, 10 predicted proteins | sample 1606181 | NCBI WGS metagenome assembly OKTC01 (sample SAMEA3879529, study PRJEB24766) | human gut metagenome | biome: human-associated habitat; feature: feces | place: USA | collected 1985/1987 | reverse complement strand
GCGGATGGAACGCAGCTCGTCCACCTCGGGGTGGTAGCCCTTGGCGATGACACCGCCATCCTTGAGGGTAGAGGGCGCTTCCGGGTCCACCGCCGCATAAATACGGGCCTTGATGTCCTCCAACGGATCGATCTGTACTGCCAGTTCAGCAAGCTCCGGGCAGCCGCAGGCCGTTGCCTGCTGCCGGAGGACCGGCAGATGCTCACAGGTCTGGGCCAGCGTATAGATTTCCTTGGGGGTGGCCGAGCCATAGACCGTGCGGGTCATCAGGCGCTCCAGATCCGCAATGTAGTGCAGTTCTTCGGTCAGGTCGCCGCGCACCATGGTCTGGCGCACCAGCGCCTCCACGGCGTTCAGGCGGTGGTTGATGAGCTGACTGGAAATGAGCGGCTGCTCGATCCAGCTGCGCAACATCCGCTTGCCCATGGCGGTGCTGGTCTTATCCAGCACCCACAGCAGGGTGCCGCGCTTTTCGCGGCCGCGCAGAGTCTCGGTCAGCTCAAGATTTGCCCGGGTAACCGGCGAAAGCCGCATGAACTGGGCTTCGTTGTAAGTAATGACCGTCTTTAACCGCTCCACACCCTTGATCTGGGTATCGTGCAGGTATTCCAGTAGCGCAGCCATGGCAAAGCGCACAAGGCCCTCGGCGACCATGCCGGTGGTCTGCGGCCAGTCGCGGCCAAACTGCTCCTCCAGCGCAGACGCCACCAGCCCCGGCGCATAGCGCTCGTCCTCGACCAGCTCCACCGAGCAGCTCATGTTCTTTTTGATGTAGGCGGTCACCTCGCGGCAGTCCAGCAGGCCGGGGTTCAGCAGCACCTCGCTGGGGTGGTAGCGGCACAGCTCGGTAATGACCGCCGGGGCGATCTTATCCGCCGTCAGTTCGGTGATATGTGCCGTACCGGTGGAAACGTCCGCAAAGCACAGGCCCGCCTTTTTGCCCTTGAGGTACAGGCTGGCAATGTAGTTGTTGCGGTCGTCCTGCAGCATACTGCTTTCGATGACCGTACCGGGGGTGACCACCCGGATGATGTCCCGCTTGACAAGGCCTTTCGCCTTGGCGGGGTCCTCTACCTGCTCACAGATGGCCACCTTATAGCCCTTGGCGATCAGGCGGCCGATGTACGCCTCGGCCGAGTGGTACGGCACGCCGCACATGGGCGTGCGCTCGGCGGGGTCTTCGACGTTGCGGTCGCGCGTCGTGAGCGTGAGGTCGAGCTCGCGCGCGGCAAGGCGCGCATCGTCGTCGAACATCTCATAAAAATCGCCCAGCCGGAAAAACAGCAGGCAGTCGGGATTGCGCTGCTTGATCTCGTAATATTGCCGCTTCATCGGCGTCAGTTCCGCCATGTCACGCCTCCTCGCCGTAGAGCGCCCAGGTGTTGCTGCCGGTGATCTTCACGTCCACGAACTGCCCGACGAGCGCCTCGTCGCCGCGCATATGCACCAGCCGGCCGCCCTTCGTGCGCGCCGTGAGCGGATAGTCGCCCCGGCCGTCCGCCCCGTCGACGAGCACGCGCTGCACGCTGCCCTCATAGGCGCGGTGCTTCTGCTCGGAGATGGCGTTGGCCGATGCGACGAGCGCGTCAAAGCGCACCTGCTTCTGCGCGCGGGTGTAGGGGTCGGGCATCTTTGCCGCCGGTGTGCCGACGCGCGGCGAATAGATGAAGGTGAACATCGCGTCATAGCGCACGGTCTCGACGAGCGAGAGCGTGTCCTGAAACTCTTCGTCCGTCTCGCCGGGAAAGCCCACGATGATGTCCGTCGTGAGCACGAGGTCGGGCATATACTGCCGTGCAAGCGCCACCTGCGCCAGATATTTCTCGCGCGTGTAGCCGCGGTTCATCGCGTGCAGGACGCGGTCGTTGCCGCTCTGCACGGGCAGATGCATCTGGTGCGCGCACTTTTCGCACTCGGCCATGGCGCGAAAGAGCTTTTCCGTCGCGTCCTTCGGGTGGCTGCTCATAAAGCGGATGACAAAGTCGCCCGGGATGGCGTTGATGCTGCGGATGAGGTCGGCAAAGTCCACGTCCTCGTCGAGGTCGCGGCCGTAGGAATCGACGTTCTGCCCCAGCAGCGTGATGTCCTTGTATCCCGCCGCAACGAGCTCGCGCGCCTCTTGCACGATCTCCTCCGGGTGGCGGGAGCGCTCGCGCCCGCGCACATACGGCACGATGCAGTAGGTGCAGAAGTTGTTGCACCCGTACATGATCGACAGCCACGCCTTGACACTGCCGTCGCGCTGCCGCGGGATGCCCTCGGCGACGCTGCCGTCCGCCGGGTCGATGGCGAACACGCGCCGGTGCTCGGTGCAGACGCTGCGCAGCAGTTCCGGGAAGCGCCACAGCTCATGCGGTCCGAAGACGAGGTCAACGATGCGGTAGGACTTTTTCAGCTTCTCGGCCACGTGCTCCTGCTGCGCCATACAGCCGCAGACCGCGATGATCTGCTCGGGATTGCGCGCCTTCGTGTGCGTCAGCGCGCCGACGTTGCCGAACACGCGCGTCTCGGCGTGCTCGCGCACGGCACAGGTGTTCATGACGACGACGTCGGCCGCGAATTCGTCCTGCGTGAAATCAAAGCCCATGGCGCGCAGATAACCGCGCAGCTTTTCACTGTCGGCCTCGTTCTGCTGGCAGCCGTAGGTGTCGACCATGGCCAGCGGCTGACGGCCGCCGGCAGAAAAATGCGCGCGCAGCTGCGCGCAGATGTCCAGCTGGCGCTGGATGTCCGATTCGGGGATCTCTACTCTCTGATAGCTCATGCAATGCTCCTGCCTGTCCGGATATATCCGGGTAAAATTTGAAGTGTGATAGAATATTGTAGCATTTCGCGGTGGAATTTTCAATGCCAATCCTTTATAATATACGCGCGGGAAGCTCGCTTCCCGCCGACTGTGCACAAAGGAGGGCAAACCATGCCCGATATTCAAATTCTCTCTCCGCATCTTGCGGATCTGATCGCCGCAGGCGAGGTCGTCGAGCGGCCCGCCTCCGTGGTCAAGGAGCTGGTGGAAAACGCGTTCGACGCCGGGGCCCGCACCGTGACGGTGGAGCTGCGCGGCGGCGGCGCGACCTACCTGCGCGTGACCGACGACGGCTGCGGCATGACGCCCGAGGACGCGGGCATCGCGTTTTTGCGCCACGCGACGAGCAAGCTGCACGACGCGCAGGGGCTCGAGGCCATCGGCACGATGGGCTTTCGCGGCGAGGCGCTGGCCGCCATCAGCGCCGTGTCGCACATCACGCTCACGACGCGGCGGCGCGGCGCGCCGGGCGGCACGCACATGACGCTCGACGCGGGCGAGATCCAGGACATGTACGAGACCGGCTGCCCCGAGGGCACGACGATGATCGTGCGCGACCTGTTTTACAACACGCCCGCCCGGCGCAAGTTTCTCAAGACCGACCGCGCGGAGGGCGCCGCCTGCGCCGCCGCCCGCGCCGAAGTTCGGATCGACGCCGGCATGGCCGAACTGGTCGTACCTGCCGCGCTTATCCTTATCGGAGAGCACCTCGTAGGCCTCGTTGACCTCCTTAAATTTCGCCTCGGCGTCAGCGTCACCGGGGTTGAGATCGGGATGATACTGCTTCGCCTTCTGACGGTATGCTTTTTTTATCTCGTCCTCAGTGGCATTTTTGCTGACCCCGAGCACCTCGTAAAAATCTCTTTTATCAGCCAAGGGAAATTACTCCTTTTTACCCAATATACAATTCATCCGAAACCCATTTTAACGGATTTTCATCAATGTATTGCCAAATTTCTAAATAGTCTTTTTCGCCGCGTATCACGCGGTCAAAGAATGATTTCTGCCAAATCGACACGCCGAGTTCTTTTGAGACCCACCGCTTCATCGAGCCCACAACATTCGACACCGTAGGGGCGGATATCATCCGCCCGCACTCATCGGCGGTAATTGTAAGAATCAGATGAACATGGTTCGGCATAATGCAATATTTGTCTACTGCAACACATTCATAGTGTTTTCCGATTGACTCAATTGCAGTTTTCACCGTTTCGCCGCAGCGAGAAAGCCCGAAATCCGCATCGGAGCGTTTCCATAGCAACGGCTTTCTATCCACGGTACAAATCGTTATGAAATAAGCGCCGCTTGAAGAATAGTCATATCCAACAAGGCGAATCTTCTTTCTCGACGGTTTCGTCGTGTCCATAGGCATCATCATATCACGGGCGGATGATATCCGCCCCTACATTCAAACGCGCAAACCGCGCAGAGCCCACGGATATGCGTAGGTTCATGCGCGATAACCGCGTAAAACATTATTTTTTATGCAATGCGTATCCGCGAAAGGCAATCGTGACCGTATCGCGGGCGGATGATATCCGCCCCTACAGCGGTGACCGAACGGGCATGGTTCTCACAACGCAGTATCACGCAGAATTACGCATTGCCGGCTGTCAATTCCTGCGAAAAGGCAGGCAATAGCGGAATTTTGTGCGAGACAAGGCGTGAGGTTCTGCCCGCGAGGGAGCGCACTTTGTGTGCGTGACCGAACGGGCATGGTTCTCACAACGCAGTATCACGCGAAATTACGCATTGCCGACTTAGTCGTTGTCTTCGGGAACGTCGGTGTAGTTCGCCTCAGTGTATCCCGCATCATTGCCGGGCTGAGCGCCATCGGCACCCTGCTGAGCCTGAGCCTGCTCGGCAGCTGCCTTGTAGACCTTCTCGGAGATCTCATAGAACTTAGCGGTGAGCTCCTCCTGGCGGGACTTGATGAGGTTGATATCCTCGCCCTTGAGGGCTTCTTTAAGGGCATCGACCTTGTCGTTGATGTCCTTCTTGTCGTCCTCGGAGAACTTGTCGCCGTCCTCGCTGACGAGCTTCTCGCACTGATAGACCATCTGATCTGCGCCGTTTCTGATATCAACTTCCTCGCGGCGCTTCTTGTCTTCCTCAGCGAACTTCTCAGCCTCGTCAACAGCCTTCTGGATATCCTCCTTGGACATGTTGGACGAAGAGGTGATGGAGATCGACTGCTCCTTGCCGGTGCCCAGATCCTTTGCGGAAACATGGACTATGCCGTTTGCATCGATATCGAAGGTAACTTCGATCTGCGGTACGCCTCTGCGCGCGGGCATGATGCCGTCGAGGTGGAACACGCCGAGGGTCTTGTTATCCTTAGCGAAGTCTCTCTCGCCCTGGAGGACATGGACTTCAACTGAGGGCTGATTATCAACTGCGGTCGAGAAGATCTGGCTCTTCTTGACGGGGATTGTGGTGTTTCTGTCGATGATCTTGGTGTTTATGCCGCCCATGGTCTCGATGCCGAGTGACAGCGGGGTAACATCAAGAAGAAGCAGTCCCTTGACATCGCCTGCAAGGACGCCGCCCTGGATAGCAGCACCGATAGCGACGCACTCATCGGGGTTGATGCCCTTGAAGGGCTCGACGCCTGTGTACTTCTTAACAGCTTCCTGAACAGCGGGGATACGGGACGAACCGCCGACCATAAGGATCTTGTGAAGATCGGAAGTCTTGAGTCCGGAGTCCGAGATAGCCTGGCGTACAGGACCCATTGTCGCTTCAACGAGGTCTGCGGTCAGCTCGTTGAACTTAGCTCTGGTGAGGGTCATCTCAAGGTTGAGCGGAGTGCCGTCGGAATTCATGCCGATGAAGGGCAGGTTGATGGTGGAAGTGGTGACGTTAGAAAGCTCGATCTTCGCTTTCTCGGCAGCCTCTTTCAGTCTCTGCATAGCCATCTTGTCGCCGCGAAGGTCAACGCCCTCGCTCTTCTTGAACTCGTCGGCGATCCAGTCGATAACTCTCTGGTCGAAATCGTCGCCGCCGAGGCGGTTGTTACCGGCAGTTGCAAGAACTTCCTGAACGCCGTCGCCCATCTCGATGATGGAGACATCGAATGTGCCGCCGCCGAGGTCATAAACCATGACCTTCTGGTCGTTCTCTTTATCAATACCGTAAGCAAGAGCCGCCGCTGTGGGCTCGTTGATTATTCTCTTGACCTCAAGGCCTGCTATCTTACCGGCATCCTTTGTAGCCTGACGCTGGGAGTCGGTGAAGTAAGCGGGAACGGTGATAACAGCCTCGGTGACCTTCTCGCCGAGATAAGATTCTGCATCGGTCTTGAGCTTCTGCAGGATCATTGCGGAAATCTCCTGAGGGGTGTACTTCTTGTCATCAATCTTAACTTTGTAGTCGGAACCCATCTGTCTCTTGATGGAGGAGACGGTTCTGTCGGGATTTGTGATAGCCTGACGCTTTGCGACCTGGCCGACAAGTCTCTCGCCGGTCTTGCCGAATGCGACGACGGAAGGCGTGGTTCTTGCGCCCTCGGCGTTGGGGATAACGACGGGCTCGCCGCCCTCGATAACTGCTACACATGAATTTGTTGTACCTAAGTCAATACCTATAACCTTTGACATAATAAATTACCTCCGAAGTAATGAATTGTTTAATTTATATTCCAAAATGCCTTGCGGCATCAGTTGGCAACCTGAACGACTGCGGGTCTAATGACCGTGTCGCCGAGCTTATAGCCCTTTGTGAACACTTTGACGATAACATTCTCGCCGACGCTCTCATCCTCGACATGCATGACAGCCGAGTGGATATTCGGGTCGAACGCGTCGCCCTCGGCGCCGAACGCCTCAATGTCGAGCGCTTTGAGAATATCGCCGAACTGCCTGTATATCTGCTCAACTCCCTTGCGGTAGCTGTCGGCATCCGCCTCAGCGTTCATCGCCGCGCGCTCAAAATTATCTATGACCGGGAGAAGCTTCTCGACGACATCCGTTTTTGAGCGGATTTTTATGTCGTCCTTCTCGCGCAGCGAACGCTTGCGGAAGTTATCGTATTCCGCCGCGAGGCGCAGGAAGTTGTCGGCACTCTCCTTGAGTGACTGCTGAGCCTTTTCGAGCTCTTTTTCGAGCTCGGCTATGCGGTCTTTCTTCGAGGACTTCGAGGCTTTCTTTTCAGCCTTCTTTGTGTCCTCTGCCGGAGCGGTCTCGGGGGTGGTGTTCTCCTCCGCCTGCTCGGGCTTTTTCGTGCTCTCGCTCATTGGTGTTACATTCCTTTCATTATTCTTCAAGTGCTTTTTCCATCGTTTTGCTGATGCACTGAGAAATATATTTAAGACCGGGAACCAGTCTGCGGTAGTCCATTCTTGTCGGTCCGATAATACCTATCGAACCGCTGCTGTCCTCGCCAACGGTGTACCGCGCGAGGATAACGCTCGAATTGTCGAGCTGAACGAAGCCGTTCTCTCTGCCGATCCTTATCTCAAGCTCGCCCTTCATGCTGTCCGCGAGGGTTCGCAGCGGAGTGCCGCGGCTCAAAAACTCGAGCAGCTCATACGCTCTGCCTGCATACTCTCTGTGGTGCAGCAGATTTGACTGGCCGGAGAGGAACACATGCGGCTGTGCGGCGCTCTGCGACAATTCGGCGACCGCCGAAAGCATCGGGAACATCGCGAGCGACTCCATTCCGAGCCGTGCCGCTATCGATTGGAGATAAGCGGGGGTCAGGCTGCTGACCGGCACGCCGATGAGCATCGCCTGCGCGACATTGTAAAATGTTTCGCAGATTGTCGTGTCTATCGCGGAGTCAAGCCTGAACAGCTTGCTTCTGAGGATACCGTTGCTCGCCAAAAGCACTATCATCGCGGTGTGCGGTGAAATCGGAACCAATTCGACGCGCTTTATCTTTGTATTCTCGCCAGACGGCGTCGTCATAACGGCGGCGCACTGTGTGAGATAAGCGAGCGCTTCGCCCGCGTGCCTCAGGAGGCTCTCGGGGTCGCCGTTCGCATTGCCGATACCCGCGTCGATAAGCCTGCGCGATTCCTCGCTGAGCTCGCTCTCGGAGACGAGGTTATCAACATAATATCGATAGCCCTCGCCGGTGGGGACACGCCCTGCCGAGGTGTGCGGCTGATCGAGCAGCCCGAGATAACCGAGATCCGCCATCTCGTTTCGCACGGTGGCGGAGGAAACGGACATATCAAGAGAATCAAGCAGAGCCTTTGAGCCAACCGGCTCGCCGGTCTTTATATACTGCTCGACAACGGCTGCAAGAATCTTCTCTTTTCTCTCGCTGAGTTCCATTTGTCTCTGCCTTTCGTTTTGTTCGTTAGCACTCTCGATGTTCGAGTGCTAACTTACAATTCATACTATACAACTACATGCAGATTTTGTCAACAATTTATTTGTAAACACTTTGTGAACTTCGTATCTACATTGGCAAGATTTGCGACATACTCACATTGACATACGCGAGATTTGCGATATAATAAGAATACGACAGAAAAAAAAGCAAAAATCCGGGAGTTATGACATGAAATACAATTATATTATATTTGACCTTGACGGAACTCTGCTGAACACGCTCGACGACCTGCGGGACAGCACTAACTACGCCCTGCGCCGATTCGGCTTTCCCGAGCGCACAACGGACGAGGTCAGAAGATTTGTCGGCAACGGCGTGGCGAGGCTCATTCACCTTGCAGTGCCCGAGGGCACGGACGAAAAGACTGAAGCTGACTGTCTCGCCGTTTTCAAGGCGCACTACAAAGATAATATGACCAACAAAACCGCGCCCTACCCAGGGATAATCGAGCTGCTCAAAAAGCTGCGCGAGCGCGGGGTCAAAATCGCCGTTGTGTCGAACAAATTCGAGCCCGCCGTTGTCGGGCTGTGCGAGAACTACTTCGGCGGACTCATTGACGCCGCGGTCGGTCAGACAGAGGACAGGCAGAAAAAACCCGCTCCCGACGGGGTTTTATACGCAATGAAGCTGCTCGGCGCGAATCCTGCCGAGACAGTCTATTCCGGCGATTCCGAGGTCGATGTTGTTACGGCTAGAAACTCAAGATTGCCTTGCATCGGCGTGTCGTGGGGGTTCCGTGAAAGAAGAGTGCTCGAAGACGGCGGCGCGGATTATATTGCCGACCGCGCGGAGGATATATTGAGTATTATGGAATAACGGCTTTTGGGGGAGGGGAAACAATGTCCGAATCTATTTACGAATTTTTATGGTATGTCAACAACATAATGCTCGCTCTGCTTCAGGGCGGCTTTCTTTGGTATAACCTGACGCCTAAGTTTAATAAACACCTTGTCTTTTTGATAACCACCGTTCCGTTTACATTTCTTGTGCTGTCCCAGAAATTCGTGACCTTTGTTGCTCCGTCGTTTCTGGTTCTGCTGCCGCTCGCGTATTATTTCATCTGCGCGGCGGTGCTATACAAGGACAAGTTCCGAACGAAGGCATTTGTGTCGATAGCAATTTTTGCGTTGGAATCCAGCTTCTCCGCCGTTGTGGCTTCGATGTTAAATCTGTTTGGAATAGGCAGCAACGACCCTGAGGCCAATCTGGTTCTCACGCCGTTTCTGCTCGTGTACACGGTGGTTTTTCTTGTGTTTACATATTTCAGAAAGCGAAAACTTGAGGGCGGGTCAATAAAACCGACTTCGATGCTTGCATTTATCATCTTTCCGCTGAGTCAAATGCTGCTGCTCGACACCTGCATGATCCTGTTAAATCACTTCGATTGGGCGGGCGAAAACAGCCCTCTCTCCCTTTTTAAAGACCGTGATCGCACAACAATAATAATTTTTGCCGTCGTCGCAATTTTCAGTATCGCTGCGGACGTCATACTTTTCTATGTCATGAACCGCTCTTCGCAGAACGAAAAGCTGCGCGAGGCGCTGAAGATGCAGGAATATCAGAACAGCGTCAACCTCGAATACTACAAGAATGTCGAGCAAAACAGCGTTGAGGCGAGAAAGATACGTCACGACCTCGCCAACATGGTACAGACCGCCTGCGAGATAATGGAGAACGGTACTGACAGCGATAAGGAGTCGGCGAAAAAGATGTTCGCTCAGCTCAAGGCAGAAGTTTCTGATATAAAAATTGAGCGTTTCTGCCAAAATACCCTCGTCAATGCGATAGCCTCGAACAAGGCGGCTGAATGCAGAAAGAACGACATTGATTTCGACTTCGACCTGCGCGTTCCGGAGGATCTCGGCATAGAAGAAATAGATATATGCAAGGCTTACGTCAACATTTTCGACAACGCGATAAACGCAGCAAAGGCAATCGACGGGAAAAGATATGTAAAGATAAAGAGCTTTACAGACGAGAGCGACGGGATGCTCTACATAACCGGCGAAAACAACGTGGCTTCGGACTACGAGGACAAGAAAAAGAGCCGCACGGGTGAGCACGGCTACGGATTGAGGATTCTCAGAGACACCGCCGAAAAATACGGCGGACGGCTTGTGACAGACGACAAGGGAGACACCTTTACAGTTGTCATGACGATGCGCGCGGCCGCGGACAGCCCGAAAAACTGATTTCGGCGCGGAAAACAAATAAAAAAAGAAGGTCATAATCGCAGCAACCGCTCGAATTATGACCTTTTATTTTTTCTTCAGCTCTGCATTAAAATGCAGTCTCTCTTATTTCGGAATGAACCAAAAAATGTGCTCAAGAATAAATCTTACATACTCAAAGTACGCTTCTAAAATTCTCTGGATAATCTCCATTACTTTTCCCTCCTCGTTAAATTTAAGCGATTCCGAAAATCAGCTTTATAAGCTCTATTATCGGGCCTATAGTAACCCAATAAAGTGCCTTGCCAGACATCTCGAGTGCCTTAAGCAACAGTTCCAATGCCGCTTCCATTTCGTCCCCTCCCTTCGCATTGTAAGATTGACTTATAACTGCATTTATAGTATAATCTTTACGCTTTGTTGCGTCAATCAACAAAAATTTACGATTTGTGCGCAGCTGAACAAATCGGGGCTTTTTTGTTCAGTTGACAACCTACGGAGGCAAAAATTTCATGGAAAACCGCCGCATTTTAATAACAAAGCAGCTGCTTTGCGAGAGCTTCATTTCACTGCTCAAGCAAAAGCCCATAGACAAAATTTCGGTAACAGAGCTCTGCCAAGCAGCCAACGTCAACAGAGGGTCTTTCTATGCCCACTATGCCGATGTTTATGACCTTTTGGGTCAAATAGAAAGCATAGTCTACGAGCGCCTCTGCAACGCCGTGAGAAACTGCAACTACACAAAAAGCGACTTCCCCCGGATAAACAAAATAATAGAGACCGTGGAGGCCGAGCGTTCGTTTTGCAACGCGCTGTTCGGCAAATACGGCAGCAAACAGTTTTTGGACGAATGCTGCGAGATAAATCGCCGCGACATAACAAACGAGTGGCGGCAAAAATATCCCGGTTTGGACGACTTGACGTTAAACACAACATACACCTTTATGGTCAAGGGCTCCCTGGGCATAATCGAGGAATGGGTCAACAACGATTTTTCGCAGCCCGCCGACTTCATTTCGCTTTCAATATGCGATATGTACGCCGCCGTTCTTGCTAAGCTTGACAGTATGCAGAAAAGCGTTGCCGCCAAAAAATAAATCACAGACAGGTCAAAAAGCAAAAGCTGTAAATTACCGATCGCCGCAGGTCAGGTAATTTACAGCTTTGTTTGTTTTGTCTATCAATCGTCGTCGAGCTTGAGAACCGCCATAAACGCCTCCTGCGGCACTTCGACCGTGCCGAACTGGCGCATACGTTTTTTGCCCTCTTTCTGCTTTTCGAGCAGCTTTTTCTTTCGGGTTATGTCGCCGCCATAGCACTTGGCAAGAACGTCTTTTCTCATCGCCTTGACTGTTTCACGGGCTATGACCTTGCCGCCGATGGCTATCTGGATCGGAATCTCAAACAGCTGACGTGGGATATTATCCTTGAGCTTTTCGGCTATCTTTCTCGCGCGTCCATACGCCTTGTCGGCGTGGATAATAAACGAGAGCGCGTCGATTATATCGCCATTCAGGAGAACATCGAGTTTAACGAGGTTCGAGCGGCGGTAATCGGTTATCTCATAGTCAAACGACGCATAGCCTCGGGTGCGCGACTTGAGCGAATCGAAGAAATCATAGATTATCTCGTTGAGCGGCAGCTCATAGAGAATGTCCACGCGGTCGGAGGCGATATAGGTCATGTTCTTAAACACGCCGCGGCGCTCCTGGCACAGATCCATTATAGCGCCGACATATTCGGGCGGCGAATAGATGTGCGCATTTGTGAACGGCTCTTCGCTGTAGTCTATATTGACCGGGTCGGGATAGTGGGTCGGGTTATCTATCTCTATAACGCTGCCGTCGGTCAGGTGTATCTTATATATAACGCTCGGCACGGTGGTCACGAGGTCGAGGTCGTATTCGCGCTCAAGGCGCTCCTGGATTATCTCGAGATGGAGCAGACCGAGGAAGCCGCAGCGGAAGCCGAACCCGAGCGCGCCGGAGGTCTCCGGCTCATATGAAAGCGAAGCGTCGTTTAACTGGAGCTTTTCGAGCGCGTCGCGCAGATTTTCGTAGTCCGCGCCATCGGCGGGATAGACTCCGCAGAAAACCATCGGGTTCACCTTGCGGTAGCCTGCAAGCGGCTCTTTTGCGGGATTCTCCGCAGTCGTTACGGTGTCGCCGACGCGGGCGTCGCTGACGGTCTTTATCGAGGCGGTGATATAGCCGACCTCGCCGGAGGTCAGTTCATCGGCGGG
>OKTC01000681.1_pt1 | contig 12873 bp, 14 predicted proteins | sample 1606181 | NCBI WGS metagenome assembly OKTC01 (sample SAMEA3879529, study PRJEB24766) | human gut metagenome | biome: human-associated habitat; feature: feces | place: USA | collected 1985/1987 | reverse complement strand
TTCCGACCGTTTGTGATGACCATTACGGAAAAAAACAAATTCCAAGAAGTTGATGTCGTAAATAACTGTGTTTTGACTCCGTTCAAGGGCAATGAGAGGAAAGTTGAGGTTTGGGGGCTATTGAGTGACTATCTTACGGAGAATTATGATCCGCTCTCCAAGCAATGCTACAAGATCGCTTTGGAGATCCCGATTAAGAGTCTGTTCCAAAAAATTGCCTATAAGCGTTTTGGGATGGTTGATGAATATAATCGTAATGAGATAATATCAGATTTGATGAAGAGGGGCGATTTTGACGAAGAACGCTTTATAAGAGAGGTCAAGGCATTGCAAGATCGCAAGCAAAGTGGTGCTATGAAAGAATATCTTGTGTTAGGCAAAAAGAAATATTCTGAAGCGAAAGAACTCTTGGAACGGGAATTCACTCAGTTTGCCGATGATTTGTTGGAGTTATTGTATCCGAAGGAGAGGAAGGCTGATGTCCGGAAACAGGCCATAAAGGCATTTTTCTCCAAGTTGTTCAGGAAGTCTCCGAAGGTGATGAAATGTCTGTTGCTTCCATTGTTGTTCATTATGACAGTCGTTTCTGTGGAAGCAAGAGAGTACGGAGACAATCCGTCAAAATATGAGCATCGTTATCAAGTCAATTGTAAGGTCTTGAATATTCGCAACAAACCAGTAAAGGGTAAAATTGTGATGGCGGCCTCAAGGGGTGATTTTCTTTATGGTGAGATTCTGGATGATGGTTGGCTCAAGATAGATGGTGTTGATTTGTATGTGTCCGCCAAATATCTTGACGAAGTGGATAACCCTTGCTATAACTTGCCGGCGGAGGAAAATTCGGCCAATGATTTTGAAAAGACTCTGAAAATCCAGCGAATTGTCAGGTGGTCATTGTTGGTTCTTTGTGTCATTGCGCTTGTCATCGGCATTATAGTCTTTTGGCGTAGGCTTACATATTTGGTTTGCAGTTGTGTTTGGACAAGAAAGTCTGCCAGAAGTCTTAGAAAACACGTTGATGCCAAGGGAATGAATTCGGTTGATGTATCTATCCTTAAGTCAAGAATGAGATTATGGTTCTATAATCCAAAATCCTATCTTACGGTTTTGTTGATTACGGGAATCATTATCGCGGCGATTGCGGCTGGTATTATAGCGATTTTGACCGTTGCAGGCGTAGGGTGGCTTCTGATGCTTTTGGTGTTTGTGCTGATGTGGGCTTTGGTCGTAATTGGTTGGATTCTTTTGGTAGGAGGGGTTATGGCAGCGATCGGATCGATATTCGGCGGTGAGGAACTTGGTTGTGGTGGAGTCCTTGGTGGAATCATTGGTGGTGTTGTTGCCGCCTTGCTCGGAGGTGTGATTATTGGAAACGATGATGCCATAAGAGATTTTGGCTATTCTGCCTTTGATGCAGGCAAAGCGTTTTTCAATCATTTGAATGTCTTGGGTTTTGTCAGGGATTCATTCATTATATACTGGAAACCAGCTTTGTTGATAGTCTGTGCGCCAATGGCTCTGTTTCTTGCACTTGTGGCATTGAACCTTGTTATTTCAGGTATTCTGATTTTGATTGAGAAGATTGCTATGAATAGGTACAACATCAAAAATCCTTGCCCGATATGTCAACACAAGTCGGAGCCTGCGGTTTATCTTTCCAGTGATAATAGAGGATATGAGTTACCTGTAAGGCTGCAACCAGGAATGTATGGCTTGTTTCGCATTATGAATCCATTTACAGGAGAAATGATGCCGACTATGTTTCTTAATGGCAAAGGAAAACTGTCTAGAAGATGTCATAACTGCAATGCGATTATTTCTGCCAATATGGGAATTGAACGCCATATCGCTCTGGCTGGCGTCGCAGAATCCGGTAAGACAACACTGGCATATTCGTTGATCGCGAATCTGATGGTAAAGGGATGTGCCGCTTTGGCCGATGAGGAAAACATAAGTCGGACTGTCAAATCGGAAATTATGAACTCATTGGAAATGCTTAAGAATGTAAAATCTTCCGATGAGACGATATATCCGAGCAAAACTAAGGTTGGACTTATGCGCTCGATTGAGTTGGAGATAAAAAGGAAGACGGCATTGACGAATGTGAATTACAGACTCTTTATCAATGATGTTGGAGGAGAATTGTATGACACAGTTTCGGTAGACAGCAGCTCTGCTTCGGAAATGAGCCAGTTCGCCAGAAATGTTAACACGATCATATTCATAGTTGATCCGATGACAACGGATTTTTCGGATTGTGATATTTCAGATGAATTTAAGAAATGGTTGGACGTTAATCAGAAAAAGAATATAGTGAAGGTAAACATAAAGGATGCTTTCGACAGACTTGTGGATTTGTTCGCCAAACAGGGACTTTCTGAAAGAGATTTCCATAAGATTGATATTGTTTTGGTTAAGCAAGACTTGGGATATCTTGATGGGACAGATTGTGCTTCTTCTGAAGCGCTTAAGTGCTTTATGTATTCGGATATGGGACTTGCGGCTCTTATCCAGTCTGTGGAGAAGACTTTTACGAGCATCGGTTACAATGCCTTTTCTGTTGTTCCAGGGAATGATCGTCAAAAACTTGTTTCGAACTTTGTTCGTAGAGTGATGGAACGACTTGGCGTAAAGATGGATGAATAGTGTTATTGTCTGAGAATTATGAAAAGGATATTCAGTGTGTTTCTGTTCACCGCATTATTGATGGCAATATGCTCTTGCGCTCAGAATCCTGCAAGGCAAGTTGATGATCTGCGGATTTTTGTGTCTGAGGTTGAGGAGGAAAGCTCTTCTTATGATACGGAACAATGGGAAATTGTCAATGCCGAGTTTGAGGCGATGGTGTCCAAACTAGAAGAGAGTTCTGAAGATATGACGAAAGAGGAAAAAGATGAGGCGTATGAAGTCATTGGCAAATATTATGGGATATACTTGAAGAAAGGAGTCAATGACGCTGTGAATGAGGTTCAGAAAGCCTTGGATGGCCTCTCTCCTTTGATTGAGGGATTTCAGAAGGCCTTTGAGGATTAGTGTAAGTTGTTTTACATAGTATGGCAAAAAAGAAAAATGTTCCGGTGACTCTTGGCCGGTTCAATTGGGGAGCCTTTGCGTTTAGTTGGATATGGGGAATTTTCAATGGCTTGTGGTGGTCTGCGGGAATCATTGTCTTGATGCTTATGAACTCGTTGGCGACTTGGACAATGACGATTGCTGTCTGCCTTCTTTTGGGATTTAAAGGCAATGCCATATCGTGGCGATCCAAAAAATGGAAGAGTGCCAAAGCCTTTGACAAGGCCCAGACCATCTGGTCCATTGTCGGAATAGTAATTTTGCTCATAGGACTTGTAAATTATGTATGGTGGAAGATTAGTGTCTTCTTTTGAATAAAATAAGGGAACTATATAGGAGTTGACTAACTTTTTTCCCCCCGCTCCGGACAGAAGGGGAGCCAATCCGGCTAATGACTATCATTTATTAGTTTTCATCTTCGCAATTAGCCTCTTTTACTATAGTTTCTTCGGTAAGAGAAGCGTTGCCGTTTCCTCCAATGGTAAACGTATATTGATGATCTGAGAACCTAAGTAAAAAAATAAGGAGGCATGCTAAAACCATAAAAACAAGTGCGCCTATAATACTTTCTAATACGCCAAGCCAGAAAGAGCAAGCAGGTTTTAGAATTCCTTTCATTGTATCCAGATGCCTTTGGTTCACATCTGTCTCAATGGAGTTGATTGTTTCAGACAAAGAACTATCCAAAAATGATTGCAAAACTAATGACGCGGAAAAGCGATACCTCTCAATTGAGGAATCGGTACTATTAATATCATTGAAGTATTTTATGTCCTCCTCGGTAGGATGACCGCCATTATGTTCTTTCTTGAAATTTTCAATGAACCGGATTTTCTCATCCTTATACATTGAATAGGCAATATGTCCGATAATGTCGGCATCGTCATGCACGACTTTGTTGTACATGAAACTATAATTTCTTGCCATATACCGTTTTTATCGCTTTTCGGTATGACTCATTTAGTTTTTCTATTGGCAATGAATATGAATGTATTGTTCCAAAAACAGAAATAGAGCCGTTAAAGGTTAAACTTGGAGTAGATGACAAATTACCACCGTATTCTCCATTACGGTGTTGCGATATTGTTCTCTCATTAGCACGAAGAACAGTCTTATATGAAATCTTACACATAATGTATGCAAATATAGTTACAATTATACTCTTTTACAAGATAAATAGTTCTTAGTCACATGTAATCAAATAACATTCCAATTTACGATGATACTATCAGATTTATCGCGTTTCTGTTCAGGAAGTGCGATTTTTTGTGTACATTTGCCTCGTACATATTTGCGAAAGTGTTTTTCGTGATTCCTTTTATGGAAATGTGGCAATTTTCAAGACAGAAGGATAGCGGGATGCTTATCGCTCGTATTGAATATGCTGTCACGCCCAGAATCTATGGGCTGGTACTCCATATCAATCCGAGTGTGGAGTGTTTCTTTGTTTGTCTCTGTCAAGGTTGCCACGACCTCCATAAGGATGAACGATTACGGGCTCCACACTTTTCGTTTTTTATTAGAACCGCCAATAGGAACCCGGGCAAAATAAACTATAAATTAACCGTTATGAAAAGCATCAGACTTTTCGCTGTCATCGCAATGATGACCATCTGCGGGGCAATGTTCGCGCAGACAAACAACTACCTCAGGGCATCGTTCACAAATGCTGCAATCAAGGCAAGTGCAATGGGGATGTCCCTTAAGCAAAACCTGTATGGCGTGACTGTCGGTGTTGCGCAGGAGAGAACGCTTCCGGTCAACCTTCCACTATCCTATGAGTACGGGGCGGATCTTATGTATGTGTCTGGTGATGGTACAACCCTTCTCTCAGCCATCATTCCTGTGAATGTAACATATACTTTTGACATTGACCAGATCCGGTTGATTCCTTTTGCGGGTCTTAACTTGACTGCCCATATTTTAGGCAAAGATAAAGATGAGGATATGTCAATTGACTTGTTCAGCAAAGATGAGGGAGGATGCAATCGTTTCCAGCTTGGAGCACAGTTCGGAGCGAAAGCCATTTATGAGAAATATTTCTTTGGTGTCTCATATCAGCCGTCAATCACGAAACTTGCTGATTATACAAATTTCAATATCCTGAATATATCGGTAGGTATCTTATTTTAACTGTATAGAATGACTATAATGAGACGAATATTCACTTTGGCGGTGGCTGTAATTTCAGCTATCGCCCTTGGTTCTTGTGATAAAGAGGATGGGGGTACAAGTGGGGATTTGGTAGGAACATGGCGTATCACAAAGCATGAATACAAGTTTGATGGTAAGACTGTAGGTGTGGAGATACCTATCGAGGATTACGATACCGGAACCTGTACTTTCGAAAACGGAGGGAAATGCTCAATTGGTGGTGTTCCGATAAAGTATTCATATTCAGCATCTAGCCATACTTTAGAACTCACAATGGTCATTAAGACATCGTATGATGTTCTTAAATTGACATTATCAGAAATGGTGTGGTCGGATATTTTATATCCGCCTGTTAAGACAACCAACAGGGATAAAAAAGTTGACGTATATAACGGGTATGCGGTCTTTGAATGCAATGATGGCAACCTCAATTCTTCTAGTTACTATTATAAGAAAGGAGGTAATCTCATACCTTGCGAAGAAATAGTTTCTTCGATATGGAGCACTTTCTCAGGTGATGAGGATGGGTACTATGATGAAATGCTCACGTATTTTGAGAAGGTTGAATAGTTAAATGCTCGGCAATCAATAAAGAACAAGGCATGAAAGTCATTTACTGTATCATATTGGTTGTTATTGCCTTGCCATTCCTGTTTTCATGTAACAAGAATGGTTTTTCAACATTTGACCGCGAGAGGACAATTGAAGTTAATGGCAAGAAATACCCGGAAAGCCTCTTTAATTTCACAGGCTATTGGTCGGACAATGTGGGGCAAGGTGAATTGACGGTGAGCGTTGACCAAGATGACAGGTATGAGGACACCTATGAGACTTGTTATTACACTTTTCACTTTTATAATCCGGAATGCCCCACGGATGGTGATAATCTTGCCAAGATGAATCTGAAACTGGAGGTGGATTTTTCCGAGCAATACTGTTCTTATGAGAGTGGTGATCTGATAGTCAAGTCAATATTCAACAAGAAGAAAGGTCAGATTAAGGTTCGGCTCGAAAACCTGAAAATGTCAAACAAAAGAAAGACCAAGGAATACTTGTTCAATGGAACCGTGACAGTGCCATTTGACTACTTTATTGATGATTATCTTGATTAGGTGATGGATTTGTACTAAAATAGGGAAAACGCAGTCGGCTATGTCCTTCTGCGTTTTCTTGCTATATTCCCCTAATAATTGAAGATTTTTATGTAAGTTTGCTAAAACAACAATGGTATGAAACGATTAAAAGAGACCAAGCAGCATCTTAGTTTATCAAAATATGGCATCAATGAGAAATTTGATGTCTATGAATTAGGGAATTATGACTTCTCAACAGAATTAGATTTCGGCGGAATAGCGGCTGTTTATATTTTCACAAAACAAAGTACCTCCCAATCATTAGATTCTTCGAAAAAGGAACAAAAGAACACGCATACAATCATATATTGCGGGATGACTGGAGACACAGACCAACGTTTCGCTGGTCATTTTAAGAAGGAAGGGCTATCAAAACATGATGCAAACAGAATATGTGTTCATAAATGCGAGGATGTATCGGAGGCTCAAACTTTAGAGTCAAAAATATTGAAGGCATTAAAATTTCCTCTTAATGACAAAGAGAATGACAATCCTAAGCACCCGGATGTCAAGAAAGTCTAGGAAGCATTTTGATGGCGTCTAGCAATTCATCAAAGATGTAAGGGTATTGATATGCCTCTGATTTGCCGTCCATTGTTACGTAAAACTTGTAGCAATGGTCATCTGTATCTATATGGTATGCTTGTGAACCTCCCTCACTTACGACACTGATTGCGGAATGCCGTTTTTCACCCTTTATGGTGTAATCCATTCCACCTTTCACTATACGATATCCATTAGGACCATACTCTGATTTTGATTCCGACAGGATTCGTTCCACGCTTTCCCGGATCATATCACGGATTTCGGACTCATTTATCCGGATTGTTCTATTACTGTCATTCATTTCTATCAACTATTTACTACATTGATAAATAGTTGAATATTACGATTTGCTTACGCCGCAAGTTTCACATCACTGTACCTCAGCACAAAAACTGACTTGCGGAACATATCGGCGAATCTGTTTCCGGCTGACCATCTCCTCGTGTTCCACCTGTAAACCGCCTCGTCCACATACCTCTGCAAGTACTTCTTGGAAACATAGTGATATGTACCGAACACCATACGCTTGAACTGAGCCCAAAAACCCTCAATCACGTTCGTTGAAAGCAATCCCTCAGCATACTGACCTACTCCGTGCTTTACCTCATAATGAGTGTATCCCTCTCCGTCAAGCCACTCGTATGACTGGCTCTCATCCGTCATTATCACGGCATTGTCGGAGATGAACTGCTCAATGTACGTTCTTAATGTCGCAGCCTTGGTATTCTCCACAACAAACGCCTTGGCGTCACCCTTCCTCTCAACCATTCCGAATATCGGGGTCTTGGTCTTCGTGGAGCGTCCCTGAGTTCCCTCTGTCTTCTTGCTCTCGTGCTTGTTCTTCTCACGACCACCAAGATAGAGTTCGTCACATTCCACAATCCCGTCAAGTTCATTCTCATCACTCTGGGTGTATAATGTACGGAGTCTCTGGAGCATATACCAGGCGGTTGTCTGTGTTACGTGGATATCCCTCATCAGCTGGCAGGAGGACACACCCTTCTTGTGCGAGGAAAGGAGATACATAGCCATAAACCACTTCACAAGGCTGATTTTGGTGTTCTCGAATATGGTTCCGACCAGAACGGAGAATGGTCTTCTGCAACCGGAGCAGATATATCTACCGTCCTTTCTCATATGGCAGTGGTGGCGACCGCAGTATGGGCATATGACATCCCCGTCAGCCCATCTTGATTGTGCGAGAGCATCCTTACATTTCTTCGGTGTGTCGAAGTGAATAGCGATGTCGAATAGTGACGTGTATTTGGTTAAATCTAAGATTTCCATATATCCTTGTTGTTTTAAGTACTACAAAGATAATAGGTGCTTGTGCCAAAGTACTGCACAAGAGAAAAGAAATATTGAAAAAACGCGTATAAAATTGAGTAATCGGGGATTAGATAAGGATAATCCGGCAAATTTTTCGAGAAAAAGTGTACTATTTATGGTGAAAAGGATGTATATTTGTAACACTTGATGCCAGTTATCTGCCAACAAGACAAAGAATAACCGTAACTATTATAGTTTGAATATGTACACAGCGTTAGAAATCGCAAAGAAAATCATCTCCCTGTATAAGGATTTGGATGATGTCATTACGAATCTTAAACTTCAAAAACTTCTCTATTATGAGCAGGGGTATCATCTTGCATATTTCGGGGAACCTCTCTTCAATGATAACATTGAGGCTTGGATGTATGGACCTGTTGTCCCGGTGGTTTACAATAAATACAAGCAGTATGATAGCAGTCCAATTCCACCGGTAGATTCTGATCTTCAATTCGAAAACGATATAGAAGCAAAACTGTTTTGGGAGGTGTTTAAGCTATACAACAGGTATTCCGCCTCTGGATTGGTTGACTTGACGCATTCCGAAACTCCATGGCAGGAGACACCGACCGGTGTAGGTAATGTCATATCTCAAAGTAAGATGAAAGATTTCTTTAAGACACGACTGAAATGAGTTCAAAAAAGCAGCAAGACACCTCATTTGAGTTGGTAAAGACTGCTGTAGAGCAAAAGAGCGTAGGAATCAGTGAGATTTTGAATTTGACCGAGATTGATTATCCTCTTTTTTCTTTCAGATACTTAAAGGAAGAATCATACACTGATACTAAAGATTATAAATTCCTGTCAGGAGTCATAACAAGATTTCATAGGCTTTCCGAATTCGGGTGGGAAAATATACGGGCATCACATAAGCATAGTTTAGGTATGGAATCCATTCCTAAGGATAAAATAACAAGTGAACTGCCTTCAATTGTCACACCTGACGTGAAAAAAGTCCATTTGTTACGAGTTAGTGGAGATAACAGAGTAATGATAGGGTTACAGGAGGGGAAAATATTCCACGTGTTCTTTATTGCCGCCAACTATGTTGATTTCTATACCCATGGGGATAAGAAGTGATGAAAGACTTCTATGATTTTGAGTTATCGGGGATTAAGATACTATTTATCTGATGAAGGGACAGTTGGCTGGAAAAGTTAGTCAACTGCTATATAACTCCCAAAAGCAAAACTTGATGGTGCAAAATTAGGCCATCAAGCTTTAACCACAAGCCACGAAAGTATCAGAAAATTGTCTGAGAATCTCAATTCCGTTAACGAGCACGGAAGAACTGTTACTGTGTGAACTCCTTAGGTGTTTTTCCGAATCTCTGGCGGAAAACTCTTGAGAAATGCGAGGCGGAACTGAATCCCAGCATGTCCGCGATCTCGCCAATCCTCCATTTCCCCTCCCTGAGCATCGCGGCTGCCTTGTTGACACGATAGGTCAGGATAAAGTCATTCGGTGTCATGCCCGTCAGAGACTTCATCTTCCTGAAGAAGCTGGCCCGGCTCATGCACATCTCTCCGGCAAGGGAGGTGATGCTGATGGAGGTCTCGGAAATATTGTCCTCGATGTACTTTCTGAGGCGATCGATGAAGGCACGGTCCTCCGCGCTGATGATGTCCGCCTCATTCCCCTGCCGACCATCATCCTCAATCTCCTCCTGCGAAGTGAATCTCTCACGCAGTTTCTCCCTTGTGGCAAGAACGTTCCCTATCAAGGTCATGATCATCTCCGCGCTGAAAGGCTTGGTCACATAAAGGTCGGTCCCGTGCTGATACCCTATCAGGCGATCCTTATCCCCGGTACGGGATGTCAGGATGACTACAAGAATATGACTGAGCAGTTTATCCTCTTTAATACGGCGGCACAGCTCGTAGCCGTCCACCTTCGGCATGATGATGTCGGTCAGCACCATGTCAGGAAGGACATCATTGACGATGTCAAGGGCATCGGCACCGTCTGAAGCGGTGTAAACATCATACCTTGATGAAAGAATCTCCTTAAGCCAGGCGAGCAGGGAGGCATTGTCCTCAACCACCAACACCTTGTACCGCTCACTGTTTCCATCCTCCTCGACGACCTCATCCTTGACCGGATCCACAACCAGCATTCCGTCAATCACATCGGAGCGGAAATCCTTGGCTGACTCCGTTATCTCATAGAGACTCTCGTCAGCCGGCAAGGCGAAGACAAACCTCATCCCTCCTTCTTTTCGCACCTGGGCGTTGACAGCACCGCCGTGGATTCGCAGTAGTTCCTTTACATAGTGCAGCCCGATGCCTGTTCCCGTCACCGATGACTCTGTCTGTGCCAGTCTTGTGTAGCGGTCGAAAATGTGCGCGACATCCTCGTCCTTCATACCGATTCCGTCATCAGTCACGGAGATCTGAAGATATGAAGCGGACGTTTTGTAGCCGGACAGAATCCGATCAGGCCTGGCGACACACTCGGCGACAATCCTGACGTGGCCACCCTCCGGAGTGTATTTCAACGCATTGGAGACAAGGTTCACGACCACCCTGGCCAGTTTGCCGGCATCAACCGGCACCCTTGCCAGATCTCCGTAACAGTCGCAGGTCAACTCAATGGACTTTTCGTGGGCCTGGAAAGAGAAACCGTCCGCGAGCCTGCGCAGAAGGAAAGGAACATCTGTCCTGGAGACGGACAACGGAAGGGCGCCGTTCTCTATGCGGCTCAGATTCAGAAGCTGGTCGACCAGGTTCAGCAGGTTCCTCATATTGTAGTTGATCGACTCTATCATCTTGTCGAAACTGGTCTTGTCGCGGACTCTGGACAGCATGTTGACCGGTCCATAGACCAGGGCCAAAGAAGTCCTCAATTCGTGCGAGATGTTCGTGAAAAAGCTCACCTTCATCTCGGAAAGCCTTTTCTCACGGTTCAGGTCATCCTTGGCGGCCTGTAGTTCCACGGGGACTTCCTTATGATGATCTCCAAACGGCGCGGATCCTTGCTCCAGAAGCCGTCCACGTTGCTGGCCTTGAGTTCAAAGACATAATGTCCCGGAGGCAGGTGGGAAAAATTGACACGCCTGTAGCCTCCTATGTCATTCCACTCGTCATCCGCGTACTTTCCCGTAAGTCTGTAGGAGAATCCGATGTTGTCCTCGGCGATGAATGAGACCGGCTCGAAACGGATTCCGATACTGTTCTGGCTGCTTTTCAGGACAATCCGATCCGTGTCATCCAAAAGACGGTCAAGGATCTCCCCTTCCCCCGGCTTCTGATCCACTCCATTGACGCTCAGACCAGTAAGGACAACATTCACCGGCTCATCAGAAATATTCGAGATAATTCTGTCCGAAAAGAAGAACGCCAGTCCCATATTCCCGCCGAAAAACATCCTCCCCGAATGCGACCCCGCACTTCTTTTACAGAACTGCTGCGTGTCCATCCAGCGTCCTTGGTAATATGTGATCGGCTTGTCAAAGCGCTTCGTCACCACAGAAAGGCCGTAGGATGTCCCCACCCAGACGTTGCCTTCAGGATCTGCGGCAATGCTGGCCACATCATTGCTGCCCAGTCCGTTCCTGATGGAATATTCATTGACAACCTCATTCCCTCGGCAGCGCAGCAACCCTTTGGATGAGGTGCCTATCCACAATTCCCCGTTTTGAATATACAGGCACGACACATCCCCAAGGTTTCTCTTGGCATCGTCTCCGGCCAGAAGGTATCTTTCCACCCGGAGAGTCTTCGGAGCCACAAAGAACAATCCGGAATCCTTGACGGCAACGAGAAGCCTGTCCTCGTCAAATCTTATAATATCTTGAATATCCGAACCTTGAAGCAGCCGGCAGTCATCGGTTCCACCATCCAGCCTCACAACGCCAACGGGAGTGGCCGCCCACATCGTCCAGTCCCCATCCTCGCAAAAGGCGTTCACCTCTATCCCGTCGGCAACAACCTTAGAATCAAGAATCTCCGAGCCTCTTGTTCCGCAAACCGCCACCTTTCCGGCCATAGCTATCCAAAGCCTGTTCTTCCCGTCCAAAGCCAACGCCTTGACACCCTTCTCGCCTATGGCGTCCAAAGGCTTGCATTTTCCATAGTTATACCACACGTGCTTGGAGGTAGGAATGTCAAAAGCCAGTAATCCTTTGTAATAGCTCGCCATCCAGACAGTATTAGAGCTCACGGAGGCGGTGACACAGTTTATGTACTTACCAGAGGTCGCCCTCCCTAAGGCAGGAACGTACTTGAAGTTCTTCTTCTCCTAAAAACGGACACTGTAGCCTCTGTCCATGGTTCCGATCCACGGATGGTTCTCACTGTCCCTGAACCCGCAGCTGAAATCGCTCATATAACTAAGGTCGAACCTCTTGACAGCGTCCTTGCGCACACTCCCGTCGTCCAGTTCCACAGTATAGATCCCGACACCAGGCATACACACATACATTGTCCCGAGCACAGACAGGATCGTCGTGACAGCATGTCCGGACACCAAGCCCTCAAGCTTGGCCAAACGGGAATCCTCCACTGATTCCATCGTGCCGGTGTCACGGATAAGCAATCCATCGTTCCGACCGAACCAGACCCTTCCAAGGCTATCAACCGCCACGCTCCTGAAAGCGGATTTCTCCGGCAATGCCTCTGACGCCACTACCGCGGCGGAC
>OKTC01000670.1_pt1 | contig 13014 bp, 7 predicted proteins | sample 1606181 | NCBI WGS metagenome assembly OKTC01 (sample SAMEA3879529, study PRJEB24766) | human gut metagenome | biome: human-associated habitat; feature: feces | place: USA | collected 1985/1987 | reverse complement strand
AGCAGCAGCATCAGCGGCAGCGTCAAAATCGAGAACGCAGTCGAAAGCGCCACTCCGCGCGAAGCCAGCGAATTGTCGCAGTGGTACATCTCGCTCTGCATGGCCGTCGTCGCCGCGCAGGGCATGGCGGTGCAGATGTACAGTACGCTCACCACCGCCGCGGGCAGACCCGTGAAGCGCAGCAGCAGCACCGCCGCCGGGAAGATAATCAGCCGCAGCGCGCACGCCAGCAGCAGCTTCCAGTCCTGCAGGTGTGCGAAGCGAAGATCAATCAGCCGCGCCCCGATGACGAACATAGCAAGCGGCGTCGTCACATTGCCCATCATCGACAGAGCGTCATTGATGAAACCCGGCAGCCGCCAGCCCGTCAGGAACAGCACAAGACCAACAAGCACCGCAATCAGCGACGGGTTTGTCAGCAGCTTCTTGGGCTGAATCGCGCTGATGCCGCCGAAGAAGAACGAGCCGAACGTCCAGCACATCAGGTTGAATGCGCCGACGAACACGACGGCGTAAATCAGCATATCCTCGCCCAGCGTCGCAATGACGACCGGGTAGCCCATGTAGGCGCTGTTGGACAGCATGGACAGGTTCGTCAGCACGCTGCGGCGCTCGTTCGGCTCACTGCGGTAGAGAAAGTAGGCAATCAGCCCGCTCAGAATCATGATGGCAAGGCTGATGAAGAACACGAGAATCAGGTCGTGGATCAGCTCCGGGCTGGCATCCTTCTGCAAGCCGTAGAGCGTCAGGGCGGGGAGGGCGAAGTAGAGGACGATTTTGTTGAGCGTGGAAATGCCGTTTTCGTCAACGAGCTTCCCCTTCGCCGAGAAGAAGCCGCAGAAAATCAGCAGAAACAGGGTGATAACCTGCAAAAAGACAGCCATAAACTACATCCTTTCTGAAATGCGTATTGACAAGCGCAAGTCGATATTGTACACTATTTCAGAAGAATGTCAAGGGAATCATAGCATATTTCCTTGAAAAATGGAGGAAGAAAAAATGGCTGATTTCCGCACCTTTGACCCCTGCAATCTGCTTGCGCCCGTTCCGGCGGTGATGGTTAGCTGCCGTGCGCCTGAAGCGGATGCCAAGCCCAATATCGTTACTGTCGCGTGGGTCGGCACGGTCAACAGCGAACCGCCGATGATGTCCATTTCGGTACGCGGCAACCGCTTCAGCCATGACCTGATTGCAAAGAGCGGCGAGTTTGTGGTGAATCTGGTGGATGAAGCCCATTGCAAGGCGCTGGATTTCTGCGGCGTCCGGTCGGGGCGTGATGTGGACAAGTGGCAGGAGTGCCACCTTACGCCCATGCCCGCGCTGAACATGGATTATGCCCCCGCGATTGCCGAATGCCCGGCGTATCTGGCGTGCAAGGTGGTGCAGCAGCTCGAACTGGGCAGCCACACGATGTTCGTGGGCAAAATCGTCGGTGTGCAGGTGCGGGACGATCTGTTCGCGGCGGACGGTTCGCTGCATCTGGAAAAGGCGGGGCTGGTGACGTACACGCATGGCACATACCAGAAGGCGGCGGATGTGCTGGGCTTCTTCGGTTACTCCGTCGCGCGCCCGGAGGTACTCAAGCGGCGGATGGACGCGCTGACGAAGTAATACTAATTCTCATCTAAAGCATGTCATTCGCACAGCATCTTTTTCGCCCCGGCTTTGCTTCGTTCCGCTCGCGCGTACCTCCAGTACGCCTCGCTTCACTCAGCTTTGCCGGAACGAAAAATCTGCTATGCTCGATGCCATGTTTTAGAATCGAATTAGTATAAATCCAATTCAAAGGGGGCGGAAGCCCTCTTTTTTGAATGCGCTGTTTTTCTGCTGATTAGGCGTCTTGGCGGACGAGCAAATCCACCGTGCATGGTGTATCTTCCCATATAATATAGGAAGAAACTCGCTCAATGGCGCGCGCCCCAGTCCTCCCGCAGCATCGCCCATAGCTCCACGTCGTGGAAATTGCCCTTGTTGAACACCTTGCCGCGCAGTGTCCCTTCGTGGCGCATACCGCATTTTTCCATCACGCGCCCGCTGGCAGGGTTGTCGCACTCGTGCATCGCCTCGACGCGGTGGATGCGCAGAACGGTGAAGCATTCGCGCAGCACCGCTGCCAGCGCTTCGGTCATCAGTCCGCCGTTCCAGCAGGAGCGGGCGAGCGAATAGCCGAGCTCCACCACGCTGTCCGCGTCGCTGTAACTCATGAAGCCAATCGTGCCGACGACGCGGTTCGTTTCGCGCAGCACGATGCCCCAGCTGGACGGCGCGCCGCTGTGGTACTGGCTGATGATGTAGCGCAGGCAGCCGCGCGTATCCGCCATCGACTTGTGCGCATCCCAGAGAACATGCCGAGCGACTTCGGGGTCGCGGGAGTAAGCGAACATATCCGCCGCATCGCGCATCGTCAGCGGACGCAGGAGCAGCCGGTCGGTCGTCAGGCGCGGCAGGGACGCGAAGTAATCCGCTGCGGGAATCGGCTCATTCGGCGGATTGCGGTGGGAGAGCCATTGCCCCAGCTTTTCATACATGGCGGAAGAAACCTCCGATGATATGCGGCGAAAACGGCGCAAGCGGCACAGGGCGATTCCATTGCTGACAGCCGACAACAAGCAGATACACACCCAGCGCCAGCATGAGCAGCATCAGCAGCAGAAAGAGAACATACAGGGGATGACGCTGCTTTTTTCCAGCCATAAAGCACCTCCGTCAGCGAAATTTTCCGAAAAAACGCGCAAAAATCCGTCCACGCGATTGCATTTTGATGAAATATTTGTTACAATAAGCGTGGATGGAACAGAACGCGCGTTTCGCACGTTTATTGTTTGCAGGGGGCGGACAGCAGCTGCTGTACCATCAGGAGCGCCAGCGCGGTCTTGCCGTCGCGGAACGTGCCGTCCATCACCTTCTGCACCGCGTCGGAAAGCGGCATCCGCAGTGTGCAGACGAACTCATCCTCATCCGGATGCGTCTTTCCAGCGTGCAGCCCCGTCGCCAGGTAGAGGTGGATGCGCTCGTTGCAGAAGCCGGGGGTCGTCTCCAGCACGGTCAGCTTGCGCCAGTGGTCGGCGGTCAGCCCGGTTTCCTCGCTCAGCTCACGCTGGGCGCAGACGAACGGGCCTTCATCCACCCCGTCAAGTTTGCCCGCTGGAATTTCCAGCGTCAAGCGGCCAACGGCGATGCGATGCTGGCGGACGAGAATCACGTTCCCGTCATCATCCAGCGCGACAATGCCCGCCGCGCCCGGATGGCACGCCACCTCGCGCAGGGCAGTTTCGCCGTTGGGCAGGCGCACATGCCAATGCTCAACGCGGATAATCTTGCCGGGAAAAACGACTTTCCCATCCAAATACTCTTCCGTCAGCTGCTTGTCGTCCATCATGGTCAATGTCCTCCTCAATAATAGGATGATTTTCGCCATAGTGATTCGACAAGAGACGCAAAAAATCCTGCGAATCGCAAGGAAAAATGCGGCAGGGTGCGGAAGATTGACAAACCGCGCCGCTGCGGTATAATAGAATGGCATCAGGCCCGCAAAGGGCAGGAGCAAGGAGGAAACCCAACATGAGAAAATCCGGCGTCAAAGGTCTTGGCCGTCTGCTGTCTGTGCTGATGGTGGCGGCGCTGCTGATGACAACCGCGATGGTTCCGGCGCTGGCGCTGGATCGCTGGGAGGACGTCGTCGTGTCCGTCATTTGGACGGATTCGCAGGGACAGCAGCAGACAACGCAGGCGTTCCCCGTGCCTGACAGCGCGGAACATGCGTATTGGGCGACGCTGGATGCGTCCGCTCTTTTCAGCACGGTTCAGGTGCAGGTTGTATCGTCTGACCCAGCGTATACTTTCTACTTGAAAGATTATGCGTCGGAAATCATGTGGACGCAGGATGCGACCGCCCTTGACCCGATGTATTCGTATGAAGTGGATTATTACTGCAACAGCGTCTATGAAGGGATGTTCCCGCTGTACCTCTCGTCGCAGGGAATGCCCGAAACGCCCGCGCAGGAGAGCGTCAACGTGCCGGTGTACTATGTGACGGAGGATGGCCAGCAGCTGGATTTCCAGTACGCAAGCTGCCTGACGAACGCGACTACCCAAGTGTACGCCAATTCCAGTGTTGTGCCGTGGGATTATCTGCTTGTCAAACCCGCGTCCGGCGTGGTGGATGTGTTTGTGGACAGCATGGGCAACGCGTCGCCGAGCGAGGTGCGCTTTGTCTACGCCGTGCCGGAGCAGCCGACGGAAGCGCCGACGGAAGTGCCCACCGAAGCCCCGACCGAGCCGCCCGTCATTCAGGCGGAAGTGACTGTGCTGTATCAGCTGGATGACAACGGCACGATTCTGGACACGCAGTATGTGACGCTGAATCAGGGCGACAACTATGTCACCGCCAATAGCGCGATGACTGCTGGGTATCAGCTTGTCGGCGAGGACACGGTGCATGTGTGGGTGGACAACGGCGGCACGGCGAGTGTGAATCCCGTTGTGTTCCACTATGCCACGCCGCAGCCAGTAACATCCAACATCGACGTGTTTTACTATCACGAGAACGGCACGCTGCTGGATCAGCAGTCGCAGCCGCTGACCGAGGGCGTGAACTACATATATGCCGCCAGCGACCGCGTGGGCGGGTATGACCTCGTCAGCGAAAATCCGCAGACGGTCACGCTGCGTCCTGACGGCACGACCGACTTGGCGAGTGTGTCCTTCTTCTATGCCGACCCGCAGCCAACCGAAGTGAACGTGCCCGTGCACTACCTCAATTCCGAGGGCGAGCCTGTTGCGATGGACGACACGCTGACGCTGGGCGAGGGGACGCACCTTGTGACGGCGAATCCGCTGGGCATGGCGGACGGCTATGTGCCGATGCCCGGCACGGAAAGCACGGTGGAAGTGAACGTTTCCGGCGGTATCGCGACGCCGAGCGAGGTGTATTTCTACTATTATATTCCCACGACGGAAGCACCCGCAACCGAAGCGCCGACCGATACCCCCGCGCCCGCGCAGCAGTTCGTGACCGTCACCATCCGCTACTACAACACCGAGGGTGTGGAAATTGCCGACCCGACGGTGAAAGAACTTGTGCCGGGGATGTACCACGTTACCCCCGCGTATGATTCCATCCCTGGCTACGAGCTGGAAAGCAGCTGGACGCAGTTCGACCTGACCGTAACGGAAGATGGTCGTCTGCTGATTGAAGGCGCGGAAGCGCTGGAGGAAGAGCTGGCGTTCTACTATCGCCCGATTCAAAGCGCTGCGACGGATGTTCCCGTGACGGAAGCGCCCACGAATACGCCGATTCCGACCGAAACGCCGACCACTGCGCCCACTGAAGCGCCGATTCCCGTCGGGCAGCCGGTCAACCGCTACGCGACCATCAACGGCAATAAGGTGGCGTTCCGCAGTGAGCCCTCGACCAGCAAGAGCAACACGATCATCAAGCGCTTGGCGAATGGCTCGAACGTCTACGTCGTCAACGAAATGCTGAACGACAAGGGCGAACGGTGGAGCGTCGTCATGGTGGATGGACAGAGCGGCTACATCAAGAGCGAATTCCTGACCATCATGACGCAGGCGGAAAGCGACGCGTATGCCGCATCCACTGGCGCAACGCCTGTGCCGACGGCAACGCCGATTCCGACCAATACGCCGGTTCCGACCGAGAACCCGACGGCGATTCCGACCGAAATTCCAACGGAAGTGCCGACGGCAACCCCGACCGCCGCGCCGCAGAACGCGACCATCATCATCCAGTATCTGGACAGCTACGGCAGCCCGGTGGCGAACGCGCAGTCGATGACGCTCGCCCCCGGCACATACACCCTGCGCCCGATGCCGACGAATTTGCGGGATGGCTATGAGCTGATTCCCGGCAGCGAGCAAATCACCCTGACTGTTTTCCAAGACGGCACGCTGAGCATGGATGCGGCGGATATTGCCTTCTGGTATCGTCAGGTGGCGACCGCCGCGCCGACGCAGACCCCGACCGAGGCTCCGACCCCGACGCCGACCACTGTGCCGTATGAGGGATATGCCGTCACCACGCGCGAAACCGAAATGCGTACCGGCATCGGCACGGGCAACTACGTTATGGCGACGCTGCAGGCGAACGTGCTGGTGTATGTGAATAGCCAGCTGAGCACGGCGGGTGAAACGTGGGACATTGTGACCACGCTGGAAGGGACGTCTGGTTATGTGCCGGACGCGAACCTCCGCTACGTCACCGACGCGCAGGCGCAGGTGTACATTCAGCAGTGGAATCAGTCCCGCAGCACGCCCACGCCCAGCCCCACGCCGTACCTGACGCCTGTTCCCGCACAGGAGATGGGCTACGCCTACGCCTTGGGCAACAACGTGCCGCTGCGGCAGATGCCGGGCGATTTCAGCGCCATTCAGAGCTATCTGATGCAGGGCGAGGTTGTGTACGTATCCGGGCAGGATTATCTGGGCAGTATGCCGTGGCACCGCGTGCAGTATAATGGGCAGTGGGGCTATGTGCGCTACGATATGCTCCACCTCATGACGCAGCCGGAAACGGAAGCATACCTGAACAAGCTGAACGCCACGCCCGCACCCACGCTTGTCACCACGCCTCAGCCCTACGACCCGACGAACTACTCCAGCTACGGCTATGTGACCACGACGAGCTCGGTCAACTTCCGCCAGCAGCCCAGCATGAACGCGAGCCGTATCAGAAAGCTGTACAACTACGCGTTCTGCTTTGTCCTCGGCACAACGACCGGCACGGACGGCGAAACGTGGTATCACATCCGCTACAATGACCAAGAAGGTTACGTCAACGGAAGATACTTCCATTGGATGACGGTGGAGGAGCTGGAAGAGTTCCTGCAAAGCAGCGAGTACATTCAGGGCATCCAGAATAACACGACGGGGAATGCTACTGCAAAACCGACCAGCGGTCTGATTCCGGAAGAAGACAAGACCATCAACGACTGGAAGGGCAGCGGCGCAACGGTCAGCTATGTGCCGTGGCAGGGCTTTTCAACGCCCGGCCCGCTGACTTCGCCCACAACTGCCCCTACGCAGGAAACCGCCACGCCGACGCCTTCCGCTTCGCCCACACCGACGCTCGAACCGCTGCCCACCGCAGCCGCGACGTACCCTGTGGTGAACGAGAGCGGCAACAGCGGGCTGGTTATCTTCATCGTGATTGCGGTCGTGCTGCTGCTGGGCGGCGGCGGATTCGCCTTCATGCAATACCAGAAGAAACAGCGTGAGGTTGCCATGAAGGCGGCACAGCGCCGCGCACAGGCAGCGCGCAATGCGGATCGTCCGGTTGCGCGTCAGGCGGGTCAGCCGCAGCAGATGCGCACCGGCGCGTACGCAACCCCGCAGCAGCGTCCGCAGACGAGCAATGACGTTTCGCCCGTGCAGGTGCGCCCGGCGACACCCGTTCCGCAGACGCAGGACATGCAAAACCGACCGCAAGTCGGTTATCGCACGCCGATTCAGCCCCTGACGAAGCCGCAGGAGACCCCGTCCACTGCCGCGCCGAAGAGCACGACGACGATGGAGAATCCGTATGCGCGCCCGGCGGCGAAATCGGCAGAGGAAGCGCCGCGCCATCGTCGCCGTACAGATCAGTATCGCCAGGATGACGACAGCGCAAACCCGAATGGGTAACAGAATATTTGGCAGGAGCAGCACGATTTGCGGGTTGCTCCTGCTTTTTTTGCGAATCAACAATATTATGCTGTTTTTTTGTTTGCTAAGTCTGGAATGTTAAATTGAAAAAGACGAACGAATGGCGTGGAAACAAAGAAAAACCGGTCGAAAATTTGCGTACACTGAACGAAAATTACGAAAAAACGAGGAAAGCAGCAGACAAAAAAATATTCCTATTACGATAGTTTTAACATGTAAATAACAATACTCAGGAAACTAACAAGCCGTTAACAGATGGAAATGACAAAATTGCCACACGAAAGTAAGGCAAAACACACAAAAATGCACCAAATGAGCATAATAAATGTTATTTTTCCGTCTTGACAGTTGAAGATTTGATGGTATAATAAACCATGTGAGAACTCGAACTGTGATTTGCCGGAAATCTGGCGAATTACATATCGAGAAACAATAAATGAGTTACATGTGAAGGAGACGTGAACTGTGACAGAGAAGGAACTGCGGAAGCTGGGACGCGCAGAGCTGCTGGAACTGCTGCTGGAACAGGCACGGGAATTTGAAGCACTGGAGCAGCGGCTGAATGCGGCAGAAGCGGCGCTGCAAAGTCAGCAGCTGCAGCTGGAAACGTGCGGCTCGATTGCGGAGGCATCGCTGAAGTTAAACGGCGTGTTTGAGGCGGCGCAGAAGGCCGCGGAACAGTATCAGCAGAACGTCGAGCGGCTGTGCCAGGAGAAAATCAGCGCGGCAGAAAGCCAAGCGCAGGAAATCCTCGCGCGCGCAAAGAAAGCCGCCAATCAGCAGTAAAGAAACATGACAGAAGGGAGGGCGCGCAGGTGTCAGAAGACAAGAATCAGCAGAAAACGGGCAAACAATTGCTCAACGACACGCAGGAAGCGGCGGAACGCGCCCACCTGCTGCGGGAAATGAACCCCACATCCGCACAATTGGAAACGGAACTGAAGCATGAAAAGCGCAAGCACAGCTACAACCGCGCCCTGCGCAGCACGCTCTATACGCTGCTGGTGGTGGCGGCGGTCGCGGTGCTGATTGCAACCATGGTCATGCCCATCCTGCAAATCACCGGCACGTCAATGACGCCGGTGGTCGGGCAGGGTGAAATCACAATGGTCGTGCGCGGGTCAAATCCGCAGCGCGGCGATATTATCGCTTTTTACTACAACAATAAGGTGCTGATTAAGCGCGTTATCGGCCTGCCGGGCGAGTGGGTCAACATCGACGAAAACGGCAACGTCTACATCAATGGCGAACTGCTTGATGAGCCGTACATCACCGACCGTGCGCTGGGCGACTGCTCCATCACGCTGCCGTACCAAGTGCCGGACGGGCGGTATTTTGTTCTGGGTGATCACCGCTCCACCTCGCGCGACAGCCGAAGCACACTGGTCGGCCCAGTGTCCGAAGAGCAGATTATGGGGCGCGTAACGCTCCGCATTTGGCCGCTGAACCGCATTGGATTCCTGCAATAACGTAAGTACAATACAGCAAGAAGAGGAACACAGGTTCCAGAATCGGAGGATGCTGACATGAACCGCAAACTCATGGAATTAGCAGAAAAATACGTTGCGCAGCGGAAGCGCCGGATGCGTCTGCTCAAGACGGTCACGGCGCTGGCACTCGTTGTCGCCATCTGCACGTCTTATGTGCTGATGATGCCGGGCCTGACGATGGCGGCGGAAACGTACTGCGGGCTGGAGGAGCATACCCACACGGCGGACTGCTATGTGGATGAGCTGACCTGCCTGATTTCCGAGCGCGAGGCGGAGACAGTCTTTACCGATATTATGCGATGCAGCTTTGAGCCGCACCACCATTCCTCCGATTGCTACAATGCGCAGGGCGAACTCAGCTGCGGCTACTGGGATGGCTACATCCACGAGCATGACGAGAAGTGCTACGACAGCAACGGCGTTCTTATCTGCACGCTGGAGGAGCATCCGATGCACAAGCACACGGATGCCTGCTACAATTGGGAGAAACAGCTGACCTGCACGCTGCCGGAAAGCGAGGGGCACATCCACACGGATGCGTGCTATCGGGCGAAAGAACCGACTTGCGGTCTGTTTGAGAGCGAAGGCCACCAGCATACGGCGGATTGCGTGACGGAAACACGCACGCTGATTTGCACCGAGGACGTTGCGACGAACTCTGACATGCCGCATGTCCATGATGACAGCTGCTACGAAGTGACCCGGACGTACACCTGCGGCCTGACGGAAGGCGAGGGCGCACATCACCACACGGATGCCTGCTATCCGACGACGGAAGAACCGACTTGCGGTCTGTTTGAGGGCGAAGGCGCACACACGCATGATGATTCCTGCTACGAGATGGTGCGCGGCGACCTGAAATGCAAGCTCTATCCCGACCCGGCGAAAGTGCACACGCATTCCGCGTCCTGCGTCGATGCGAAAACCGGCTACTACACTTGCGGCTACATTCAGGTGCTGCGGCATCAGCATACGAATGAATGCATTGTGACGGTGACGGCGGAGGATTCCGGCCATCATCACACGGCGGACTGCTACGAACGCCACTATATCTGCGGCAAAGAAGAGCACACGCACACGGCGGATTGCTACTATGACCCGACCCCGAACCCCGATGCGACGGCAGCGCCCGAAGTGACAGCTGAGCCGACGGCAGCGCCCGAAGTGACGGCTGAGCCGACGGCAGCCCCTGAAGTGACGGATGAGCCGACGGCAGCCCCCGAAGTGACGGCCGAGCCAACGGTTGTGCCCGAAGCGACGGCTGAGCCGACGGCAGCCCCTGAAGCAACGTCAACGCCCACGGAAGCACCCACGGCAACGCCCGCGCCTACGGAGGAACCGACGCTTGTGCCGCCTGTAACGCCTGCGCCGACGGAAAACGCCGCCGAAACGGTTGCCCCGATGGACGAGCCGTCCCCGACACCTGCGCTTACGGTGATTCCGTCGATGGACGCTGATGCCGCGAAGCCGGACGACATGATGATGCCGTCGTTTGGACTTGACCCGGACTTCCAGATGATGGCGAACGAACCGCCTGCCGTCAGCGAGAGCGGCATGCGGATTACCAATATTACGGTATCGAACATCATACTTCCGGAAAATGCCAATGCGTACAACTATAGCTTCGCGGCGGACTTCAAGATTTCGGATGAAGCTATTCTGCGCCATGGCGAAGGCAACAAGATTATTATTCCGGCAGAGAATACGCATATCAAAACGGACAGCACTTCTGTCTGGTCGGGCACGGACGCCAAATTCAGCAATGAAAAGCCGGCGTTTAAGTTCCAGTATAATCCCACAACGAAACAAGTTGAAATGTGGTTCACCGACGAGTATATGGACTTTGTCCGCAACAACCCCAGCCATGACGACCGCACCGGCACCATGAAGATGAGCGCCGAAATCCGCAAGGACGATGTTAAGGATCTGGGCAACGACGACCTGACCATCAAGTTCGGCGGCGCATCGACCACTGTGAAGTGGGAGGACATCGACAGGGGCAACAACTCCATCCTCAGCGATTTGAGAACTTGGAAAAGCGGGGCTAATGTCAACTGGGAAAAAGGAACGATTGAGTATACCGTCAAAATCGAATCCACAAAGGGCACGAACGGCAAGAACGCGACTGCTCGAGACGTCATGACGGCGGTGAATAAGCAAATTGCCCTGACAAACATGACCGTCACGGAGGTTAAAACACACTCTAACTGGAGTCAGGTGCCCGCTGTTGACTCTGCTTCGACAGAAATCAAGACGGACGGTACATGCGCCTGCGGTACGACGGGAACGCACATTCACTACGTTTATGCGAACACGACGGACGAAAGCGGCAAGGTCTATACCATGACGACGGACTATGTGCTGCCGCCGCTTTCGGCAAATGAAACATACGAAATTAAGTATGAATACACGTTCGACAAGGACGGAATGACCGGTGAATACGATCAGCTGACAAATACTTTCGCTGCCCAGAGTGGCGGAAAGTGGGATCATTCCAAGGATTCCTCTAACAGCAACCCTACTGACGTTCAGATTAAAAAGCTGCAAAAGAGCAGCTGGTACAACAGCAATGAGGGCTGCATTCAGTGGACGCTCACCGTCAACGAAAACCGTTTCAACATCAAGGATAAGACGCTGACGGACACGATGTTCGACCAGCTTGTGGACGAAAACGGCAGTCTGCTGTTTTCGAAGACGGACGGCAAGGGCTATGTGTCGCAAATCACGGCGAATAACACGCCTATCACCGCTGAAAACTACACGGATTACTTTACCGTGGAAACCGGCGTGGACGGCAAACCGCAGCTGAAATTCAAGGACACCACCGCGAAGATCGTAATCCAATACAAAACGCCGGTGGAAGCAACCGCGCAGGATCAACAGATTACAAACACGGCGGAATTCGACGGCGAACAAAAGACAAGCACCGCGAATGTAGGGCAGGACAAGCGTTACAATGTGGTGAAGTCGGTTGACGCGAGTATGCCGGCGGATCCGACGAAGAACGGCGAATACACCGATGGTCTGTATCCGGTAGCGTGGAACGCGACGTACACCTTCCCGGCGACGAAGGATGTTCAGTATAAGCTGAACTTCGGCGATACGCTTGACAAGAAGGTGGAATGGAAAAACGGAATAGAAATCATGCAGCACTACATGACGGCGGCTCAGGCGCAGACATTGCTCAACGCCATCAAAGACCTCGATGTTGTGAAAAAGCATGATGCGCAGAATGTGCCGTACACCATTACGCTGCTGACCTGCGACAGTCAGGGCAAAAATGAAGGCACGATGGTGGTGTCTGCGGAAACGACGCTGACGGAAGGCTACTACTATGGTTTCCGGTTTGAAACGACGGGCGAAGGCGTTGTGCTGAACGACGCCAATACGGATGTGAACGCGACGACAAGCGTTACGCTCCCGTATCAGACGACCATCTATTTGGAACAGTCCCGCACGAGCGGGGTTGACTTCAAGAACACGGCTGTTAACGCGGGCAAAAACGGAGACGCGTGGTACAAGGCCGCCCCGAACGACCTGGTGGAGAAGAAGTTCGGCAACCATGGCGTTGGTGATTTGAACGGGCAGACCATCCACGAAAACGAGCTGTACTGGACCATCCTCCTGCGCAATGATGGCGTGGCGCACGACGAAATCACCCTGACCGAAACGCTCCCGCCGCACATTGTGGTGGAGTACATCGAATACGGCGGCTCGAGGCTGATTCTTAGCGAAACGGACAGCACGAAGATGACCGTTGTCAATAAGAAGCTGGACAATGCCGGTACGATTCCGGATGGCTATGAGGTCAGCAACGAGTGGGGCGAGCAGCGCATTTCCATCAAGGCTGATTTGGCGGCGG
>OKTC01000666.1_pt1 | contig 13093 bp, 7 predicted proteins | sample 1606181 | NCBI WGS metagenome assembly OKTC01 (sample SAMEA3879529, study PRJEB24766) | human gut metagenome | biome: human-associated habitat; feature: feces | place: USA | collected 1985/1987 | reverse complement strand
CGGCATCCTGCCCTCCAACGAGGGCCGCGGCTACGTTCTGCGCCGTCTGCTCCGCCGCGCTGCCCGCCATGGCCGGATGCTGGGCATCTCCCGCCCCTTCCTGGTGGAGCTGGTGGAGACGGTCATCCAGTCCAGCGAGAGCGCTTACCCCGAGCTGCGTGAGCACGATGCCTATATCAAGAAGGTCATCGGCACCGAGGAGGCAAACTTTGCCCGCACCATCGATGCCGGTATGAACATCCTGAACAACATGATCGACGGCCTGGAAAAGGCACACCAGCACCTGCTCAAGGGTCTGGACGTGTTCAAGCTGAACGATACCTTCGGCTTCCCCCTCGACCTGACCAAGGAGATCGCTGCCGAGCAGGGCATTGAGATCGACGAGGACGGCTTCCATGCTGAGATGAAGAAGCAGAAGGAGCGCGCCCGTGCCGAGCGCCTGAAGAAGAACATCTCCGGCTGGAGCGAGGACCTGTTCGGCGGCCTGACCGTTGAGCCCACTGTCTTTACCGGCTATGAGGCCCTGAACGACACCGGCGTTGTGGTTGCCCTGAGCGACGAGGAGACCCTGACCGATGCCATTGCCACCGATGAGGAGGCAAAGGACGGCGTGCTGGTGGTTCTGGACAAGACCCCGTTCTACGCTGAGATGGGCGGTCAGGTGGCGGACAACGGCCTGCTGACCGGCCCCGAGTGCAGCCTGCGTGTGCTGGACGTGAAAAAGACCCCCAAGGGCTACTATGTCCACACCTGCGTGCTGGAGAGCGGCATCGTCAAGGTGGGCGACCACCTGAACGCTCAGGTGGACAAGGAATACCGGATGTCTGTCTGCCGCAACCACACCGCGACCCATCTGCTGCAGGCTGCCCTGCGTGAGGTGCTGGGCGACCACGTCCATCAGGCAGGCTCCTATCAGGATGCGGAGATCACCCACTTCGACTTCACCCATTTCAGCGCCGTCACGCCTGAGGAGCTGGCCCGTGTGGAGAAGATCGTCAATGACCGCATCTTCGATGCAATGAACGTTGAAGTCAAGGAGATGCCCATTGAGGAGGCTAAGAAGCTGGGCGCAATGGCCCTGTTCGGCGAGAAGTACGGCAAGGTCGTCCGCGTTGTGAACATCGAGGGCTGGTCCACCGAGTTCTGCGGCGGCACCCACGTGAAGAACACCGCCCAGATTGGCGGCTTCAAGATCGTCAGCGAATCCTCTGTTGCAGCCGGTATCCGCCGCATCGAGGCTGTCACCGGCAAGAACCTGCTCAAGCGTGCCAACGATCAGGAAAAGCTGCTGCACACCGTGGCAGGCAGCCTGAAGGCCAACAATGTTGCAACCCTGGCTGCCCGCGCCGAGGCTGTGATGGCTGAGAACAAGGCCATGAGCAAGGAGCTGGAAGAGGTCAAGGCAAAGATCGCCGCTTCCAAGGTCAACAGCCTGTTCGACAATGCTGAGGAAGTGAGCGGCGTGAAGATCGCTTCTGCCTACTTCACCGGCACCACCGGCGACACCCTGCGCGGCATGTGCGACAGCATCCGCGAGAAGGCTGTCAACCCTGTGGTCGCTGTTCTGGTGGGCAAGGCTGAGGATAAGGTCACCATGGCTGTCACCGTGAACAAGCTGGCACAGGAAAAGGGCCTCAAGGCTGGCGTGCTGGTCAAGGAGATCAGCGCCATCGCAGGCGGCAAGGGCGGCGGCAAGCCCGACTTTGCAATGGCTGGCCTGAAGGACGAGACCAAGATCGACGAGGCTTTGGCCGCTGTCAAGGGCATCGTTGAGAAGCAGCTGGGCTGAGTGAAAGCGGGCTCACCCTCTCAGGCTCACGTTCGTTCGCCAGCTCCCCCAAAGGGGGAGCCCTTGGCAAAACCAGAAGGTTTACCGTACTGCCAAGGCCTCTCACTTTGGGAGAGGTGGCACGGCGTAAGCCGTGACGGAGAGGGCGAGGCTGTTTATAAATATCGAAAGGAGCAATTCCCATGGAAGATTGTCTGTTTTGCATGATCGCCGAGGGCAAGATCCCCTCTAAAAAGCTGTATGAGGACGATCAGGTCGTGGCGTTTTACGATATCAACCCGCAGGCCAAGGTGCACTTTCTTGTTGTGCCCAAAAAGCACATCCAGAGTGCCGCTGCCCTGACTGAGGAGGACGGTGCCCTGCTGGGCCATATCTTCGCCGTGATCGCCAAGCTGGCCAAGGAAGTCGGTCTGGACAACGGCTACCGCGTGATCTCCAATGTCGGCGAGGATGCCGGCCAGACCGTGAAGCACCTGCATTTCCATGTGCTGGGCGGCGAGAAGCTGCCTGTCTGAGCCGCGCATAAAAATAACGGATCGAACAAAAGGAAGGGAATTGTTATGGCAAAGACCTATACCCTGAATGTTGCGGGCCTGACCCGTGAACTGACCATCTGCAAGGTGAACGATCACATGGACATTGCGGCCTTCATCATGCTGGGCGATGCAGAGCTGACCGTGGCTGCTGCCACCGAGCTGCTGAAAAAGTGCCCCGAGTTTGATATCCTGCTGACCGCTGAGGCCAAAGGCATCCCTCTGGCACACGAGATGAGCCGCCAGAGTGGCAAGCCCTACATCTGCGCACGCAAGGGCGAGAAGCTCTATATGGCCGACCCTGTCGTGGTGGAGGATCAGTCCATCACCACCGCAGGCAAGCAGAAGCTGGTCATCGACCGCAAGGAGCTGGACAAGATGAGCGGCAAGCGTGTGCTTGTGGTGGATGATGTCATCTCCACCGGCGGCTCCCTGAAGGCGCTGGACGCACTGGCAGAGCAGACCCAGTGCACCATCGTGGGCCAGGCCGCTGTTCTGGCCGAGGGCGATGCCGCCGAGCGCAAGGATATCATCTTCCTTGAGCCGCTGCCCCTGTTCTTCCACTAAGTAAGATGCGCCGCCCGCTCTGTGTTTTCTGCGCAGGAACGCTGGGGCTGGAGTTAGTGTGCGCCTTTTTGCCGCAAACGGGACGTTTTGTGCCGTTTGCGGCATTTTTTATTGCCGGTCTGCTGTGGGCGCTGGCGGGCCGTTTGCGCAAAAGCCCGGCCTGGGGCTATGGCATCTGTCTGATCCTGGGGGCAGTGCTGGGCCTTGTGCTGACCGGCTCCACGCAGGCAAAATGGGATGCGATCCAGAACGCTTACGATGGCCGCAGTGTCCTGCTGGAGGCAGAGGTGGAGAGCACAACCTCTTCCTATTTCCCCGGCAGGGTGCGGGCGGTCCTGCAGGTGAAAATGGTGGACCGGGAGGCGGCCTCCCTCCGGGTGGAGTGCGCCAGCCTGCCCGCCTGCAGCCCCGGCGACCGGGTCAAGGGCCGCTTTGCGCTGGAAACACCCGATGACACCTCCCGCCTGAATGCTCTGGCCGATGGCATTGCCCTGAACGCTGCTTATGAGAAAGGCTTTGCGCTGCTGGGGCAGAGCACCTCCTTCCGGGCCCGGACGGCCCGGCTCCAGAAGCGGCTGAGCGCCGCCCTGCGGCAGGGGATGGCCTCCGGCCCGGCGGGCGTGCTGGCCGCCATGGTTACAGGCGACCGCACCCATCTCTCCAAGGAACTGCGCACGGCCTACCGGGGCGCGGGGCTTTCCCATGTGCTGGTGGTCAGCGGAATGCATGTTTCGATCCTGTGCGGCGATGTGCTGGGCAGGCTGCTGCCCAACCGCAAAAAGCGACTGCGCGGCTATACCGGCCGCCGGGTCAGGGCGCTGTTCAGTGCGGTGCTGGCATTGCTGCTGGTGGGCGTGACGGGCTTTACGCCCTCTGTTCTGCGCGCGGCGGGGGCCGTCTGGCTCAGTGCGCTGGGGGTCTGGGTCTACGGCCCGCCGGATGCCCTGACCTCGCTGGGCGTGGCCGGTGTTCTGATGACGGCAGGCAACAGCTACGCCGTCTGTGACGTGGGCTTTCAGCTCTCCTTTGCGGCGGTGGCGGGTACCCTGGCCGGTGGGGCTGTGGTGCGCCGCAGTCAGGAAGCCTGGGAAAAACAACGGGCAAAGAAAAAGCGCCCCCGCCTCCGGTTCTGGAAGCGGAAAGCGCTTGGGCTTGCGGGAAGTCTGTGGGAAACGGTCTGCATCTCGGCCTGCGCCTCCATGGCTACCTTCCCGGTGCTGGTGCTGCGGGGGATGAGCACCAGCCTGTACGCGCTGGTGTCCGGTGCGGCGGTGCTCTGGTTGGTGGAACCCATCCTGCTCACCGGTCTGGGGGCGGCCTTGCTGGGGCTGGTGCCTGCATTGGCCCCGGCCCAGCGGGTGTGTTCGTGCTGCGCGGAATTACTGGCAGAGGTGCTGGACCGCTGGGCACTCTGGGTGTCCGGCTGGCCCGGGGCACAGATCTGGTTCGACACCGCCTATGCCGCTGTGGTCTGCCTGCTGCTGGCCGGGCTCTGCTGGCTGGCGTTCCATAACAGGGTGCGTCTGCGGGTGGCCCTGCCTGCCCTTCTGCTGACGGCGGGGCTTGCCGTTTTCACCGGCAATGCCCTAAACCGGGATGCCGTTCGGGTGGAGCTGGTGGGCAGCCGGAATGCCCCGGCGGTGGTCATCAGCCGGAACGAGAGCGCCGTCATCCTCTTCCGCGGCGGCGACGTGACCCGGTGCGCCGTGGAGACCACGCTGGAGCGCCGGAATATCCGCACGGTGGAGTGCCTGATCGACCTGCGGCTCAGGCCCCGGAGCGCCCAGCGGATGGGGGCAGAACAGCGCATTGCCGTTGACCGGATGGCGCTCTATGCCACCCGCCGTGTCCGCTGCGGCCCGGCAGAGGTGGAGGTGCTCCGCACCCGGAACGGCTGTGTGGCCCGCATCCACGCCGCCGGGCAGACCTTTGTTACCCTGAGCGGCAGTGCTGCGCTTGCGGCCCCTGTGCAGGCGGATACCCTGCTGGCCTCGCCTGCCCTGCCGGACTGCGTGAAGTATGATGTGATCCTGAGCCTGAGCAGTGATTACCGGTGGATGCCGGAGGCTCTTTCTTCGGGGCAGCTCTGCCACAGTTTTTCAAGGGCAGAGTAGGCTTTGAGAGAAAAAATTGGCTTTTTGTCAGGAGCTGTTATATAATAGGAGATATCAAAGTAAAATCCGGAAAGGAATCAAGAAATTTATGGGCATCGTAGTCATCGGCGCAGTGTTTGTGGACATCAAGGGATATCCGCTTTCCACCTATATCCCCGGCGGGCGCAACGCGGGCAGAATGGAGCAGGTCCACGGCGGCGTGAGCCGCAACGTGGCAGAGGATATCGCCAACGTGGAGCTCCGGCCCACCTTCGTGAGCCTTGTCGATGACAGCGGCATGGGTCAGGATGTCATTGACAAGCTGGAGAACCACAAGGTCAACACCCGGTTCATCAAAAAGGTACCGGACGGCATGGGCACCTGGCTGGCCATCTTTGACAACAGGGGTGATGTAACTGCCGCCATCTCCAAGCGGCCGGATACCACACCGCTCATCGGCCTGCTGGCCGAGCAGGGGGATGAGATCTTTGCCGACTGCGACAGCATCGCGCTGGAGCTGGACCTTGAAAAGGAGACGGTCAAGCAGACCCTGAAATACGCCAAAAAGTACGGCAAAAAAGTGTATGCGGCCGTTTCCAACATGAGCATCGCCATGGAGCGCCGGGACTTTTTGCAGCAGATCGATTGCTTTGTCTGCAACCAGCAGGAGGCCGGGCTGCTCTTCTCGGACAATTACGACCATCTCGAGCCGGAGGAGATGTGCAGGGTGCTGGCGGGCAATGTGCACAGCGCCAACATCCCCTGCATGGTGGTGACCATGGGCGGCAAGGGCGCTGTGTTCGCCCGCGCCAACGGCGAGTGCGGCATCGTGCCCGCCAAAAAGGTGGATGTCATCGACACCACCGGTGCGGGGGATGCCTTCTTTGCCGGAACTGTCATCGGCCTGACCTACGGCAAGACTCTGGCTGAATCCTGCGAGATCGGCAGCCGCCTGGCCGCCTCGGTCATCTGCATCACGGAAAATGTCTGCCCCCGCTTCCGCCCCCTTGAGTTCGGGCTGGATATCCCGGTGGTGGATTGAGAGAACAAGTAAAAAGGGACGGCGTGTGCTCCACGCCGTCCCTTTTGTGGTGTCAGGAAAATGGATGGTCTTCAGCCCTGCTTTTTCTCCTTCCGGTTCAGGTACAGGAAGAAGCAGACATTCAGCAGCACACCCACCGCTGTGGAGGTGGGAGCGGCCAGACCGATCATGGTCAGGCTGGCGTTGGGCTGGATGCTCATAATGTAGGCCATGGGCAGGCGGACGAGCAGGGTCTGGAACAGGCCCTGCGCCATGACGAAAACGGTCTTGCCGCTGCCGTTGAAATAGCCGATCATACTGAACAGGATCGCGGTGAGGATGGTCTCCAGCGCAAAGCCCTTGAGGTAGGCATAGCCGTTGGCGATCACAGGTGCATCCGTGGTGAAGAAGCTGCAGAGCAGGTCGCCCTTGCACAAGACCAGCGCAAAGACGAACAGGCCAAAGAACAGACCGATGCCGATGCCGGTGCGCAGGGTCTGCCGGGCGCGCTGATGCTTGCCTGCGCCGATGTTCTGGGAGATGAAGGAAGCCATGGACTGCATCAGGGCGCTGGGGATCAGCATGGCGAAATTGACGATCTTGCAGGCCACGCCGTAGCCGGAGGAAGCCTCCAGACCCAGGCGGTTGACAAAGGCACAAAGGGCCAGAAAAGAGAGCTGGGTCAAAAACTCCTGCAGCGCCAGCGGCAGGCCGATGGCCAGAAACTTTTTGCACTGGAAGTTCAGCCTGAAGTCCGCCTTTTTGATGGAAAAGGGCAGAGCTTTTTTCAGCAGCATGACAACAGCGCAGACCACGCTGACAGCCTGTGCGGCCACGGTGGCAATGGCGGCACCGACAGCATCCAGATGGAACCCGGCCACCAGGACCAGGTCGCCGATGATGTTGACCACGCAGGCCACCAGCACAAAGATCAGGGGAGATCGGCTGTCGCCCATGCCGCGGAAGAGGGCCGAGAGCATATTGTAGGCTACGATGAAGAAGATGCCTGCACCGCAGATGCGCACATAGCTGGTGGTCAGGTCAAGGGCCTCGGCCGGGGCCTGCATCAGGCTGGAAATGGGCCGTGCCAGAAACACCAGAACCCCGAACAGCACAGCGGCCAGAAGGGCGAATACAACCGCCGCGCCGCCGATGACCGGGCTGATGAATTCGTGTTTCTTTTCGCCGAGATACCGTGCGATCAGCACTGTGACACCCATGGCCAGCTGGGTGACCACAAAGGTGACAAGGTTGAGCACCTGGCTGCCGGTGGAAACGGCAGACAGGCCCGAGGTGGAGCCGAAGCGGCCCACCACCAGCAGGTCTACCGCGCCGTAAGCGGCCTGCAGCACCAGTGCGCCCAGAATGGGCAGCATGAACAGAGCCAGCTTTTTCAGGATGCTGCCCTGCGTGAAATCGGTCTTATCATTTTTCAAGGGAATCTCTCCTTTCGACCATGATCTGATAAAAAATCTCGATGGTGCGGATCATGGTCTCCGCATCCTCTTCCGGGATGACCTCCAGCGCCGGAACAAGAGAGCTGAAATATTCCGCATCGTATTTGCGGGAAAGCGCCCGCCCGGCCTCTGTGATGGTCAGGTAGGTCACCCGGCCGTCCTCAGGGGAGGTATGCTTGGTCAAAAGACCACGAGCTTCCATGTCCTTTACGGTCCGGGTCACGCCGGGGCGGGGCAGGCTGAGCGCATCGCTCAGGTCAGAGACCTTGACCTGTATGCCCTGCTGTTCCAGTGTCTGAATCGCATCCAGATATTGGATGAAGGAGGGCAGAACCCCGTCCGGCAGGGCAGGCAGCAGATCCCGCACCCGCTTGGCCTGATAGCAGGCATCTATCATCCGTTTGATCAGCGCGATGTTCATATTGGTTTCTCCTCAAATAGTGACCAAAGATAATTACCGTAGATAATTATACGGAACTGCCGGGATTTGTCAAGCATTTTTTGCAAACAAAAATGCACCGCCCGCAGAAAGCGGACAGTGCACTCTTTGAAACAGAGATCAGATCGTGAAATGTGAGGATGAGAAACGTTGACGCTGCGGTAAAATGGCGGGTCAGAACGTCTCCACCTTTTCCTGCGCGCGGTACTGCAATGCTTCCAGCAGGGCCTCCTCATCCAGCAGCTGTTTGCCCGCCAGGTCAGCCACGGTGCGGGCCACCCGGAGGATGCGGTCATGGGCGCGGGCGGAAAGGCCCAGTGTGTCGTAGGAGGCGCGGAGAAGCCGCTCGGCGGCGGGGGTCATCCGGCAGACACGCCGCACCTGCCCGGCTGTGAGCTGGGCATTGCAGCGCACGCCCTCGTACCCGGGAGCGGCATAGCGCTTGGCCTGCACGGCCCGGGCGGCAAGCACCTGCTTGCGCAGGTCTGCGCTGCTCTCGGCGGGGGTACTGGTGTGGAGCTCGTCAAAGGCAACGGGGTCCATCTCCACACAGAGGTCGATGCGGTCCAGCAGGGGGCCGGACACCCGGCTGCGGTACTGCCGCACCGCACTGGGCGAACAGGTGCAGGGACGGGTGGGGTGGCCGTAGTAGCCGCACTTGCAGGGATTCATGGCGGCCACCAGCTGGAACCGGCTGGGGTAGGTGGCGCTGCCTGCCGCGCGGCTCACGGTGATCTGGCCGTCCTCCAGCGGCTGGCGCAGAACTTCCAGACTGTCCCGGGAAAACTCCGGCAGCTCGTCCAGAAACAGCACGCCGTTGTGGGCCAGGGATATCTCTCCCGGCCGGGGTATCCCCCCGCCGCCGGAGAGCGACACGGTGGACGCCGTGTGGTGGGGGCTGCGGAAGGGCCGGGTATCCACCAGCGGGTGGGCCGGGTCGGTCATGCCCGCCACAGAGTAAATTTCCGTGGTTTGCAGGGCCTCGGGTCGGGTCATATCCGGCAATATGGAGGGCAGGCGGCGGGCCAGCATGGACTTGCCCGCGCCGGGCGAGCCCACCAGCAGCACATTGTGGCCGCCGGCGGCGGCGATCTCCAGCGCCCGCTTCACATTCTCCTGTCCCATCACGTCGGCAAAATCCGGCAGGGGCCGGTCCTGATGTCCCGGTGTCCACCGGGGCGCCGGCGTCATGACCTGCTCGCCCTTCAGGTGGGCGATGAGCTGTCCCACGTCCGTCACACCGTACACGGTCAGCCCGTCGGCCAGGGTAGCCTCGGCGGCGTTGGCCTCGGGCACATACAGCGTATCGATGCCCAGCCGCGCCGCCGTCAGCGCCATGGGCAGCACGCCCGAAACCGGGCGCAGGCTGCCGTCCAGTGCCAGCTCCCCCAGAAAAGCCGCGTCGGCGGGCGGCTCTTCCATCTGGCCGGAGGATGCCAGCACCGCCAGCAGCAGGGGCAGGTCATACACCGGGCCGCTCTTGCGGATGTCTGCCGGGGCAAGGTTGACCGTGATGTGGCGGTCGGGCCATTTGTAGCCCAGATTCTTCACGGCAGAGCGGACACGGTCGCCGCTTTCCCGCACGGCGGAATCCGGCAGGCCCACCAGTGAAAAGGCGGGCAGGCCGCCGGAGACATCGGCTTCCACGGCCACGGCAAAGCCGTTCAGGCCGTTCAGACCATAGCTTTTCAGAACGGAATACATGGGGCCTCCTCACGCCGCGTCTGCGGCCCGACGGGGAAATGACCGGGAAAATGCCCGGTCTCGGCAGAATAATCTATTGTCCCAATTATAGTGTCGGGCAGGGGGCTTGTCAATGCGCGGGCACTGCCGCAGGCCCTGCGGACAGTCCGAAAGCCCCAAATGATGGAAAAGGCTGAACTCTTTGTGGCATTTGTATGATTTGCGGAGCAAAAATTCTTACATAATATGGAATTGACACAGTGCCGGGGAAAGGTTTATAGTATAAGTAGGTTTGGAAAAACTATCCCTGTGCGAAATACGAATTAAAGGTAAGGTGTGCAATATGTATCTGGATGAGTATAAGCGCTGGCTGGCTGCGGATCTGGAGGACGCGGATCTGAAACCGGAGCTGAGCAGGATCGAGGGCAATGACGAGGAGATCAAGGACCGCTTTGCCGTGGCCCTGAAGTTTGGCACCGCCGGTCTGCGCGGTGTGCTGGGTGCCGGTACCAACCGCATGAACATCTATGTCGTCCGTCAGGCCACCCAGGGTCTGGCAAACTGGGTCAAGACCCAGGGGGGCAGCCAGACTGTCGCCATCAGCTACGACAGCCGCCTGAAGAGCGATGTCTTTGCCAAGACCGCCGCCGGTGTTCTGGCCGCCAACGGCATCAAGGTGCGCATTTATGATGCCCTGATGCCCGTGCCTGCCCTGAGCTTTGCCACCCGTTACTACGAGTGCAATGCAGGCATCATGGTCACCGCTTCCCACAACCCCGCCAAGTACAACGGCTACAAGGCCTACGGCCCGGATGGCTGCCAGATGACCGATGATGCCGCCGCCATCGTCTATGATGAGATCCAGAAGACCGATGTTCTGACCGGCGCAAAGTACATCTCCTTTGCCGCTGGCGTGGAGCAGGGCCTGATCCGCTTTGTGGGCGATGACTGCAAGAAGGCCCTGTACGATGCCATCGAGGCCCGTCAGGTGCGCCCCGGCCTGTGCCGGACTGCCGGCCTGAAGCTGGTGTACAGCCCCCTGAACGGTTCCGGTCTGGTGCCTGTGACCCATGTGCTGAACGATATGGGCATCACCGATATCACCATCGTGCCCGAGCAGGAGTACCCCAACGGCTACTTTACCACCTGCTCCTACCCCAACCCCGAGATCTTTGAGGCCCTGAAGCTGGGCTTGGAGCTGGCCACCAAGACCGGTGCTGACCTGATGCTGGCTACCGACCCCGATGCAGACCGCGTGGGCATTGCCATGAAGTGCCCGGACGGCAGCTATGAGCTGGTCTCCGGCAACGAAATGGGCGTTCTGCTGCTGGATTACATCTGCGCCGGACGCATTGAAAAGGGCACCATGCCCGCAAACCCCGTGGCGGTCAAGTCCATCGTTTCCACCCCGCTGGCCGACGCTGTGGCAAAACACTACGGTGTGGAGATGCGCAATGTCCTGACCGGCTTCAAGTGGATCGGCGACCAGATCGCCAATCTGGAAGCTGCCGGTGAAGTGGACCGCTTCATCTTCGGCTTTGAGGAGAGCTACGGTTACCTGGCCGGCCCCTATGTCCGCGATAAGGATGCCGTTATCGGCTCCATGCTGATCTGCGAGATGGCTGCTTACTACCGCAGCATCGGCTCCTCCATCAAGCAGCGTCTGGAAGAGATCTACGCACAGTACGGCCGCTACCTGAACAAGGTGGACAGCTTTGAGTTCCCCGGCCTGACCGGCATGGAGAAGATGGCTTCCATCATGCAGAAGCTGCGTGACGAGCCCCTGACCGAGATCGGCGGCCACAAGGTCGTCAAGGTCATGGACTACAAGAAGCCCGAGGAGACCGGCCTGCCCGCCGCCAATGTCCTGATCTACACGCTGGAAAATGGTGCGACCGTTGTGGTGCGTCCCTCCGGCACCGAGCCCAAGATCAAGACCTACTTCACCACCCTGGGCAAGACCCTGGAGGAAGCCCAGGCACAGAAGGATGCTCTGGCTGCCGCCATCGAGCCCATCCTGAAGTGATCTCCTGAAAAAAGAAGCGTTTTTGCCCCTCTGCCCTGCCGCAGAGGGGCATTTTTGCTGTATAAAATCGGTTGCAGTTTGCCGGGCGATACGGTATAATAAAATATGGTTTATTCTATCTGTGCCCCGGGTGGTATTTCCCGGGAGAATAAGAGCAGGGCAGGTGCAGAAATTGGAAAAGAAAGTATCAGCCGTTCTGGTGGCGGCAGGGTCCTCCACCCGCATGGGGTTTGACAAGCTCAGCTTTGATCTGGGCGGGGAGACCGTGGTGCAGCGGAGCATCCGCGCCTTTGCGGAGTGCCCGCTGGTCAGCGAGATCGTTCTGGTGGCCGGGAAGAACCGGGCATTTCTGGAACAGCAGGCCGCGGCCTGCACAAAGCCGGTGCAGGTGGTGCAGGGCGGCGCGACCCGCGCCGAGAGCGCGAAGAACGGCGTGCTGGCCGCCCACGGAGAGCTGGTGGCTGTCCATGATGCCGCCCGTCCCTTTGTCAGTCAGGCTGTCATCACGGCGGCGCTGGAAGCAGCCGCTGCCTGTGGTGCTGCCGCCCCCGCCGTGCCGGTAAAGGATACCGTCAAGCGGGCTGTGCGGGGCGACGGCAAGACTGTGCCGGAGCAGTGCATGGTCGCTGATACCCCTGACCGCAGCACCCTGTATGCGGTGCAGACCCCCCAGTGCTTCGACCGTGCGGCGTATCTGGCCGCGCTGGACGAGCTGGATGCGGAAAAAGCCCGCCTGGTCACCGATGACTGCAGCCTGTTTGAACTGACCGGCCGCCCGGTGCAGCTGACCCAGGGGGATTACGCCAATCTGAAGATCACAACGCGGGAGGATCTGCCCCGCGCCGAACAGAAAGAAGGAAATGATATGCGCATTGGTCATGGTTATGATGTTCACCGTCTGGTCGAGGACCGCAAGCTGATCCTAGGAGGCGTGGAGGTGCCTTTTGAAAAGGGCCTGCTGGGCCACTCGGATGCCGATGTGCTGGCCCACGCCGTGATGGACGCTGTGCTGGGTGCCGCCGCGCTGGGCGACATCGGCAAGCACTTCCCGGATACCGACCCCGCCTACGCCGGTGCCGACAGCCTGCAGCTGGCGCAGCATGTGGCACGCATCATGCGGGAGAAGGGCTGGAAGATCGTGAACATCGATTCCACTCTGCTCTGCCAGAAGCCCAAGCTGGCCCCCTACATCCCCGCCATGCGGGAAAATCTGGCCGCAGCCTTCGGGATGCCGGTGGATGCTGTGAGCGTCAAGGCCACCACCGAGGAGCATCTGGGCTTTACCGGCGAGGGCCTGGGCATTGCCGCCCATGCTGTCGCCCTGATCGAGAAGCTGTAACGGGAGAGACACTCTGATGACTCTGAATTCGATCATCGCCAATTTCCAGACCTTCAAGCTGGCCGATCTGCTGGATATCGTCATCATTGCTTTCCTGATCTACCAGCTGCTGGGCATCATCAACCGCACCCGCGCCGGGCAGCTGG
>OKTC01000653.1_pt1 | contig 13292 bp, 6 predicted proteins | sample 1606181 | NCBI WGS metagenome assembly OKTC01 (sample SAMEA3879529, study PRJEB24766) | human gut metagenome | biome: human-associated habitat; feature: feces | place: USA | collected 1985/1987 | reverse complement strand
TAAGCGCTTAGCCTACAGAGTGTTTGATGAGCTTGGAATCACAAATCTTACAGTGCTTGAGGAGACAGGTAAGAACCTTGTACTCAGAAAGCTTGCGGCACAGGAGGCGGATAAGCTTGGCGTAATAGGCAGAAACTTAAACCGCATCGGCTATATAAGCGAGGTAAAGTCACTGCTTTCAGAGCTTGTGCAGTACAATATATCACCTGAGGAGCTCGGAAGATATATTGCCTCAGGCAGGCTATCGGATACACTTTCAGATAAGCTCAAGGATGTGCTTGTGCTGTATGAAGCATTTGAGAAGTTCATGCAGGACAAATATATCACTGCAGAGGAAATACTTAATGTGCTTTGCAATGTGGCGGAGGAGTCTGCCATTCTTAGAAATTCAGTCATTGCATTTGATGAATTTACTGGATTTACACCTATACAGAACCAGCTCATCAAAAAGCTCTTTGTCATTTCAAAGAAAATATATGTAACGCTCACAATAGACTGTCGTGAGGATATCTTTAAGAGCAGAGGCATGCAGGAGCTGTTTGACATGCCAAAAAGGACAGTGAAATCACTCACCGAAATGGCAGCGTTTTATGGCATAGAAGTCGAGGAACCTATTATCCTTGATAAAAACTACCGGCTTGCAGAAAACGAAGAGCTAAGCTTTATGGAACAGCAGCTTTTCAGAAAACGAAGATGCTCCTTTAAAAAAGCGCCAAAGCACATTCATATAGACTGTCTGCGTGACCCAAAGCAGGAGCTGACAAAGATAGCCAGAACCATAAATGAGCTCGTGAGAAACGAAAACCTGCGCTATCGTGATATGGCGATAGTCACAGGAGATGTGAATATATATGCAGGTTATGTGCGTGAAATATTTGACAAATACAATATTCCTTACTTTATCGATGCCACACAGGAGATACTTTTCCATCCGTTTATTGAGTTTATCAGGTCAATACCCGATATTGCGGCACAAAATTTCTCGGCAGATGCGGTGTTCAGATTTTTGAGGTGCGGCTTTACGGAGCTTACGGACAGTGAAATAGATGTACTTGAAAACTACGTGCTCGCCTGTGGAGTAAGAGGTAAAAGCGCATGGGACAAAAAGTGGGTCAGGCTGCCAAAGCATAAGGCAGGCTATGACCTTGAGCTTTTAAACCAAAGCAGGGAGTATATAATGGAGCTGCTAAAGCCGGTATATCAGGTGTTTTCCGATAAAAAGTCAACGGTAAAGGACTATGTGCTCGCTATATATAAGCTGATAGTTTTGCTTGATATACCTGATAAGCTTGCAAAAAAGGAGCAGGCACTGCTTGATGCAGGGGACCAGACCGCATCAAAGGAATACGGACAGATATACAAAATAGTCATGCAGCTCTTTGAAAAATATGTGGCGGTGCTGGGTGATGAATGCATGGATGCAGAGGAATTTACACAGATACTGGATGCAGGACTGGATGCGGCAGATGTAGCAGTCATACCGCCGGGATACGACACTGTGACCATCGGGGATATTGAGAGAACGCGTCTGACCAACATAAAGGTCATGTTTTTTGCAGGCGTAAACGATGGGATTGTTCCAAAGGCGGCAGGAAGAGGAGGCATCATATCACAGTATGAGAGAGAGGCACTTAAGGAGCTGGATATAGAGCTTGCGCCTGGGGCAAGGGAGCAGGCATTTATACAGAGGTTTTATCTGTATCTGAATATGACAAAGCCATCCAGGGAGCTTTATATAAGCTATACGAGACTTGACAGTGAAAAAAAGGCTGCCCAGCCATCGTACATCATAGGTATATTAAAGGGGATGTTTCCGGAGCTTGTCGTGACTGAGACAGAGGATGTAGAACAGCTTTTGGATATATCAAGCAGGCAGAGTGCTCTGGATTATCTGCTGTCAAATGAGGTGGATGACAGATGGTGCGAGATTGCAGCAGCGGTGATGCTCTATGACGCATCAGTCAGTGATGCAGGGGACGGTAATGAAGTAGACGATAAAGAATTTACTCAAAAAAATGCCGTGGAGAGGCTCATAAATGCAAGGTTTGAGCATTATTCAAAGGATCCGATTAGCCGAAATGTGGCAAGAAGTATATACGGCAGACACATGGAGGGCAGTATCACGCGCTTTGAGCAGTTTGCCAGGTGTGCATATGCGCATTTTTTAAATTATGGATTGAGGCTTACAGAGCGTGAGGAGAGCGGCTTTACATCCCTTGATATGGGTAATATATATCATGAAGCACTGGAAAGATACAGTAAGAAGCTTGATAGGGAGAGTACTGACTGGTTTAGCGTGACAGATGCAAAAAGAGATGAGCTTGCGATGGAAGCAATAAATGAGGTGATTGATGAGTATGCAGGCTTTGGCATATTTGATACAGCGGAAAGCCAACATTCGATATCACATATGAAGGCGGTCTTTAAGCAGACAGTATGGGCACTCACAACCCAGATACGAAGAGGCAGCTTTGTGCCTGAGAGGTTTGAGTTTTCCTTTTACGAGAGCCTTGATATGGCAAATGATGTGACGGTTGATATAAAGGGACGCGTGGACAGGACTGACACATACACGGATGAGGGCAGGCTTTTTGTGAAGGTACTGGATTACAAGTCGGGAAATACAGTTTTTGACCTGGTGAAGCTGTACTATGGCACGCAGCTTCAGCTTGCAGTGTACATGGACGCTGTCATGGAACAAAAGAAAGAGGCGCTAAAGCAGGTAAGTGTGGAGCCGGGCGGTATGCTGTACTATCACATCGACGATCCTGTAATTGATTTAAAGGATGTGACACCGGGCACGGAGCTTTCTGAGGAAGAAATAAATCAGATGATATTAAAGAAGCTCAAGCCTGACGGGCTTATAAACTCGGACGAAAAGGCATACAGAGGCATGGACAGGGACTTTGAGAAAAGCTCTGACGTAATCCCTGTCACCTTAAAAAAGGATCAGACACCGGCTGCAGGCTCAAAGGTGGCAAACGCCGAAGAGTTTGATGTGATAACAAGGTTTGCGCGAGAGAAGCTTCGCGAGATAGGAAGAGAAATATACGATGGAAATGTTGCCGTCAATCCTATCAAGAACAAGAAAATAGACAGCTGCGCATATTGCGCTTTTCAGGCCATATGCAGGTATGATTCAAGGATACCGGGCTTTAGCGAAAGAAGCTTTAACGGTGACAATAAGGAAGATGTACTTGATAAAATGCGTACACAGATTGCAGCGGCAGAGCATAAAGCATGCTATGGAGATAATAATATAAAGCCATAATCGGGAGATATAATATGGATGTTAAATGGACCAGTGAACAGAAAAAGGTTATAGATTTAAGAGACAGGGATATACTTGTATCGGCGGCAGCGGGCTCAGGAAAGACAGCTGTACTCGTTGAGCGTATAGTAAACAGAATATGTGTGGATAATCCGCCGGTGGATATCGACAGGATGCTTGTGGTGACGTTTACCAAGGCTGCAGCTGCTGAGATGAGGGAGCGTGTCAGCCGTGCGATAGACAGCTTGAAGGAGCAAAAGCCGGACGATGAGAACCTGCAGAGGCAGTCGACACTGGTTCACAATGCGCTCATCACTACAATCGATTCGTTTTGTCTGTTTGTGGTGCAGAATAATTTCGCACAGCTTAATCTGGATCCTGATTTCAGAATCGGTGACCAGGCAGAGCTTAAGCTTATGCTAAAGGATGCTTTGGCACAGGTATTTGAGGACAATTATGCAAGAGAAGACAACGAGGAGTTTATCAACCTTATAGATACCTACAGCAAGGGGAGAAATGACTCTGCCGTCAGGCAGATGGTGGAGGATATCTACTATAAGGCGGGAAGCTCATCATGGCCGAGAAAGTGGATGAACAGTCTCCTAAGGCTCTATGATATAAAGTCAGCTAAACAGCTTGAGGACTCAGAAATCATTAAGGAGATAGTGGATTACAGCAGGGTGCTTTTGGAGGAGGATGTTCAGGAGCTTACAATGGCGAAAGACCTGGCATCAGCTACACCCGGGCTTGAAAAGTATGCGCTTACACTTTCAGAGGATATAGCATTGTTTGATGGAATGACGGATGTGACAGGCTATGTCGGCATGCAGCAGTTCTTAAACAAAATATCCTTTGGCAGAATTGCTGTCATCAGGAAATTTGACGGAGATGAGAAGAAAAAGGAGCGCGTGAAAAGCATGCGCGATGCTGCCAAGAAGACGGTAGACGGAATAAAGCAGAAATACTTTGGCATGTCAACCAAGCTTATGTATGAGCAGCTGGAGCGTCAAAGACCATTTGTTAAAGAGCTGATAAGGCTCTCGCTCGAGTTTTATGATACGATGGAGGCTGTAAAGACAAGAAAAAGAGTATTTGATTTTTCTGATATAGAGCACTTTGCGCTTCGCATACTGGTGGATGAACAGACACTGGAGCCCACAGAGACAGCGCGTGAGTTTTCAAAACATTTTGAGGAAATCATGATTGACGAGTATCAGGACTCAAACCAGGTGCAGGAGGATATACTTACCGCTATTTCAAGAGAGTACCAGGGAGTCGGCAACATGTTTATGGTGGGCGATGTAAAGCAGAGCATATACAGGTTTCGAATGGCGCGCCCTGAGCTGTTTATGGAAAAATACAACACATATACATCAGATGACAGTGCACACCAGAGAATAGACCTGCATAAAAATTTCAGAAGCAGAAATGAGGTGTTAGACTTTACTAACGACATATTCTACAAAATCATGGCAGCAGATTTGGGCAATGTGCAGTATGATGACGATGCGGCACTGTATCCCGGTGCAAGCTATCCGGAGGAGACGATGCGTCCTGAGCTTTTGCTTGTTGACTACAAGGATGAGGAGCTGTCTGAAATTATAGAGGATGAGGATGGGGATAAGGTGCAGATAGAGGCGCTTTTGATTGCAAACCGTATCAGGAGTCTGATGGAAAACGGCATGGTGACTGATAAAAAGACAGGGCAGCTAAGAGCCGTGCAGTACAGGGATATAGTGATACTTTCGAGAAGTGTTGCAACATGGGGCAATACAGTGGCAGCAGTATTAAAGGACTGTGATATTCCGGCACATGTAGAGTCGAATACAGGCTACTTTTCATCGTATGAGATACAGGTGATTCTGTCCATGCTTCGCATACTCGATAATCCGCTGCAGGATATTCCGATGGCAGCAGTGCTTGCCTCGCCTATCGTGGGCATGGATGATGAGGAGCTGGCACAGATTAGGTCTGCCTTTAAGGGGGGAAGCTTTGCACAGGCTGCACTTAGCGCCATGGCAGGTGAGAATGGCTATGAGGACGAGAAGCTTAAAGCCTTCGCTTTGGTATTTGAGAGACTAAGAAGTGCTGTAGCTGATACGCCAATCCATGAGCTTTTGTACATGATGCTTGATGAGACAGGCTTTTACAGGTATGCATCGGCCATGCCGGCAGGAAAACGGCGCAGACAGAATATAGATATGCTGATCGAGATGGCAGCAGCCTATGAAAAGACCAGCTACAAGGGGCTGTTTCACTTTGTCAGGTACATAGATATACAGCAGAAATACGAGATAGACTACGGAGAGGCCGATACCGCAGGCGAGAATGACGATGTGGTGCGCATTATGACAATCCATAAGAGCAAGGGTCTTGAGTTTCCTGTAGTGTTTGTTTCCGGGCTTGGCAAGGGCTTTAACACGCAGGACACAAAATCAGACCTGGTGATACATGAAAAGCTGGGGCTTGGCCTTGTGGAAAAAACAAAAAGCCCAAGGACAAAGCGACCATCACTAATCAGAAATGAGATAGAAAGCCGCATTAAAAGGGAAAATCTGGGAGAGGAGCTGCGTGTGCTGTATGTAGCGCTCACCAGGGCGAAGGAAAAGATTATCCTGACAGGGGGACTTTCAAATGCCCAAAAATCCTTTGAGAAGTATAGAGGCAATGTAAATGCGAACCAGTCAATAAGCTTTGGACAAAGGGAGGGAGCAGGGTGTTACCTGGACTGGATTATACCTGCCATGCTGTCGTACCCAGATAAGTATACGGTATCCACAGTCGATGCAACAGAGTTCGCTGCACGAACTGCGATGGATATGGCGGCAAACGATATATCAAGAGCGCAGCTTATTGGGCACATAAGTGCAGCGGATGAAACAAAAGCCAAAAAGCTCGCAGAGGAATTTGATTTTGAGTATGCATATGCTTCTGATATAACTAAAAAAAGCAAATATTCGGTATCTGAGCTGAAGCATGACTCTATGGTTGAAAAGTACGACAGTACAGAGATGGAGGCAGAGCGTCCTAAGTTCCTTTTGGAGGAGAAGGAGACGTATGTGCCGGACTTTGCGAGGGATGATGAGGCAGGCTGTGCTTCTAATGAAAGCAAAGAGCCTAAAAATGCAGCAGGTGTGAATCAGGGAGCGCTGCGCGGAACTGCAGTGCACCGTGTCATGGAGTGTCTGGATTTCAAGAGCCTGTGTGATATAGATACAAAAGACCATGTGGCAGTCAGTGCATTTGTGAAGAAAAGCATGGATGAAATGCTAAAAAAGGGGCTTATCACAGATGACATGTACAGGCTGACCAGACCAAAGCTTATAGAGCAGTTTATATCATCAGATGTGGCAGCGCGTATGGCACAGGCGGATAAGAGAGGCGATTTGTATAAAGAGAAGCCTTTTGTGATGGACTATGAGGGAGTATTGGTTCAGGGAATTATTGATGTATTCTGGCTGGAAAATGATAAAATAGTGCTGCTTGATTATAAGACAGACAGGGTAAATGCTGCTAAAGAGCTTATCGACAGATACAGCACACAGTTAAAACTGTATGCTGATGCACTTGGAAGGATTTTTTCTACAGATGGGAAAAGCATACAGGCGGATGAGAGGCTCATATATTCATTCCGTTTACAGCAGACAATTGTTATCTGTCGTGAATATAAAAAATAGTGGCATGTCACAGCAATCTATTATATAATGTCTAACAGGCGGTACAAAAATATACAATACATTAATATATCAGAAATAATTGCTATATGAACAGCTGTATATAAAGCCAAAGAAAAGAGATAATTTACATGGAGGAATGCAATATGTACGAATACGATGACGAGGTTTTAGACACATTTTTAAAGAAACAGACACAGCTTTTTAGTGAGGAGGTCGCAGATACTCCGGAGGCTGCAGAGGAATTTTTAGAGGACTGCATGGCTGTGGTATGTAAGAATATAAAAGAAGTAAGAGATTATTTTGATGAGGCAGGCTCAGATATTTCAGGCATGTCAGATGATGAGCTTATGGACCAGAGTGAGGTCTTTGCCATTGCGGACGGCAGATTCCTTGTTGTGGAAGGATAGCAGGTATGAAGTATTTTAAGAAAACGATGTGTATGCTGCTTGCATCAGCGACACTTCTCACCGGCTGCAGTATTGGCGGCAAGGAGATAGTGCTTGATATAAATACCACGAACAGCCATACAGTTTTTTCCGTGGACAATATGAAGTGCGATAAGACGGAGGCACTCATATATTTAGCCAATTACAAAAATCTGTATGGCACTATGTATGATGTAAACCTGCTTGAGACAGATGATGCGTCGAACGTGGAAAAATATATCAGGGATGTCACTGTTGATGAGCTGACGCGCATATACTGCATGGTTTCAATTGCAAAGCAGAAGAAGATTACACTTACAGACAAGGAGAAGGGTAGTGTGTCGAAGGCTGCAAAGGAATACTATGACTCATTAAACGAAGCTGAAAAGAAATTCACAAAGGCTGATTTATCAGATATTGAGAGCGCATACGAGCATTATGCGATTGCGCAAAAGCTGTACAATTCTCTATCGAAGGGCGTTGATACAGAGGTGAGTGATGAGGATGCAAGAGTTATCCATATACAGAAAATCTTTGTAAAGAGCAAGGAGAGCGCAGATTCTGTGAGCCAGAAGCTTTTGTCAAAGGAAGATTTTGCAGCAGTTGCATCAGGCAGCAGTGAGGATAGCCAGACAGAGCTGTATGCTGCAAAGGGCACTCTGCCACAGGAGGTTGAGGCTGTAGCATTTGAGCTTGGTGATGGAGAGACATCTGATATGATAAGCACAGATGACGGCTACTATTTCATCAAGTGTATATCCAAGCTGGACCGGGAAAAAACAGAGCAGAACAAGGTCACTATACTGCAAAAGAGACAACAGGAGCAGTTTAATGATGACTACGAGCACTTTGTAAAAAAAGCAGGCTTTAGTTTAAACAGTGACCTGTGGGATTCAATCAGTATAAAGGATGAAAAGGATGTGAAAACAAGCTCATTTTTTACTGTGTACAATAAATACTTTCAGACCGACAATTGAACAGGCAGATAATAATTAATAATAGACAGGAGCATATAATATGGATTGGGAATTTGACATCCTGTATGCAATTCAGAGCATCAGAACACCGTTTTTAGACAAGCTAATGGCGTTTTTATCCACCATCGGAAATGCTGGCGCATTGTGGATTGTGATAGGTGTAGTGCTTTGTATTTCAAAAAAATACCGCCGTGGAGGCATGCAGATGCTTTCGGCAGAGCTTTTGAGCTTTATAGTGGGCAATCTGATAATAAAAAATATGGTCGACAGATTGAGACCATGTCAGATAGATGAGACAGTCAGTCTTATTGTAAAGATACCGTTTGACTCATCATTTCCTTCGGGACACACGTTAAACGGCATAACAGCGGCAGTGACACTTATGTTTATAGACAAAAGAATGGGAATACCGGCGCTTGTGCTGGCGATACTCATTGCTTTTTCAAGGATGTACAACTTTATGCATTTTCCAACGGATGTCCTGGCAGGAGCAGTGCTTGGGGTGGTATCGGCAGTGTTTGTGAACTTTTTGTTTAAGAGAGCCGGTAATTAATAAAAAGCTGTACACATGCAGGTCTATGAAACCTGCATAGTGTACAGCTTTTTTATGAGATGTTAACAGTAAAATTACCTTGTTGGATTACTTTGTGAGAAGAAGCATGATATCATTACTTCTCTTTACAAATTTAGTCATCTGGTCAACTGAAAGCGGCTGATTAGAAAGCATTGCAAGGTCGTAAAGCTGCTCAGCAAACATTGGAACGTGCTCAGAATCCTTATTGTCTAAGATGTACTTCACAAGCTCGTTGTTGGCATTTAATGTGAGTGTCTGGTCAGCGGCAAACATGCTTGGATCCATTCCACCCATGCCTCCGGCTGCGTACATCTTCATCATATCCTGCATACGTCTGCCCTGCTCTGAGAGTGTGAGCACAGATGCTACATCTGCGTTCTTAAGGTTTTCTACCTTTACAGTGAGCTTGTCGTTGTTCAAAGCCTTCTTGAATACCTCTGAGAGAGTAGTGGTTGCCTCTGTGAGGTCTGCACCGGATTCATCCTTGAGAGACTCTGTGAGGTCTGCATCTATTCTCATGAACTTGTAGTGGTCATTTCTCTGCTCAAGCTGTGTGATGAATGAGGTATCGATATTGTGGTCAAGGATAACAGCGTTCATGCCCTGCTCCTTGAACAGTTTGATATACTGACCCTGCTGTACTACATCTGTGACATAGTAAACTGTATTTTTCTCAGGCTCCTTGTTTTCATCAGAGGCATTTGCATCAGTATTGTCAGCTTTCTTTGTATCATCAGAAGCATCGGCACTTTCTGCATCTGTTTTTTCATCCTCATGAACAGGTGCGAGCAGCTCAGGAAGAGTCTGATACTTGTCATTGATGTCCTTGAAAAGAATATAGTCGTTTATCTTGTCACAGAACTTCTCGTCCTTTAAGCAGCCAAACTTGATGAATGGGCTGATGTCATCCCAGTATTTCTCATAGGCTTCCTTATCTGTCTTGCACATACCGATGAGCTTGTCAGCTACTTTCTTGGTGATGTACTCAGAAATCTTCTTTACGAAGCCATCATTCTGGAGAGCAGAACGTGATACGTTAAGCGGTAAATCAGGACAATCGATAACACCCTTAAGGAGCATCAAAAACTCAGGAATGACCTCCTTGATATTGTCTGCGATAAATACCTGGTTGTTGTAAAGTTTAATAGTTCCCTCAATTGAGTCGTACTCTGTGTTGATCTTAGGGAAGTAGAGGATACCCTTTAAGTTGAAAGGATAGTCCATGTTAAGGTGAATCCAGAATAAAGGTTCCTTATAATCATTAAATACCTTGCGGTAGAATTCCTTGTAATCTTCATCTGAACATTCATTAGGATGCTTTGTCCAGAGTGGATGGATATCGTTGATTGCAACTGGTCTTTTTACAATCTTAGCCATCTTTTTGGCTGGAACTTTCTCAACAGTTTCCTTAGTTCCATCTTCTTTCTCAACTTCTTCTGTAACAGCGTCCTTTATAAATGTATCAAGAACTGTATCTTTTTCTGTAACTTCTTCCTCAGGAATCTCCTCAGTCTGTTCACCCGCATCTTCGTTAGTTACAAAGATTGGAACCGGCATGAAAGAGCAGTACTTATCAAGAACTTCTTTAGCCTTATATTCGTTGGCAAATTCATAGCTGTCCTCATTGAGGTAAAGAGTAATCTCAGTACCAGGAGTTGTTTTGGTTCCCTCACTTATATCATATTCAGTTCCTCCGTCACATGACCAGTGAACTGATTCTGCTCCGTCCTTAAATGAAAGAGTATCAATAGTAACCTTGTCAGCAACCATAAATGCTGAGTAGAAACCTAAACCAAAATGTCCGATAATCTGGTCATCGTTAGCCTTATCCTTATACTTCTCAAGGAATGCTTCAGCACCTGAAAAAGCAATCTGGTTGATATACTCATCAACCTCTTCCTTAGTCATACCGATACCGTTATCAATGATCTTGATTGTCTTATCTTTTGCAGAAAGCTTAATTTCAACCTTATATTCAATATCATCAGGAGCTTCATACTCCCCAATCATTGAAAGCTTCTTGAGCTTAGTGATAGCATCACATGCATTAGAAACTAACTCTCTATAGAAGATATCATGGTCAGAATACATCCATTTCTTGATGATAGGGAAAATATTCTGACTGTTAATAGATAAATTACCATGTTCTTTTGACATAATATTTCACTCTCCAATCTGTATAGTATTAAACTAAATGTTAATTTAATACACAAGAAAACATAAGTCAAGCAAAAATTAGCACTCCTTAAACAAGAGTGCTAACAAAAAACCGCCTGTGCGTGTAAACAGGCGGTTTTGCAACATTTATTAAATAATTCTAAATTATTCCTCATAGGAAATATCAGCATCTGACAGGAAGTTAATAATATATCGTTCAAATGCTTCATCAAGTGAACGGTCGAGAGTGAAAGTACTAAGCGAAGATGCTGTTGTCATGGTTACTGAACCATCCTGATAGCGTACATTAAGAAATAACCCGTTGACACAGTCGGGGTCAAAGTTAAGGTCAGTATCAAGTATCAGCTTTGCAACAACTGCTTCAGGCAGTACAAATGTTATCTTTAAAAGTTCAGGAACTTTCCTGCCCTTAATTATGCTGAATGCGAAAGGCTTAATGTTTTTCCATGATGTATATCTTGCAGAAGGCATGGAATTAAGCTCATCTTCATTATAAAAGTCAGTGTTGAGCTTTCCATCTATTGTATAACTGCAGCCTGTGCATATATAGGCTTCTGAAAGACACATACCATCAAATGTATCGCTTATCAGAAGTTTATTCATAAATTGCTTTAAATCCTTAATTGTAAGAGAGAGCATAAATCCTCCTTGTTTTGCGAAGCAAAATGCGACTGCCCATGCAGGAGCAGAGGATTTTAGCCTCCATGTTTTGCGAAATGTATATTAATTATAATATAAAATCAGTCTTTTAGAAACAGCTTTTGAATTATATTTATTATAGCAAAGAGAATTGTTGATATAATACAGAGAATAACAATTCCGAGAACTACATAACTCATCTTAAATACCTGGCTTCCGTATATTATGAGGTATCCAAGTCCTTTTTTAGCAGCTAAGAATTCGCCTATAATTACACCTACAAGACACAGACCTATATTTACCTTCATGTTACTTATAATGATTTTCTTGGAGCCGGGGATGATAAGTTTACACAGAATATGCCATTTGTTACCACCAAGAGTCCGTATCAGAGTGATTTTTTCTTTGTCAATGCCAAGAAAACCTGTGTACAGATTAATTATCATGCCAAATATGGCTACGGATACAGCGGTTATGATAATTGCTTTGGTATTAGTGCCAAGCCATACAATGAGCATAGGTGCAAGAGCTGACTTAGGAAGACTGTTTAATACTACCATAAAAGGTTCAAGACAGTCTGACAGTCCTTTGAAGCACCATAACAATATTGCAAATATAATCCCGACAACTGTAATTATTGCAAATGCGACTATGGTTTCATAGAGAGTTACCCATATATGCATGAATATTACTCCGTCTTTGGCGAGGTCTATAAATGTCTGATACAGCCTTACCGGTGAACTGAATATAAATGCGTTGATAATACCTTTGTCAGCAGTAAATTCCCATATACCGATAAAACCTAAGAATAATATCAGGCGGGAGAGTGTTACTGATATGGAATATATGCGCTGCTTAATTACGAATTTGCGTTGTAAAGGACTCATATTCATTTTAACACCTCCCTTATTTCATCAAAATATTTCTGGGAAGAAAGAGTATCTCTTGATTCTATATTGATAGTTTTCAGAAGCTTTGCAGGACGGCTCGTGAGTATTAATACACGGTCGGTCATTGCAATTGCTTCGGATATATCGTGTGTTACTAATATTACGGTTTTCTTCTCACTTCTTAATATATTACATATATCTTCCCTTACTTCGAGTCTTGTCTGATAATCAAGGGCAGAAAATGGTTCGTCTAAAAGTAAAATATCCGGTTTCAGAGCAAGTGTGCGTATAAGTGCTGCACGCTGTCTCATACCTCCGGATAACTGGGATGGCCTCGCTGATTTGAATTCTGCAAGGTCGTATTGCTCTAAGAGATGATTAACATAGGCAATGTTTTCAGGAGTTTTTTTGTTATTTATTTCAAGACCTAACATAACATTTTTATAGATACTGCGCCATTCAAACAGATTATCCTTCTGCAGCATATATCCCATCCGGGAGTCTGTATTATTCTCTGGCGGTCTTATATATATGGTTCCTGCTTCAGGCTTTATAAGATCGCATAGAAGAGAGAGCAGTGTGGATTTGCCACAACCGGATGGACCGACAATTGATGTGAAACTACCGGGCTTTATTTCGAAAGAAAGGTCATTGATTACCG
>OKTC01000618.1_pt1 | contig 13950 bp, 11 predicted proteins | sample 1606181 | NCBI WGS metagenome assembly OKTC01 (sample SAMEA3879529, study PRJEB24766) | human gut metagenome | biome: human-associated habitat; feature: feces | place: USA | collected 1985/1987 | reverse complement strand
ATATTGTAATACATAAAGCATAAAAAAGCAAGTAATGAGAGAGTTTCGAGCATACAAAAAGCTCCGCAGAAAACTCTGCGGAGCTAAGTGATTAAGTATTAATTATCTGTTAAGATAAATTAGTTCTCTCTTATTCTAACGAGGAAGAATACACCTGCAGCTGCAACCATTACGCCGGCAAATACGAAGAAGATTGTTGTCTCCTGACCTGACTGTACTGAGTTAGAGCCTGATGATGAACCATTTGATGAACCATTAGATGAAGAGCCGTTTGATGATGAACCACCGTTTGATGAACCGCTTGTATCAGCAGCATCGTTCTTAGCCTCTGCATTATTAATCTCATCTTTGTTAACTTTTTCGCCACCCTTTGTTGGGTCTGTGCAGTTACCAAGGATACCCTCAATTGTTGCCTTCTTCTTGTTAGCAACATCCTGAGTCATTGTTTCTTCCTTAACAAAACCCTCAAGTTTGAAATTTACATTAGACATTACAGCGAGTGGGCTGATCTTGAGTTGGTTGATAAGATCCTGTGTCTTATCTGTCTTACTTGTATCAGCAGTACCGTCGTCAGAAACATAATCGAGAAGGTAGTCAGCTAAAAGTGTTACATCTGTTGTACCGTCTGCAAGAGCTGTACCAACTACTTTTGATGTTGAAGTAATAACCTTCTGCGGACCACATTCCGGATGGTTCTTCCATGCAGCCTCAGTATCTGTCTTGCTGCTGTCCTTAGGGTTCTCGATCTTGTTACCTGTTACATACACAGTATCGCCAATGCAGTTACCGTTCATGATTGTGTTGTATATCTGCACTGAAGATTACGCAATATAAGTTCTTGCTGCCGGCATTCTGAATTTCTTCAGCGTTGCCTGTCTTTGTTATATCATAAGAATAAAGATCGTCGCTTTCCTTTTTGCACACTTCTTTCTTTGTCTGCCAGCTTGGCCATTTACCTGTACCGTCAGCTCTCCAGACGTGGCAATAGATCTTGCTAAAGTTTTTCCAACCTGCACTCTTTACATCAAAGTAAATCTTTGTGCCGGCACCTACCTGTGACTCGTCACCTGCTGCTACTGCTGAAGAATCATCAGCTGCTACTGCAGACTCGTCATTTGCTGCTACTGCGTCCTCTGCTTCAGCTGCACTTGCTGCAAATGCGCCTGCTGAAAGTACTAATGTTGAAGCAAGAGCAAGACTCATTACTTTTTTGAACATTTTAAATCTCCTCCATTGTTCATTAACTTTTAGGAATACACTATTCCATTGGAATTATTATACATCAAACATTACAAAACTTCAATACTTTAATTTCTTTTTATCGTTGTTTTAATATACAATCTTGCTAGACTGTTTTTAGTAGTTCTAAACAATAATAGCAATAAATTGCAAACTTTCAGACAACAAAAATCAAATTATGTGGATTTCGCAACATTTATGCCTTAATCATACCATATACAGTTTCTTTAACGATAGCGAGTGCTTCATCAATCTTTTCGGGATTTTTTGCACCTGCCATAGCCATATCCGGCTTACCGCCGCCGTTGCCGCCCGCTGCCTGTGCAACAGCCTTAACGAGTTTGCCTGCATTTACGCCGAGTGCCTTAGCATCTTTACCGCAAGATGCGGCAAATGTAACTTTGCCGTCATTTTCACAAGCAAGTACAACTACAGAAAGCGGAGCAACATCTTTTGTTCTCTCGCACATTGCACGAAGTGCGTCAGCGTTTGCATTGTCAATTTTTTTGGCAATAATTCTTACGCCGTTTTCAATTTCAGAATTAATAAAGAGGTTGTCAACCTGCATAGCAGCAAGCTTTGTGTTAAGCTCTGCAATTTCTTTCTGCTGATCATGAAGTAAGGTTGCAATCTTCTGTGCACCCTCTGTGAGTGCTTTTGTATTTGAAATCTTAAGTGTTTCGCAAACGTTGAGTACAGTTTCACGGACATCGTTCATATACTTAAGAACTCCGATACCTGTAATGGCCTCAATTCTTCTTACACCCGATGCAACAGAGCCCTCCTGACGGATTTTGAACAAGCCGAGGCTTGATGTATTTGTAGCATGTGTACCGCCGCAGAACTCAACTGAGAACTTACCGATGCTTACAACTCGTACAACATCGCCGTACTTCTCGCCAAACAATGCCATAGCGCCGAGTTTCTTTGCCTCTTCGATTGGCATTTCCTTTGTAACAACAGGGATAGATGCAAGAATCTTCTTGTTTACAAGGTCTTCGACTTTCTTAAGTTCTTCATCTGTGAGAGCCTCAAAGTGAGTAAAGTCAAAACGAACCGAATGGTCTGTTACAAGCTGACCTGCCTGATGAACATGATTGCCGAGAACTTCACGAAGTGCGGCCTGTAAAAGGTGAGCCGCTGTGTGGTTACGCATAATATTTGCTCTTCTGTCAAAGTCAACGATTGCACGAAGTTCTGTGCCGACCTCAAGTGTACCGCTCTTAATTGTACAAGAATGGAGATAAACACCCGAAGCATCCTTAGTTGTATCGTCAACATCAACCTCAAGAGTACCCGATTCCATTACACCTGTGTCGCCTACCTGTCCGCCACTCTCTGCATAGAACGGAGTTTTGTCGAGAACAACAAGAGCTGTTTCGTTTTCGCCGACGCTGTCAACTCTGATACCGTCTTTAATGATAGCAAGAACCTTGCTGCCTGTATTAAGGTCAGTATAACCGCAAAATTCTGTTTTAGCAATATCAGAAAGGTCTGTTGAATCCGAAATCCAAGCGTCTGTGTCTTCTTTCTTTCTTGCATCTCTTGAACGCTGTTTCTGCTCTTTCAAAAGCTCGTGGAAACGGTCAACATCAACATCTATGCCCTGCTCCGAAAGAATTTCTTTTGTAAGGTCAATCGGGAAACCGTAGGTATCGTTAAGCTTAAATGCGTCCTCACCGCTGAGTACCTTAATGTCCTGATCATCAACAATGCCCTGCAAGAGTTTAAAGCCCTGGTCGATTGTCTTTTGGAAGCTTTCTTCCTCGACTCTGATAATCTTTGTAATAAAGTCCTGCTTTTCTCTTAATTCAGGATATGCCGATTCATTTTCTTTTATTACAGTTTCGCATACCTTATACAAGAATGCGTCTTTGTATCCTAAGAGTCTGCCGTGACGGGCTGCTCTTCTGAGCAAACGGCGGAGAACATAACCCTTACCCTCATTTGACGGAAGAACACCGTCGCCAATCATAAATGTTGTGCTGCGGATATGGTCGGTGATGACGCGGATGGAGATATCGGTCTTGGGGTCCTGCTTGTAGGTCTTGCCTGCAATGTGCTCCACATGGTGCAGCACGCTCTGCACGGTATCCACCTCAAACAGGTTGCCCACGTTCTGCATCACGCAGGCCAGACGCTCCAGGCCCATGCCGGTATCAATGTTGGGGCGTGCCAGACGCTCGTAGTGGCCCTTGCCGTCGGCGTCGAACTGGCTGAACACCAGGTTCCAGATCTCCATATAGCGGTCGCAGTCGCAGCCCACGCCGCAGGTCGGCTTGCCGCAGCCGTACTCGGGGCCGCGGTCAAAGTAGATCTCAGAGCAGGGGCCGCAGGGGCCGGAGCCGTGCTCCCAGAAGTTGTCCTCCTTGCCCAGACGCACCATGTGGTCCGGAGCAATGCCCACCTTCTTGGTCCAGATATCGTAGGCCTCGTCGTCCTCTTCGTAGACGGAGATGTGCAGCTTATCCTTGGGGATGGCCATCCACTCGTCGCTGGTCAGGAACTCCCATGCCCAGGGAATGACCTCTTCCTTGAAGTAATCCTGGAAGGAGAAGTTGCCCAGCATCTCAAAGAAGGTGCCGTGGCGGGCAGTGATGCCCACGCGCTCGATATCCGGGGTGCGGATGCACTTCTGGCAGGTGGTCACACGGTGTCGGGGAGGCTCTTCCTGCGCCAGGAACCACTTTTTCATGGGGGCCATGCCGCTGTTGATCAGCAGCAGGCTGGGGTCGTTCTTCGGCACCAGCGGGAAGCTGTCCAGACGCAGGTGGCCCTTGCTCTCAAAGAAGCTCAGGTACTTTTCACGCAGTTCATTCAAACCGGTCCATTGCATAGGTTTTCTCTCCTCAATTGTCCTTGGCGTTTGCACGTCAGTTTTTATGATGTTATGGCAGAGGGGCGGGCAGGCGCAAAAACAAAAACAGCCTCATCCCAAAAGGGACGAGGCTGTGTAAAACTGCTCCGTGGTACCACCCAAATTGCAAAGGATAAAACTGCTTGTCCCCTGCCGCTTTCGGCGCGGTAACGCTGCGCTGCGTCCGACTTGTTTCGCCGGAAGCTCCGGGGCGGCACGAAACGAGACCTGCCGGAGCGCCTTGCAGCTGGGAGCGCTCTCTCTGGGCGGCGGTGTGCATTTCTGACCCCATCATTGCCATCTGTCATAATTCACGTTTTGCCGCAAAGGCGCATATTCGCCCCTTGCGTACACTTAAATTATAGCATGGGCTCTGCGTTTGTCAACTCTTTTCCGGCAAAAACCTTTCCTCATAGACAAGGCAGGCCAGCGGCAGCGCCTGAGAGGTCACGGCACCCAGATGCGGCGCACCTCCTGCACCTTGCCGCCCTGCACCACCAGCGTGGTATTATACACCGTCCAATTGTCCGGGTCCGCATTGATGGCAGCTGCCACGGCAGAAGCGCCGGTGGCCTCCACCGCTTCGGCCTGCGGGTCAGCAGAGCTGTCCTTCAGCACCACGTCCTCTGCCAGCGGCAGCGTCTTTTCGCCCATCTCATAGTAGACAGGGTAGTCGTCAAAGGTCATGGTCCGGTAGGTGTCATCCTCCAGCAGCAGGTCAAGACCGTACTGCTCCTCCATGCCGCCATTGATGGTGACAAGATGGTACTGATCGTTTTTCTCGATGCTCTTCACTGCAACGGTCACAAACTGGTTCCATGCAGCCCCCTCTTCGTGGAGGGTGATCTGATCCCCAACGGCAAGTTTTTCAACATCTTCTTTTTTATAAATGTCACAGCTGAAGATCTTTGCAGTCAGGCTGCCGCCCTGCACACCGGAGGTGATCTCCGCCGGAATAAAGGTGACCGTGTCCTCCCTGTCGAGGTCATCCAGCGTCCACGTCAGCATGTTGATGGGCTCCGTGACCCCTTCCTCTGCCACATGGGAGGAGGCCGGCACTGCACTGGATGCGGGGGTGCTGGCGGGGGTGCCGGAGCTGCCGCAGGCCGTCAGTGCGATGCCCGCAGCCAGAACAGCCAGAATCTTATATTTCAGGTTCATAAAAATACCTTCTTTCTTGACGCGGTAGATTTATTCCGCTACAATAAAAACGATTCAAAGACACATTCTATTTCAAGATAGAGAGGAAAATTTCCGTGAAAATCTTAAAAGTAAAATGTCTGGCCCCCACCCGGCTCGACAACTACCTGATGCAGCAGTTCCCGGCACTGAACCCGGGCCGCCTGAACAAGGCTCTGCGGGAGAACAAGATCAAGCTGAACGGCAAAAAGCAGCCCCTTTCCACCCGCGTGATGGCGGGCGACGAGATCAAGCTGTTCATTCTGGACGAGGTGCTGGATGCCGACAAGCGGGTGGAAGGCCCGGCGTGGAAGAACGCCCGCGGCCCGGCACAGGTCATCTACGACTGCCCGCAGATCCTGGTGGTGAACAAACCCGCTGGCCTTGCCGTGGACGGCCCCGAGGACGACACCCTGCTCAACCGTGCTCTGCTCTACCTCAACCAGCAGGGCGAGTACAAGGAGAACGACCTGTACACCCCCGCCTTGTGCCACCGGCTGGACACCGGCACCAGCGGCTTGGTCATCATCGCCAAGACCCCCGAGGCCGAGCAGCTGTTCCTTGAGGTCATCAAGAACCGCGAGGTCAAAAAGACCTACCTCTGCGTCACCTTTGGCCGACCCACCCCGCCGGACGGCACCCTGGGCGGCTACCTGCTCAAGGATGCAGACCGGGGCATCGTGAAGATCGTGCCCGACAAGCAGCCCGGTGCCAAGGACGTGGAAACCCAATATGAGACCGTCGCCGTCTCCGGCCGTCTGGCCCTGCTCAAGGTCCGGCTCATCACCGGCCGCACCCACCAGATCCGTGCCCACATGGCAAGCATCGGCTGCCCCATCCTGGGCGACAGCAAGTACGGCAACAACACCGCCAACCGGGAGCTTAAGCTCAAGTATCAGGCTCTCTGCGCCTGGGAGCTGGTCCTCCCCCGCTTCACCTCCCCCGACTTCGCCGACCTTTCCGGCAAGACCTTCCGTGCACCGAAGCCCTGGTATTACCAGCAGGTGCTGGATGGAACGTTGAAGTAATTTTTTGATATGCAGCAAAAAGCGGCACCTCTCCGTACAAACGGAAAGATGCCGCTTTTTCATGTCATCTTATCAGATCCTCACCATATCCCGGGTGATCTCGGCCAGGGAGTGCGCACCGCACATCTGCATGGTATCAGCCAGCTCGGCGGCGATCTTGTCGATGTAGCACTTCACGCCTTCCTCGCCGCCGCCATAGACTGCGGTGACAAAGGGGCGGCAGATGAGCACAGCGTCAGCGCCCAGAGCCAGCGCCTTGAACACATCCACACCGGTGCGGATGCCGCCGTCTACCAGGATCTTCACGCCGCTGCCCTTGAGGGCTTCGGCGATCTCCGGCAGGACCTCGGCGGTGGCGGGGCACTGGTCCAGCACACGGCCGCCGTGGTTGGAGACCACGATGGCAGCAGCACCGGCCTCCTTGGCCTTGAGAGCCCCCTTGACGGTCATCACGCCCTTGACGATGAAGGGGCGCTCGGCCAGCTTGACGATCTCGGCCAGCTCGGCAACGCTCTTGCTGCCGGCGGGCGGGGTCATATTTTTCAGGAAGGGCAGACCGGCGGCATCCACGTCCATGGCCACGGCAAAGCAGCCGCTGGCCTTGGCCTGCTCCATCTTGGCCTTGACCGTGTCAATGTTCCAGGGCTTGATGGTGGGCACGCCGCAGCCGCCTGCAGCGCCAATGGCCTTGGTGGCCATGGTCATCACGTCGGGGTTGGTGCCGTCACCCGTAAAGGCGGCAATGCCGTTTTCGGCACAGGCGCGCACCAGCACGTCATTGTAGGTCATATCGGTGTAGGTGTCGGAATAGTGGAGGTTCACCGCACCCACAGGGCCTGCAAAGAAGGGATACTTGAAGGTTTTGCCAAACAGCTCCACACCGGTGTCGGGGGTGCCGTTCTCGCACAGGGTGTCCATGTTCACCCGGATCTCCGCCCACTTATTATAATTGCGGATGGCCGTATCGCCCACGCCCTTGGCACCGGGGCCGGGGATCTGGTTTTTACAGGCCACGCCGTTGCACACGGGGCAGGCCTTGCAGTACTGCCCGATGCACTGGCGGGCATTGTTCAAAACATCAGCGTAATTCATATTGCATCCTCCTGTTCAGGTTCTCTTTTTCGAGCGGAACCTGCAAATTCCAACCGTTCTCTGCCCACATCATAGTCCGTTTTTATGGGTTCGTCAAGGGGATTATCATGTTCTGCTTTTTTAAACGAAAAAATGTATGGCGCAGAAACGTTGATTTTTAGATTTTTCAAATTTTTTCAAAAAAATCCTTGACAAAAGTCATCCTTTCAGGTATTATAGTGGAGCGCTGAGGGCCACGGCCCGAAACGCTGAAAACTGAAGATGTGGAAAGATGGCTGAGTTGGTCTAAGGCGCACGACTGGAAATCGTGTAACGTGTCAAAAGCGTTCTGGGGTTCGAATCCCCATCTTTCCGCCAGAAACCCCGGAACGAATGTTCCGGGGTTTTTCTGTTGTTCAAACCTCTCAGTCCCGCCTAGGAGAGGTGGCATCCCGAAGGAATGACGGAGAGGTTTTATCTATAGGGATCTGTAAGAGAGAAAGGGAAAGTCAATGTCTATTACGATTGCAATGCCGCGCATGGTGCCGAACCAGCTGCTGGCAGAGGCCCACGCAAAATATCCCGAAAGCCTTGCCCGGGCCGGGGCAGAAATGCGCTGGATCGAGCTGGACGACCCCGAAAAGGCCGTGCAGGATGCGCTGGCCTGTGACGGCCTGCTGCTGCCGGGCGGCGGCGATATCGACCCCAAATTCTATGGGCAGGAGCGCATCCCCGCCTGCGGCGAGCCCAACGTCCTGCGGGATACCGCCGAGCCGCTGCTGCTGCGCGCCTTCCTTGCCGCCGACAAGCCGGTGCTGGCCATCTGCCGGGGCATCCAGCTGATGAATGTTGCGCTGGGCGGCGATCTGTATCAGGACATCAAACCTTTTGAGCACGTCCCCCACAACGACCATTGGGGCAAGATCCACACCGTCACCGTGCGGCGGGATACCCTGCTCTCCCGCATTCTGGGGCAGGATACCGTACTGGTCAACAGCCAGCACCATCAGGCGGTGGACAAGGTCGCCCCCGGCCTTGTGCTGTCGGCCCTGAGCGAGGACGGCATCGTGGAGGGCATTGAGAAGCCGGACGCAAAGTTCTGCCTGGGCGTGCAGTGGCACCCTGAGTGGCTCAGCGCTGCCGACCCCGCCATGCAGGGGATCTTTGATGCCTTTGTGGCGGCCTGCCGGTAACGCCCTATGAAGATTGCGATTTTAGGCACCAGCGGCAGCGGAAAATCCACCCTTGCCCAAACACTGGGGGCCACCTATCATGCTCCGGTGCTGCATCTGGACACGGTGCATTTCCTGCCCGGATGGGTAGAGCGCCCGCTGGATGAGGAAAACGCCATTGTCCGCCGCTTTCTGGACACGCACGAAAGCTGGATCATCGATGGCAACTATACAAAGACCTGTTATGACCGGCGGCTGGAAGAAGCAGACCAGATCATCGTGCTCTGCTTTGACCGTTTCACCTGCCTGAGCCGGGTACTGAAACGCTGGTGGAAAAACCGGGGAAAAGTGCGCTCTTCCTCCGCACCGGGCTGCGAGGAAAAAATAGATGCGGAGTTCCTATGGTGGGTCCTGCATCAGGGCCGGACCCCTGCCAAACTGGCCGGATACCGGCGCATTGGTCAGCAATATCCGGAAAAGTTTGTTTTTCTCAAAAATCAAAGCCAACTTGAACGATTTTTAAGCTCTGGATCGTATTCCTTATAAAGAGAACAGGAGGTTCTGCCATGAAATCTTCCAAAAAGCGTTCCCGCGCCGTGGTCACGGTGGTGGCCTGCATTCTGGCGGTGTGTCTGGTGGCTGCGCTGGTCCTTTTCAGTCTGGTCAACAGCAAAGTCCGTGCCTTACAAAAGGGTGCGGCCTTTGAGCTCAGCTATAACATCACCGCACAGGACAGTGCCAGTACCCCGGCCCTGTACAATATTCTGAAACAGGTGGGTGCAACTTCCGGCGATGTGGCCGGGCTGTATTCGCCGGGTCAGCTGCAATTGTACCTGTACCCCTCCGGCGGGCTTGCCCGCGCCGAGACCGGCGGCACCGACTTTTTCACCGACCTCTATATTGATGCCAACGATACCTATTTTGATGCCGGGCGGCTCTACCGCACCCTGCGGGATTCCATCGCGGACAGCGCGCCGCTGGTGGGTGCGTTCCTGCCGGAGTGGTCTCTGCCCAACTACATCACACAGGCCCAGCTGGCAAAGATCCTCGGCGTGCCCAACACGCAGGTGGCCATGCAGGAGATGTCCGGCTATACCCTGACCCTCAGCCGCCAGTGTATCGTCCACCCCGATTATGCCAAAAAGGGCTACATCTACTATCAGTTCCCGTCTGAGGGGGAGGATGCGGCTGTCCTTGTGGTGGGCCTGCCGCTGAAGTCCCTGCTCTTCGATGACACCATCCCCGTGGATGTGCATGTGGAGATCCCCGCCCACGGTGTCAACGCAGCCCTGAGCGGCACACTGAAAGCCGGTGTCAACAGCCTTTCGGCTCCCGTCAGTGTCATTTCGGACAGCGACATCGATTCCATCGTCCAGCTCCGGGAACGTCTGGAGCAGTTTGCCGATCTCATCAACACAGCGTTAAAGCGTGTGCAGTAACAAAAAAGCAGAGCCGTGCAGCGTTTGAACTGCACGGCTCTTATCTATCTCAGCGCTTATGCTCAATGTGTTCCTGGATCCATTTGCCGCCATCACCGCTGCCCACCGCACTGTTATAGACAATGCCGGTCAGCTCACTGGTCAGGTCGGACTTCATCTTTTTGTACTCCTGCTCTGCCTGATCCGCAACGCTCTGATCGCGGCCATTCTCCCGCAGGTACTGGCGCAGCTCTTTCAGGATGGCGTTGAACTCCTTGTCACACTCGCCCTGAACACCGGTCAGCTTTGCGGTTTTGGACACCACGATGGAGACCTTCATCCCCAGATTGCGCTCCTCCACCGGGTGGGAGATATACTCATCGTAGGCTTCGTAGATCACGCCGTAGAGCTTGGATTCCGTCTGCTTCTTCAGGTTCTGCAGCTGGCGGATGTAGCTGTCGATCCTGGCATCCACCTCATTCTCCGAAGCAGCGGAGCTGCCGGAGGCATGGCTGCTGCCGGGGGCCTGACTGCTGGCCGCATGGCTGCCGGAAGCCGCAGAGGACGCGGGCACCGAGTGTGCGGCACTGGAACCGGACACTGCGGAGCTCACACTGTCCGCCTTGCCTGCGCTGGCGGCAGAGGAGGCCTCACTGGACGAAGCTGTCTCCGAAGAGGAAATGCCAAGTTCCTCTTCCAGCTGTTCCAAAAAGGACGAAACCGGGGATTCTTCCGTCACCTCACTGCTGACGGCGCTCTCGCTGGAGGCGGCGGCGCTGGAGGGTTCCTCAGCTTCCCCGCCGGACAGAGCGGAGGACGGCACAGAGCTGGCCTGCGCCTCGGACACAGGGGTGCTTTTCCGCATCCCTGTCAGGATCAAAGCAGCTGCCACGGCCACCACAAGAACGATGGCCGCAGCCAGCTGATAAAGCTTCTTTTTCTGCATCTGGTACAAAATTCTCCCACTTCAGATTTCGTTCCCGGACTTTTGCCGCGCAGGAACAGGTCTATCATATCATCCCCGGGGGAGAATTTCAATGGATAAATCGTGAAAAATGTCGCCTAACTGCCTTTTTATGACCGGATTTCGTCCCATTTCACAGCCTGCCGGAGACGCGGTCAGCCCCTGCTGCGGGGACAGAAAAAAGGCATCCCCGCACTTCACGGACGAGGATGCCTTTCTCAAAACGGTTTTCTGCCCCAAAGCGCCCGTTCCGGCGTGGAGCCGGGCCGGGTCTCCGGCGCAGAGGCTTACATTGCAAACTGGACGGCGCAGAAGGCTGCATAGATGCAGAGCAGCAGCACGCCCTGCCAGCGGGAGAGCCTGCCCTTGAGCAGAGCGGGCACAGTCAGGAGGAGCATGACTGCAAACATCACGGGCAGATCCATGACCAGAGAGGAATTGATGCCCATGATGGTGGAGTTCTGCGGGATGCTGAAGGGCGACACCGTGATGGACATGCCGCTGACCAGCACCAGATTGAACACGTTGGCACCGATAACATTGCCCAGCGAGAGGGAGCCGTGGCCCTTTGCCAGCGAGGTGATCGCCGTGACCAGCTCAGGCAGAGAGGTGCCCAGCGCCACAAAGGTCAGGGCAATGACGGATTCCGGCACGCCCAGCGCCTGCGCGATCAGGGTACCGTTGTCCACCAGCAGGTTTGCGCCCACAGCGATCAGGGCTGCGCCGAGGATGAGCAGGCCGATCTCCTTGGCAAAGGACATTTCCTTTTCCGGCTCGTCCTCATCTTCTTCCGGGGCGGGGGCGTTTTTCATCGCCAGCACATTGCAGACCATGTAGGCCACGAACATTGCCAGCAGCACAATGCCGATGGGGCGGCTGAAGTAGCCGGTGGTGTAGGCCACACCGGCATAGAAGGCCGCTGCCACAAAGAAGAACAGCACCGGCACCCGCAGGCTCTTGGGGTCCACCTTGCCCGGGCGGACCGCAATGGTGATGGCCGCGATCAGGGCCGCGTTGCAGATGACCGAGCCAATGGCGTTGCCATAGGCGATCTCGCCGTGGCCGGTCATGGCCGAGGTGGTGGAGACCATGACCTCAGGCAGGGTGGTGCCGATGGACACCACCGTGGCACCGATGAGCAGCTCCGGCACCTTGAAGCGGCGGGCGATGCCGGTTGCACCGTCCACGAACCAGTCGCCGCCCTTGATGAGGCAGAGCAGGCCCACGATAAACAATAATACAGGGATCAGCATATAAAATCTCTCCTTTTTAATCCAAAAAGTATTATACCTGTTTTCCCTGCAAAACGCAAGCAAAATCGTGCATTTTTACCCAGCCTTCTCCACCTTTTTGGCGTTGGGGTAGATGCGCTCCATCCGGGCATTGTCAAAATGCTCATCCAGCAGCACATCCACCGCATTGGCCGGAGCCGCGCCGCTGGTGCGGGCATCGTAGCGGGCCAGCGCCAATGCACTGGTCACAAGGTTCACGGCCATGAACACGGCCAGCAGAGCGGTCATCCAGGGGCGGATCCTGCGCTTGACCGCCCTCATCCCCTTTGCCACCAGTGGGTAGCCATAGCGGATCCAGGCCACGGCCGCAATGCCCCAGAAGAAGCAGTACAGCAGGTTGATGCGCCCGCCCAGATTGAACTTGAAGCCGCTGTAATCCCAGAACACGGTGCCAAACAGCAGCTCTGTCACGGCGCTGCACACATACTCATACGCACCGCCCAGGATCACACCGAACCAGAAGATGCGGCTCTCGCTCTTCTGTTCGCCGCCCCGCAGCAGGATGGCGGCCAGCACCAGCGCCAGCCCCCACACCACGCTGAACGGGCCCCAGACCAGGCTGGAACGGCTCATCCAGACCCCGGCGGTGATGCGGCAGAAGATGGTCTCCACCACATCTCCGAGGAAAGCCCCGATGACAAAGAGCCAGAGCAGGTCGGCAAGGGAGAGCTGCTTTTCGGCACTGGTGGTGGGCTCCGGACGGGCCGCAGCAGGGTACGCCCGCTGGATCCGCTTTTCCACGCTGGCGGTAATTTTCTGCCGCAGCCTCTCCGAGCCCCTGCCCAGCTCCCGATTCAGCTGCTCAAGCCGTGGGTGGCGGTTCGCATACCGGCTGACCACCACCATGGCAGAGATCTGGTCAAGGACGGCCAGCGCCATGCCGACCCACACCACAGCGTGGAACAGCAGCGGCGGCAGGTGGGCGCAGAGCCGGAACAGCAGGTCGTTGCCCCAGCGGACTGCCGCCATACCCAGCAGACCCCACAGCAGGGAGTATTGCAGGCAGACATAGCCGTCCAGATTGAACTTTTTATCGGAGTAGTCCCACCAGCGGCGGTGGTGGATCCGTTCCAGCAGCTTGGCGGTCAGCCACTCCACCACCGTGGCATAGATCATGCTGCCGAAGAACAGTGCCGCCAGGCTGGTGCGCTGGTCATTCAGGCCGATGGTGATGAGCACTCCTGCCGTGCCGTACACAAAGCAGAAGGGGCCGGAGGCCACGCCGCGATTGGTGAACCGGCGGCCCTTTGCGGTTGCAACAACGGTCTCGCCTACCCAGCCCAAAAAGGAATATACCAGATAAATTACACAAAGAGTATAGAAATTCAGGTTCATAGCGCTCCTTTCCCGGAACAAAAAGGGGCCGGGAAGCGGTGTTCCCGACCCTCTTTGTTCAGTTTACGAATTACAGCTGGCTCTTATACAGTGCCTCGATCTCCTCCACGCTGGTATCGCGGGGGTTGCCGGGGCGGCAGGCATCTGCAAAAGCAGACTCAGCCAGGAAGTGAATGTCCTCTTCCTTCAGGATGCCCTGCAGATTTGCAGGGATGCCCACATCCGCGCTCAGCTGCTTGACAGCGGCGATGGTGGCATCGGCGGCCTCAGCATCGTTCATCTCGTCAATGCCCTTCACGCCCATGGCCTTGCCGACCGCGCGGTAGCGCTCGCCGGCAACGGACTTGTTGTACTCCAGACCCACCGGCAGCAGGATGGCGCAGGCCACGCCGTGG
>OKTC01000617.1_pt1 | contig 13968 bp, 9 predicted proteins | sample 1606181 | NCBI WGS metagenome assembly OKTC01 (sample SAMEA3879529, study PRJEB24766) | human gut metagenome | biome: human-associated habitat; feature: feces | place: USA | collected 1985/1987 | reverse complement strand
TCGAAATGAAGTCGGAGCGCATACGCCCCATCTACGAATATCTACGGAAACACAACAAGCGGATGTTTATGGGTGCATACGGGATGGATTATTATTGGGTCAACACCTGCCGCACTACACAGACGTTCAGATACTCGGATTTCAATTTCGACGACCGTCTGCGCACAGACGACATTGCGATGACAGAGGTGCGCGACTGGATTGGTACAGACAAAGGCCGCTTGAATCAGGAGATTGCAGCCGACTGCGACGGCATAGCTGCAGGATTGTATGAATATTACGCCTGCTATCATCCGGCATTCCCCGACAAGACAGAGTTTATCCCGTTTCCAATCAACACCGACACCACGGTGCGTACGGCGCCTCCGGTGACCGACAAGGTGCGCTTCTTTATCGGCGTACAGAAATCGCGGGGCGTGTATAAAGGCACCGACGTGATGCTGCGCGCTTTGGAGCGTGTCGCCGACCGCCATCCCGACCGTTGCGAGATAGTGAAGGCGGAATCGGTGCCGTTTCCGGTGTATCAGCACATGATGGACTCAAGCCATGCGCTTCTCGACCAGTTGTATTCCTACACTCCCGCGATGAACGGACTGCTGGCAATGGCAAAAGGATTGGTGCTTGTGGGCGGCGGAGAACCCGAGAACTACGATATTCTCGGCGAGAAAGAACTGCGTCCCATCGTGAATGTGCTTCCAGACGAAGCCGACGTCTACAACAAGTTGGAGCAAATGGCGCTGCATTCAGACGAGATAGCCAAACTCAGCGCCGACAGCCGTCTTTATATAGAGCGCCACCACGACTATAAAAAAGTGGCGCAGCGATATGTTGATTTTTGGACAAAAAATAAGAAATAGCGATGATAACATTTCCTAATGCAAAAATAAATCTGGGCTTGTATGTGGAGCGTAAGCGTGAAGACGGATACCACGACCTGTCGACGGTGTTTTATCCGATACCGTTGACCGACGCCGTCGAGGTGGTCGAGGCAAAAGAAACCGCGTTGTTCACCTATGGCAATCCGGTGGACTGCCCTCCGGAAAAAAATCTTGTGATGAAGGCCTACCGCTTGATGGAGGAAGAGTTTAAACTGCCTACGGTAGCGATACATCTGTATAAGCATATTCCAGACGGGGCAGGACTCGGCGGCGGCTCGTCGGACGCTACGTCGGTAGCCAAAATCCTCAACTCGATGTTTGCGTTGGGGCTCAGTGAAGAGGAAATCGCTGTCCGCGTGAAGCGTCTCGGCGCTGACTGCCCGTTTTTTGCCTACAACCGGCCGATGGCAGCCCGCGGCATCGGCGATCTGCTCGAACCGGTGGATGTGGATTTGAGGGGCTACACAATGATTGTTGTCAAGCCCGATGTGTCGGTGCCTACGGCGGCGGCTTATGCAGGGGTGACACCGCGTGTTCCGGAAACCGATGTCGAAAAGCTTGTGGCAAAGCCCGTAGGACAATGGAAAGGATTGCTTGTCAACGATTTTGAAGAGAGCATCTTTCCCAAGCATCCTGAGCTTTCGGCAATCAAGCAGTCACTTTATGATGCCGGAGCGGTCTATGCCTCGATGTCGGGGTCGGGTTCTGCCATTTTCGGACTGTTTGAAGATGACAATTTGTCAGACATATTTGCCGCGAAATGCGCCCAGCCGCTGCTGTACAAGATGAAACTGTGATTTCAGAGAGTGCTGAAAGTTTGGCAGACTTTTTGATAAGGCTGATGTGATAAACATAAAGAATAATAAAAAAACGATATATATCATGTCAGAGAAATCAGAAAAAGACTTGAAAGAAAAGCAGGAAGAGACTGTGGAGGCGACACCTCAGGAACAGGCATCGGCAGAAACCACTGTAGAGGCGGAAGAGCCAACAGCAGAGGAAAAACTGCAGAAAGAACTTGACGACACGAAGGCCGAACTCGAAAAGTCGAAAAAAGAATATATGTTTCTGCTTGCGGAGTTTGACAACTTCCGCAAACGCACATTAAAGGAAAAGTCGGAACTCATCAAAAATGCCGCAGAAGGCGCAATGAAGGATTTGCTGCCAGTGCTCGACGATTTTGAGCGTGCAATTCAGGCGACATCTGAGAGCAACGACGTGGAAAGCATAAAGGAAGGCGTCAACTTGATTTACAACAAATTTGTCAAATATCTTGAGCAAAAAGGAGTAAAGGCAATTGAGTCGCAGGACGCCGATTTCGATACAGAATATCACGAAGCGGTCACCACATTTCCTACCGACGACGAGTCGAAGAAAGGCAAGGTTATCGACACCGTACAGAAAGGTTATGTGATGAACGACAAGGTGATACGCCACAGCAAGGTGGTTGTCGGACAATAAGGAGGCGTTGAAAAATGAGCGAGAAAAGAGATTTTTACGAAGTGCTGGGCGTCGATAAAAAGGCGACAGCCGACGAAATAAAGAAAGCTTACAGAAAAAAAGCCATACAATATCACCCCGACCGCAATCCTGGCGACAAAGAAGCCGAGGAGAAATTCAAGGAGGCTGCCGAAGCCTATGAAGTGTTGAGTAACCCGGATAAGCGTGCCCGTTACGACCAGTTTGGACATGCCGGAGTAGAAGGTGCCGCAGGTGCCGGAGGCTTCGGAGGTTTTGGTGGGCAGGGAATGTCTATGGATGACATCTTTTCAATGTTCGGTGATATCTTCGGTGGTCATGGCGGTTTCGGTGGCTTTGGCGGAGGTGCCGGTCAGTCTCGGCAGCGTAAGTTCCGTGGAGCGGATTTGCGTGTGAAGGTGAAATTGAACCTGAAGGAGATTTCTACAGGGGTAGAAAAGAAATTCAAGTTGAAGAAATATGTACAATGCAGTCATTGTCATGGAACCGGAGCCGAAGGTGATGGAGGGGTAGAAACCTGTCCGACTTGTCATGGTACCGGAAGTGTAACCCGCACCCAGCAGAGTATCTTTGGCATGATGCAGACCCAGACTGTTTGTCCGCAGTGTAACGGTGAAGGTAAGATTGTAAAGAACAAGTGTAAGGAATGCGGCGGTGAAGGAGTGGTATACGGCGAGGAAGTGGTGACCGTAAAAATTCCTGCCGGTGTCGCTGAAGGAATGCAGGTGACCATCAATGGTAAAGGTAATGCCGGAAAGCACAACGGTGTACCCGGAGATTTGCTGGTATTGGTGGAAGAAGAAAAGCATCCGGAACTGATACGTGATGAAAGCGACTTGATTTATAACTTACTGTTGAGTGTGCCTACTGCAGCATTGGGAGGAACGGTAGAGATTCCGACCATTGACGGTAAGGCGAAAATCAAGATAGAACCGGGTACTCAGCCAGGTAAGGTACTTCGTCTGCGTGGAAAAGGGCTTCCGAATATCAACAGTTATGGCTATAGCACCGGAACAGGAGACCTGTTGGTAAATGTCAGTGTCTACATTCCGGAAACATTGACTAAGGAGGAACGCCAGGCGTTGGAAAAATGGCAGGAATCTGAAAGCTTTAAACCGAATACCAGTTTAAAGGAAAAGATATTCAAGAAATTCAGAAGTCTGTTTGACTGATGATTTGATTGTTTGTGTGAGCGGGAAACAGGTAAGGAATTTATACTGTCTCCCGCTTATTTTTTTCAATAAACAGAACTGTTAAAATTACGGAAGGTTCATATAATGCTTCTTGTATAATATTAAAAATCTGGTTGAAAGATATCGTGCGGAAGAATTATCCTTATATTTGATGCAGAAAATTGGAATAATCATGAAGAACTGGATATTATCGATTTTGGCTTGTCTGGCCACATGGACGGCTCAGGCACAAGTTGAGCAAAGTAAAGAGTTGGTACAGCCGAATGATACGTTGTTGGCTGGTGAATTGCAACCTGTTCAATCATTGGCTGCCGATACTCTTTCTGTTCCTTTGGTTTCTCCTGTTATACCACCGTCTGCTGCTTACAGTCCGTTTAGTATGTACGGTGTATCTCCATTCTCATATCACGGTTTCGGAACATGGGAACTTCATAAAGGGTTCAATGCCTCGTTAGGGATGAGTTTGACATTCAGTCCCAGTAAGTACGCTCCATCCGGTGTAGGATTCGGTCAAGATGCGGCTTTCCTTTATGCGCTACCTTTGAGTAACCGGGTGAGTATAGCGGGAGGATTGTATGCCAGTAACATGGATTGGGGAAGATACAATTGCCGGACAATTGGAGTAGCCGGTATAGCAGCTTTTAAGGTCAATGAACGGATTAGTATCTATGCATACGGGAATAAATCGATTATGCCTAAGCGTTCTCCTCTTTACTATCCGACAATAGATTTTAATCCTGACCGGCTAGGAGGATTGGTCAATTTCAAATTAGGGGAAAGCAGCTCCATCAGTGTCGGAGTAGAAGCCCAAAAATATTCGTACCTGCCTTGAAGAATCCAAAGCAGGTACGAGATTCATGATTTTGGGAAATAGGTTTATAGTTCGTTAAAGCTGCAACGTTTGAAGTAGACTTTCTGCAACGTGCCTGAGGTATTCTTCAATCGGAACTGTACAACCTGTTCTGAACCGGCTTGGGCTACTAACAGTGTTTTGTTGTTGGCTGGTTTCAGTTCCAAAGTCTTCCAATTGCCGTCGGCAGTCTGTACTTCCAATACAAATTTTCCTTCAATGTCTAATGTCCCTAGATCCAGAACGATGTTGCCCAAAGTTCTCGGATAATCCATTGCAAGCGTCAACTGGCCGTTGGACTGCCAGAGAATCACTTCGTTTGAAGAGGATACAGCTCCGGTACGGCCTTTCCGACGGACAGGAAGCAGAGCGAGTTGAGATACATCACTGTTCAGGGTATAAGGTTGATATTCAGCCCGTGTATCCAGTTGGGTACCTTGCTGTTGGTTGTATCGGATGGTACTGGCCTCGAATAGAGAATTGAATGTAGGCATCAGGCATTTAGAGCCACTTTTTACTCCCGGTTGGTAAGGATTCTGGTTGTAAGTAGCATCTACTTCTCCCATCTGTACCTGTAATGCTTGTGCATGTGCGTAGGTTTCTTTGAAATCTTCCGTTTTTCCGGTAGCTTGCTCTTGAATCATCTGGAGTACCTGTTGTCCGTATTCTCCTACCAGCTTGAACTGAATCAGCCAGGGCTTGATTTCTTCAATCAGAGGGCGGTTGGTTTTGCTGGCCATCAGCATATCGGCAGACAGAATGATTTGCTGACAAGCGTCCGAAACTTCCAGATAAGCTTTTTCATCGATTTTACCTTCTTTCGTATAACTTTCCTGTAAAGCTTTTAAAGCCGGTTGCAAGGCTACGGATTCATCTCTACGGAATCCATGTCCGTTTTCTCCCAAATCGGAATTGTGGGCAGCAAATGTTTCCAAGTATTTGGCGTGTTGAGGCATCAGGTCTTGAATAGCCCGTTTCCAGGAATTATCACTGTCGTATGATTCAAGATTCCACGCATAATCGGCTATGCTGTACAGGGCGATTTTAGAAGCCTCAGCCCGTTCCATGGGGTTCGATACGAAAGCAGCCATATCGTCTTTGATGTCCAGGCCGTTTCCGTAGACCGGTCCCATTAGCAGATGGTCGCGTACGTAGTCGGATACGGGGAAATTCCACCAGATATATGCTTTCCGTTTCAATAATGGATTGATGAATTCCATGGATGGTTTATCTATGCAGGCAATTACCCGGTCGCCGGTCCACATGATTTGGATACCTTTGTTGAGTTTGTCTCCTAAAGTGGTCAGATAACCTCCCTTTACGTCCGACCAGGATTTGTTGTATTCCGTCGGACACATTACTAACGGAGCAACATCTCCTTTTACTTTCACAAAGTTATCATCCAGGTAATTCAATAATTCTGCCTGTTTTTCAGCTTTGGTGCCTTCGCCGGAAATGTCATCGAAGAAAACGGCAAAGGCGCGTACTCCCAGTTCATACATGCTTTCGAATTTTTTCATGAGGGCGTCGCGGTCTTCCGTGTTCCAACGGATATCCTGTCCCGGATGGATAGCCCAATAGAAGATGACTTCATTTTCCTTTGCTTTGTCGACCAGTGCTTTCAGTTGGGCTGCTTCTTGGGGCGGATAAGGCTTACGCCAGTTAGGGGTACTGTGATAAGGGTCATCTTTCGGACCATAGAGATATACGTTCAGTTTGTTTTTACCATAGAATTCCAGTTGTCGCAGGCGGGCGTCCTGGCTCCAGGGAGTACCGTAGAAACCTTCTACAACCCCACGATAAGGCAGGTCCGGATAGTCGGTTACCTGGACCAACGGTAGTTTCGGAAGTGTCAGCAGTTGAGCCAGTGTCTGTATTCCGTAGAACAATCCTTGTTCGTCTGCTCCAGCTACAATTATTTTGTCCTTTTCAATGCTCAGGTAATATCCTTCGGATTTGTTGGGGATATTTTTCTTGTACTTTTTGACGAGTTTGTCTCCTTGGATACCCAGATAGATGGGGAACCCATTTTCTTTTATCTGTCCTTTCCAAAGATTTTCTACGAGGGAAACTGCGGGAAGGTTTTCGTACGATTTATCGGTTATTAAAGATACCTGCAAAGGTATTTCCAATGAATCCTGTAGGGTTACATACTGTTGAGGGGTAGGCTGTATCTGAAAATTTTGTGCAGAAATGTGTTGCAGTGTGAATAATCCTACTGCGCCAGCCAGGATGAATCTTTTCATGTTACAGTTAAAGGTAATATATATGAGGTTAGAAATAATTGATTTAAATCTTGCGTATGCAATATTCGCAAAATAACTTGAGATTTGCAAATGAACCATCGTAAAACCCCTTGATGTTAGGATGATTGTATTCTTTACCCGTACTCTATATTGTATATAGGAGTCTACTCTTTGTCCACTTTTTGTAAATTTTATGTCTTTATTATCTTATTGATTAATAGTTTGTTGCTGTTTGCGCATGTCTCATGTTTATCCATATTTCCCTACATTCTGATAGTAAATCCTGTATTTTTTTTATCTTTGAAACAAAACAAGATGGTACAATCGGGACCTTGGGATAATACTGATGAAAAACTTCTGGGTTTATTGTTTAAACGGTATTTGCTTTTCTTTATTTATTCAAGTATGCATTGGATATGGTGAGGTTACTCTATGAATGAATAATTTGAAGAACGTTGTTTTTATCGGTTGCCTAATGGTTTTGATGGGCTTTTATGGACTATTTTATCCATTTGGGGATAAATAATGGGTATCTGATGGCATTATTTAAACATCAAAATATCATGAAAAAGATTTTAGTTAGTTTGGCTTTTGCCGCTGTCTTACCTCTTTCTGCACAGCAGAAGCCTGTTTATTTAGACGAAAGTAAGCCGATAGAGGAAAGGGTAGAAGATGCGTTGCCTCGTCTTACATTGAAAGAAAAAATAGCTTTGGTACATGCCCAGAGTAAGTTCAGCAGTGCTGGTGTACCCCGATTAGGAATTCCGGAGTTTTGGATGACTGACGGTCCTCATGGAGTTCGTCCGGAGGTGTTATGGGATGAATGGGATCAGGCAGGCTGGACAAATGATTCTTGTGTGGCTTTTCCTGCATTAACTTGTCTGGCTGCTACCTGGAATCCTGAAATGTCTCTTCTTTATGGACAGAGTATTGGTGAGGAAGCACGGTACCGGAATAAGACTGTACTTTTGGGACCGGGCGTGAATATTTATCGTACACCTCTTAATGGTCGTAACTTTGAATATATGGGAGAAGATCCTTACTTGTCCGCACACATGGTAGTACCATATATACAAGGTGTGCAGCAGAACGGTGTAGCGGCCTGTGTAAAGCATTTCGCGTTAAATAATCATGAGGTCAACCGTCATACTACCAATGTCATTGTCGACGATCGTGCTTTGTATGAAATTTATCTTCCAGCTTTCAAGGCAGCTGTTCAGGAAGGTAAAGCATGGGCCATCATGGGATCGTATAATTTGTATAAAGGACAACATTGTTGCCACAACCAATATCTGCTTAATGACATATTGAAAGGCGAATGGGGTTTTGATGGCGTTGTCATTTCTGATTGGGGAGGTGCGCATGATACAGATCAGGCCATTACTAATGGTCTTGACATGGAATTCGGCAGTTGGACCAACGGATTGAGTAACGGTGCCAGCAATGCTTATGACAATTATTACCTTGCCATGCCTTATCTGCAACGTATTCAAGAAGGAAAAGTCGGGACAAAAGAATTGGATGATAAAGTGAGACGTATTCTGCGTTTGGCTTTCCGTACGACGATGAATACTTCGCGTCCATGGGGGGCTATCCTTTCTCCGGAACATTATGAAGCAGCCCGTCGTATCGGTGAAGAAGGTATTGTGTTGCTTCAGAATGAGGGTGGATTATTGCCTATCAATCTTGACAAGGCCAAGAAAATAGCTGTGATAGGAGAAAATGCGATTAAAATGATGACAGTGGGTGGAGGTTCCTCATCGCTTAAGGTACAACGGGAGATTTCGCCGTTGGATGGTATCAGACAGCGTGTAGGTAATCAGGTGGAAGTCGTGTATGCTCGTGGCTATGTAGGCGATGCCAGTGGTGAATATAATGGAGTGGTGACGGGTCAGAATCTGAAAGATGACCGTACGCCTGATGAACTGATAGCCGAGGCGGTAAAGGTAGCTGCCGATGCTGATTATGTCATTTTTATCGGTGGCTTAAACAAGAGTGCTAACCAGGATTGTGAAGACACAGACCGTGCTGGGTTAGGATTGCCGTATGGTCAGGACGATGTTATCCAAGCTTTGGCTAAGGTGAACAGGAATCTGATAGTCGTAAATATCTCGGGTAATGCGGTAGCTATGCCTTGGGTGAAGGAGGTTCCTGCCATCGTACAGGATTGGTATTTAGGTTCCGAAGCTGGTAGTGCACTGGCTGCCGTGTTGGTAGGAGATGTGAATCCGAGTGGAAAATTACCGTTTACTTTCCCTGTAAAGCTGGAAGACAATGCGGCTTATGCCTTAGGAGAATATACTGGCGTACGTTCTGATACTGTCATCAACATCAAATACAATGAAAGTATTTTTGTCGGATACCGCTGGGCTGACAAGCAGAAAAAGTCTAAACCGTTGTTTGCTTTTGGTCATGGACTTTCATATACGACATTCGAATACGGAAAGCCTGTTGCCGATGCTAAAACCATGTCACCTGATGGAAAGTTGACTGTCAAAGTAACCGTCAAGAATACAGGGAGCCGTGAAGGCCAGGAGGTTGTACAACTTTATATAGCTGATAAGAAATCTTCTTTGCCTCGTCCGCTGAAAGAGTTGAAAGGTTTCAAGAAGATAAAGTTGACACCGGGAGAGAGCAAGGAAGTATCTTTTGTTATTGATAAAGAGGCTTTGAGTTTCTTTGACGATACCAAACATGCCTGGATAGCAGAACCGGGAAAGTTTGAGGCTATCATTGCAGCTTCTGCTGCAGATGTGAAAGGTGTTGTGCCTTTTGAACTGAAGTAACAGGTGTGCTTTTTTCGATTCCTCGGTAGCGTGATTTAATGGGTTACCGAGGAATCTTCGATAGTGATACTAGTTTTCCAAACAATACCGATATGCGTCGGTGTATGCGTGAACGCAGCATTCAGATAAAAATGTCAAAATGCATCGCTTTTTCCTAGAAAATTCTGATATTTGCAGTTCCAAAAATAGACGGACTTATGAATTATCAGGAAACGCTCCATTATTTATTTACCAGCACTCCCTTATTTCAGCATGTAGGGAAAGATGCTTATAAAGAGGGATTGGAAAATACACATGCATTGGATGCATATTTCGGACATCCTCATCGTACTTTCCATACTATCCATGTTGCCGGAACCAATGGAAAAGGTTCCTGTTCACACACGTTGGCAGCTATTCTGCAGCGTGCAGGATATCGTACCGGACTGTATACGTCTCCTCATCTGGTGGATTTCCGTGAGCGTATCCGGGTAAATGGCGAACCGGTACCCGAATCTTATGTGGTAGATTTCGTGGAGAAGCATCGTCATTTCTTTGAACCTTTGCACCCTTCTTTTTTTGAACTGACTACAGCAATGGCTTTCCGGTATTTTGCCGATAGTCAGGTGGATGTGGCCGTGATTGAAGTCGGATTAGGAGGACGCCTGGATTGTACCAATATCATTCGTCCGGATTTGTGTGTCATAACGAACATCAGTTTTGACCATATACAGTTTTTGGGGGATACCTTGGAGAAGATTGCTGCTGAAAAAGCGGGAATCATCAAGTCGGATATTCCGGTGGTAGTGGGCGAAACTACGGCGGAGACAAAGCCGGTATTCTTGCGCAAGGCACAGGAAGTAGGAGCTCCGATAATCTTTGCGGAAGAAGAGCACCTGTTACTTTCGCATACGCGTACTTCCGACGGGCAATATTTGTATCAGACCGTAGATTATGCTGATTTGAAAGGAGAATTGGGTGGATTGTGTCAGTTGAAAAATACCAATACATTGCTTTCTGCTATCCGTCAGTTGAAAGTGCGGGGATATGCGTTGACGGATGAGGCCGTAAGAGAAGGTTTTGCCGGAGTCTGTGAATTGACCGGACTGATGGGACGGTGGCAGAAGGTAGGTTCTTGCCCTACAGTAATCTGTGACACAGGACATAATGTAGGAGGAATTTCATATATTGTGGAACAGCTGGCTTTACAGACCTATGATAGGTTGCACATTGTGATGGGGATGGTCAATGATAAGGATATCAGTGGCGTTCTGGCTATGTTGCCTCGGAAGGCTTCGTATTATTTCACGCAAGCCAGTGTACAGCGTGCACTTCCTGCCGGACGGGTGAAGGAGTTGGCGAATAAGTTTGGACTGGAAGGGGAGGCTTATCCCGATGTAAGTTCTGCTCTTGCTGCCGCTAAAGCTGCAGCAACCGATAAAGATTTGATTTTTGTCGGTGGAAGCAGTTTTATTGTAGCCGACCTTTTAAGTTCGATGAAATAATCCGATTTCTTTTTGAGAAAATGTTTGGGAATCTTGAATAAAATCTTTTTATTTGCAAGGAAATTGCATTTGTGTAAATAGAAAGATTTTAATATATGAATAACACATTTTATCGCGAGGATAATCTGAGCGGATTGAAACGCACTGATTTCCAAAAAACGGTTCAAGGTAAAGAGACCGATTTATTTATTCTGTCAAATAATAATGGGGCTGAGGTAGCAGTAACAAATTACGGTGGTGCCATTCTGGCAATCATGGTTCCGGATAAGAATGGAAATTTAGGTAATGTGATTCAGGGACATGATACTATAGATAAGGTAATCAATAGTCCTGAACCTTTCTTGAGCACGTTGATTGGTCGGTATGGAAACAGAATCTGTAAAGGCCGGTTCACATTGGATGGTAAGGAATATACGTTGGCCATCAATAACGGACCTAACTCTTTACATGGCGGACCTACCGGTTTTCATGCCCGTGTATGGGATGCCGAACAACCTGCTAAAAATTCAGTAGTGTTGAAATACCTTTCTGTTGACGGGGAAGAGGGCTTCCCGGGAAATCTGAATGTAGAAGTAGTTTACACACTGTCTGATTCTAATGAACTGATAATCGAATATAAGGCTACTACCGATAAACGCACTTTGGTAAATCTTACTCATCATGCTTTCTTCAGCCTTTCCGGATTGGCAAATCCGACTCAAAGTGTCGAAAACAATATCCTTACTATCAACGCAGACTATTATACTCCGATGGATGAAGTATCCATCACTACGGGCGAAATTCTGAAAGTGGCAGATACACCGATGGATTTCCGGACACCGCATGTGGTAGGTAGTCGTATCAATGAACCTTTCCAGCAATTGGTTTACGGTGCCGGTTATGACCATTGTTATGTATTGAACAAACCCGAAGTCGGTGCGTTGAGTTTTGCGGTGAAATGCGTCGAACCGGTCAGTGGACGTTCGTTGGAGATGTATACTACAGAACCGGGTGTACAGCTTTACACATCTAATTGGCTGAACGGCTTCTCCGGTTGGCATGGAGCTACTTTCCCGGCTCGCAGTGCCATCTGTTTCGAAGCCCAACATTTTCCGGATACTCCTAACAAGGCTCATTTCCCGTCGGCTGTCTTAAATCCGGGTGAGACCTATCATCAAGTGACAGTCTATAAGTTTGGGGTAGAGAAATAAACGGACTTTCTGCTGAATTAACTTAATTTACAACTTAATACACTTTTATTTAAACCATGGAACAACAAAAACAAAAAACTAATGTCATCGCAATCATTACGATGTTCTTTCTGTTTGCGATGATTTCATTTGTTACCAATTTGGCCGCGCCGTTCGGTACAATCTGGAAAAACCAGTATGCCGGTGCCAACACATTGGGTATGATGGGTAACATGATGAACTTTCTGGCATATCTCTTTATGGGTATTCCTGCCGGTAACATGTTGGTGAGAATCGGTTATAAGAAGACATCCTTGATTGCTATGGCTGTCGGCTTCGTCGGTTTGCTGATTCAGTATCTTTCCAGCCTTTTCGGAGCGGATGTAGACGTATTCTCATTGGGTGAATATGCTATCAAGCTGAACTTTATCATCTATCTGTTAGGTGCTTTTGTCTGCGGTTTCAGTGTTTGTATGCTGAATACAGTGGTAAATCCGATGTTGAACCTGTTAGGTGGTGGCGGTAATAAAGGTAATCAGCTGATTCAGACTGGTGGTGCGTTGAACTCTTTGTCTGGTACATTGACCCCGCTGTTTGTAGGTGTGCTGATTGGTACTGTTACTCCGAAAACAGCCATGTCAGATGTAGCTCCTCTGCTGTTTATCGCTATGGGTGTGTTCGCATTCACTTTCATTGTTATTTCGTTTGTGAATATTCCTGAGCCTCACATGAGAAAGAAAGGAGAAGGCGCAGCGAAGGAAAAATTCTCTCACAGTCCCTGGAGTTTCCGTCATACGGTTTTGGGTGTTATCGGTATCTTTATTTATGTAGGTATTGAAATCGGTATACCTGGTACATTGAACTTCTATTTGGCAGACTCTAGCGAGAAAGGTGCCGGTATTCTGACAAATGGAGCAGCTATCGGTGGTGCTATTGCTGCTATCTACTGGTTGCTGATGTTGGTTGGTCGTTTGACCAGTAGTATTATCAGTGGAAAGGTTTCTACTCGTTCACAGCTGATAACTGCTTCTGCATTGGCTATTCTTTTCATTGCGATTGCTATATTCACACCGAAGAGTGTAGGATTCAATGTTCCATCTTTCGTATACGACCCGGTTGCCAAGACTTCTGAAATCCTGACTAATGCCGGCGTTCCTGCCGATCAGGTAGCTTTGTTCATTGACAATCCGACAGAAGAAAACCTGATGGCACATGCTGATTTATTGCAGGGCATGAGTCTGACTCCGACAGATGTAATGAATTCCATGAAAACTCCGTTGGTACCGGTCAGCTGTCTGTTCCTGGTGCTTTGTGGTCTTTGTACTTCTGTCATGTGGGGTGGTATCTTCAACCTGGCTGTAGAAGGTTTGGGTAAATATACAGCCCAGGCATCCGGTATCTTTATGATGATGGTTGTGGGTGGAGGTATCTTCCCGTTGTTGCAGCAAGTCATCTCTGATGCGGTAGGTTATATGGCCAGCTACTGGTTGATTGTAGCCATGCTTGCTTATCTGTTGTTCTATGGCCTGGTAGGCTGTAAGAATGTCAATAAAGATATTCCTGTAGATTAAGAATTGCCTTTGTCCGGGCTTGATTCAAGCCCGGATTCCTTATATTAATATTAACCTTTTAAATTTAAATGTTATGGATATAGAATTTGTGAGAAGCCGTTTCATTAAACACTTTGATGGTACAACAGGCTCAGTATATGCTTCCCCGGGACGTATTAATTTGATTGGTGAACATACAGATTATAACGGTGGTTTTGTATTTCCGGGTGCTGTAGACAAAGGAATGATTGCTGAAATCAAACCGAATGGAAAAGATAAAGTTTGTGCGTATTCTATAGACTTGAAAGATTACGTAGAATTTGGTTTGAATGA
>OKTC01000616.1_pt1 | contig 13974 bp, 13 predicted proteins | sample 1606181 | NCBI WGS metagenome assembly OKTC01 (sample SAMEA3879529, study PRJEB24766) | human gut metagenome | biome: human-associated habitat; feature: feces | place: USA | collected 1985/1987 | reverse complement strand
TCGGTAATTGCTTTTTCTATGTCCATCCTCTTATTGTTTATTTATTAATTTAGATTTTACTGTTATTCTGTTACCGAGTTTTGTACAAATAAGTTTATCTTTACGCAAAGTACGGTCTTTTAAATCAAGAACAAGACTCGGATTGAAGTGTTGGCCGTCTATCCGAAACTCCAGATGAAGATGTTCTGTGGTAGCTCTGCCTGTTCTGCCGGTAAGAGCAAGTGGTGTTCCGGCTTTTACTACATCCCCCGATTTCACCAGATTCCTTGAATTATGACTATAAACACTTTCCAATCCGTTGGTATGACGCACTACCACCACATTTCCATAAGCGGCATAAGGTTTTGCCATTCTTACGACACCATCAAATATGCACCGAATTGTATCATTTGCTTTTGTCTTGATATCGACCCCACTGTGCCCGCGACGTCCCCCATAGGAAGAAATCAACTTTCCACCCGGCAGCGGAAAGCAGAACTCATTATCTTGCAGGCTGTCCAAATGAAGGCTGAAACTTTTGTGCGCAGAGAACAGCCCCGGTGTTTTTACACGTATATGGTTGATTTCCATAGCGGTAAAATTCTTTGCCGGTTCTCCTCCCCAAGCTGCAATCGTCAGGATTACCAATAACAGGATAGATGTGGCTCTTTTCATGGCTTGTTTCAGGAGTTAAAATTCAATCTGTTTGATATCTTCTGCCGATGCAAACTCTTTCAGCAACTCAATCATATAGTCGGCAGCATCCCGAAGTCCCTCTTTTCCACTATAACCATTAATAATGGCAAGCAGATGAGTTGTACCCAATTCCAGTTTTGTACGTTCATTGTCACTGGTAGGTGTCCCGATTCCGCCAACCGCATCGCGATAAACAGGCATTCCTTCTATGTTCAGTTCACCGCGCCCAATACCTTCATACGGTTCTCCGGCTTTGCCGATACCCAAAACAAGAGCGTCACCGACTATCTTATCCGCATCAAAGCCTCCGATAGAATAACCAAAACGGATAGATACCAGATTTATAAGGTCTACCAATGTATCTATCTGATAGAGTGAAATTCCGCGAAGTATCCTGCGGCATAGTGCTTCTCCCGAAGGACGGTAACGGCTGGGGTCCTTGCCACATTTCTTATAGGCCTGGCGGGTAGCCTGGATGGCAGGCATATCCTTGATGGAATCGACGGTATACCGCTGGCGGTAGAGTTCCGTAAACTCCTGGATGCGTTTCCACAACGGCTCGCTGTAGGCCGAATTCGTCACTTCGGCCAGTACGGCGGCTCCCTGGAACGAAGGCCAGGCGGCTTTCAGCTCCGGAGAGACTTCTAATGTAATCTTCTTCATACTTCGTTGGCGTTTAGAAAGGATGCATCAGCAGAATTCCCGACAGGATACGTCCGGAGCGGATACCTTGCCGGCGTGCGGAAAAGAACCTGTCGTTCTGCCGATAGGTACAGATACCGGCTACCGAGACCTGCGCCTCGGGAACCCCCTGTTCCAACAGCTGCAGGCGGTTAGCCTCCCACAAATCCAGGTGCCACTTCGAGTCCCGGCGTGCAATGCGCTCCATGGGGAAGCCGGCCTCGCAGAATGCCTGATAGACTTCATCGCCTACCTCGAAGGCGTCCAGCGAAATGCCGGGACCGATGCAGGCCACCACATCTTCGGGACGGGTGCCGTACACCTCTCCCATCTGCCGCAGGGTCTTACCGACAATCCGTGCCACGGTACCCCGCCATCCCGCATGAACGGCGGCCACCGCCCGCAGGCGCCGGTCGTAACAAAGCACCGGGATACAGTCGGCCGTAGAGATACACAGGCACTGCCCGGGAATACGGGTCATCAGGGCATCCACCCCTTCCAGCGCCTCCGTGCGGGCCGCATCGGGCAACTGCAGGAAAGCCTCATCCACGGTACGGACCTCTGTACCGTGTGTCTGGTGAGGGATGAGCAACGTTTCCGGCCGTTGCGGCAGCAGGCCGCACAAGAGTTCCCGGTTCCGGGCCACCGCCTCGTGACGGTCGCCGCAATAGCCGTTGCAGTTGAACGAGGCATACGCCCCTTCGCTGAACCCTCCATGCCGGGTGGTCGAGAAACAGAAGATGTCGGTGTAAGGTTGCATCGCCCCATACACCAACATCCGGTTATCTGCTGAAAAATGATTCATGATTATTTCTGGGGTTCGTCCTCCCAATCTTCTTCTTCGTATTCGTATTCGAAATCCTCGTCGTCCGCTTCGTCCTCGTATTCAAACTCGAAGTCCTCGTCTTCGCCCATATCCTGCAGTTCCTGCTGGAGCTCGGTCAGGTTCTTGGCACGATGGACAATCGCCTCCCGACGGACCGCTTCCAGTTGGTTGCTGTCCTTGTTGAGTTCCGTCCACAGGATGTCCTTCAGTTCGGATATGCCCAGTCCGGTAATGGAAGAGATGAATACATGCGGTATATCTTGAGGCAATGTAGGTTCCAGCATCGCAATCAGCTCCTCGTCCAGCATATCGCTCTTGGTGATAGCCAGCACCCGCTGCTTGTCGAGCATCTCCGGGTTGAAACGTGCCAGCTCGTTGAGCAGCACCTCGTATTCCTTGCGGATATCGTCCGTATCGCCCGGCACCATGAACAGCAGCAGCGAGTTACGTTCGATGTGGCGCAGGAAGCGCAGGCCCAGCCCCTTCCCTTCGCTGGCCCCTTCGATGATACCCGGGATGTCGGCCATCACGAAGGACTTCCCTTCGCGGTAAGAGACGATACCCAGATTCGGTTCCAGCGTAGTGAACGGATAGTTGGCAATCTTCGGACGGGCCGCCGACACCGTAGAAAGCAGCGTAGACTTTCCGGCATTGGGGAATCCCACCAGACCTACATCGGCCAATAGTTTCAGTTCCAAGATAACGGTCATCTCCTGCATGGGTTCGCCCGGCTGCGCAAAGCGGGGAGCCTGGCGGGTAGCCGTCCGGAAGTGCCAGTTGCCCAGTCCTCCGCGTCCCCCTTTCAAGAGGATGACCTCCTGTCCGTGTTCGGTAATGTCGCATACATACTCGCCGGTTTCGGCGTTGTAGGCCACCGTTCCGCACGGCACTTCAATGATTTTATCTGCACCGTCTTTTCCGAAGCTCTTGTTCTTCGAGCCGTTTCCTCCGTGTTCGGCGAACACGTGGCGTTCATACTTCAGGTGCAGCAATGTCCAGTAATTGCGGTTACCCCGCAAGATAACATGACCTCCTCTACCACCGTCGCCACCGTCAGGGCCTCCATTGGGCATGTATTTCTCACGACGCATGTGTACCGAGCCTCGGCCTCCTTTACCGGAGCGGCAGTAGATCTTTACATAATCAACAAAATTCGATTCAGCCATAATGCTAGTTCAATAATTACGTTCGTATCCCTACGAAACAAGTAAACGGTCGGTTTATATTTACGATAAAAGATAAAGAAGAATAAAGAACCTTATATCCGGACAGACAGAAGGCTCTCCATTCTTCGTATATATGATTCAATCAGAGTTTATCGATTGCAGTACAGATGTCGGCGAAGATACCTTCCATGGTACCCAGACCATTGATGTGGCAATACTTACCATCATTCTTGTACCAGTCAATCAACGGAGCAGTCTGTGAATGGTAAACGACCAGACGTTTCTTGATGGTTTCTTCATTATCGTCAGCACGTCCACATTCCTGACCGCGCTTGATAAGACGGGTCATCAGTTCATCTTCCGGAACTTCCAGGTCAAGCATGACAGACACTTCCTGTCCGCGTTCCTTCAACATCGCCTTCAGCGCATCTGCCTGAGCGATGGTACGTGGGAAACCGTCGAAGATGACACCTTTACTGTCCTTGAAGCTATCGAATACGCTGGCCAGGATGTCAATCATCAGGGCATCCGGAATCAGCTGTCCGTTATCGATGTAGCCTTTAGCTGTCTTACCCAGTTCAGTACCGTTCTTGATTTCGGCACGCAGCACGTCGCCTGTAGAGATGTGGTTCAATCCGTATTTCTCCACGATACGGGCACTCTGAGTTCCTTTTCCGGAGCCCGGTGCACCAAAAATTACAATATTCAACATTTTTACCTTAATTATTATATAGTGAGTATTAGTCTTCTACGATGTAGATATCCCGGAAATTACGTCCATAGCCGTCGTAATCGAGTCCGTAGCCAACGATGAAATCGTTCGGGATGTTCATGGCCACATAATCAATCTTCAGGTCTACCTGCAGCTTGTCGGGTTTCACCAGCAGCGTAGCGATACGGATGTCCTTGGGATTCTTCGCGCGCAAGGTTTCAAGCAGCCGCTGCATGGTCAGGCCGGTATCGACAATGTCTTCTACAATGACGACGGTACGTCCGCTGATGTCGTCGTTCAGTCCTACCAGTTCCTTTACCCGGCCGGTAGTGGAAGTCCCTTCATACGAAGCCAGCTTCACGAAAGAGATTTCGCAGGGAATGTCCAACCGTTTCATCAGATCGGCGGTAAACATGAATGACCCATTCAGGACGCTCACGAACAAAGGATCGCTTCCGGAAAGGTCACGATTGATTTCATCGGCCACACGGGCAACCTCTGTCAGAATCTTCTCTTCCGGAATGAACGTGGTAAACCGTTTATCTTTAATCTGAATAGTATCCATAGATCTATGTTGTTAATAAAATTGGTGCAAATTTACGAATAATCTGCCAAACCTCCACACGCTCACGACGGTTTTAAATATATTTTCTAAGGAAACATAAAGACAGTTCAATCCTTTTTTCGTACTTTTACCGTCAAATTAGCTAGTTGAGAGAACAATGAAAATATTAAGCTGCAAACAACAACGCGAAGCTGATGCCTATACCATCAGCCATGAATCCATACTATCCATCAACCTGATGGAAAAAGCGGCCAGCCTGATTACTGACGCCATCTGCCGGCGTTGGGACAAAGCCCGCCGCATGATTGTCTTTGCCGGTGCCGGAAACAACGGCGGCGACGCCCTGGCTGTGGCCCGCATGCTGTTCCTGAAACATTATCCGGTGGAAGTGGTCTTCTTCAACGTGACCGGAAAAATCTCCGAAGAATGTCTTACCAACATCCGCCGGCTGAAAGAATGCGGTTTCGCCAACTTTACGGAAGTGAGCTCCCAGTTCGACCCGCCGAAACTGACGCGCAACGACATCGTGATAGACGGCCTCTTCGGAGCCGGACTGAACAAGCCTCTGAGCGGCGGCTTCGCAGCAGTCGTACAATATATCAACGCGTCGCAGTCGACCGTGGTCTCCATCGACACCCCCTCGGGACTGATGGGCGAAGACAATACCTACAACGTACGCCAGAACATCATCCAGGCCGACCTGACCCTGACCATCCAGCTTCCGAAGCTGTCCTTCCTCTTCGCCGAGAACGAAGAATACGTGGGCGAATGGGAAGTGCTGGACATCGGCACCAGCCAGGAATTCATGAAGAACGTCACGACTCCCTACTACATCACCGAAGAGGCGGAAGTACGGAGCCTTATCCGGCCCTATAAGAAATTTACCCACAAGGGTATGCGTGGACACGGGCTTCTCATTGCCGGCTCATACGGCATGGGAGGGGCCGCAGTCATGGCAGCCCAGGCCTGCATGCGCTCCGGTATCGGACGCCTGACCGTCCACACACCTATCTGCAACCACAACCTGGTTCAGACCCTGGTTCCGCAGGCCACGGTGGAAGACGACCTGCACGAACGGTTCTTTGCCGAACCGACCGACCTGGACAACTACCAGGCCATAGCCATCGGTCCGGGACTGGGACAGGAGGAAATCACCGCCAAGACCACCATCGAACAGCTGGACAGCTGCTATGTACCGACGGTACTGGACGCCGATGCCCTGAACAACCTCAGCGTATACCGGAACTTCCTGAACCGCGTCCCGAAACAAGCCATCCTGACCCCACACGTCAAGGAGCTGGAACGCCTGGTAGGCCGGTGCAGCAACAGCTACGAACGCCTGAGCAAGGCCAAGGAACTGTCTTCCTACCTGCAGTGCTACATCGTACTGAAAGGAGCATGGACTACCATCATTACACCGGAAGGAAACTGTTACTTCAATCCGACCGGCAATCCGGGCATGGCCACCGGAGGAAGCGGAGATGTGCTGACCGGTATCCTGCTGGCCCTGCTGGCCCAAGGCTATCCGCAGGAAGCAGCCTGCCGCCTGGGAGTCTATGTACACGGACTGGCAGGCGACATCGCCCGCGAACGGCAGGGAGTCATCAGCATGAACGCCGCCGACATCATCGAGGCTCTGCCGGAAGCCTGGAAAAAACTAACCGAAACGAAATAAACCTCCGACCATGAAGAAAGGAATCATCGCGCTAAGCCTGCTGGCAGCTACGGCCGCCACTTATGCCCAAGACCCCTACATACCGGGGAAAGGAGAAGGAATCGCTTATTTCCTTCCGAAAACGGCATTGGAAGTACGTGTCATCGCCACCAAAGTAACGTATCAGCCGGGAGAGTTCTGCCAATACGCCAACCGTTTCCTGCGCCTGAACAACGTAACCGCCCAACCGGAAACCTATTGGAAAATCAAACAGATAGAAGTATGTTCAGTGGGAGTACCCGATTCGACCAAGGCCTATATCATGAAACTGAAGGACAAGGACCTGGCCTCGAACATGGAACTGACAGACGACGGCATCATCAAGGCCATCAACACCTCGGCCCCCGCCACGGAAGAGACTCCCTACAAGCTGGAAAAACCCCAGCGGCATCCCAACGCCCGGAAATACCTGACGGAAGAAATCCTGATGGCCGGCTCCACCGCCAAGATGGCTGAACTGACCGCCAAGGAAATCTTCAACATCCGCGAAAGCAAGAACCTGATTCTACGCGGGCAGGCCGAAAACATGCCGAAAGACGGCGCTTCCCTGCAACTGGTCATCGACAACCTGAACCAGCAGGAACAGGCCATGACGGAAATGTTTACCGGCATCAACGACCGTGAGGACCAGGTGTTCACCGTACGCCTGTCGCCGGAGGAAGGGCTGAAGGACCGGATTGCCTTCCGCTTCTCGGAAAAGCTGGGTATCCTGACCCCGGACGACCTGGCCGGAGAACCGATTTATGTGAACCTGACCAGCAAAACCGCCCTGGGCACCCAGGAAGAAGGAAAAGGGAAACAGCCGAAAGGAGTCCTCTACAACATTCCAGGGAAAGCCAACGTCAGCGTCAGCTTCGAAGGAAAGACGGTTTTCGAAGAGGAACTGCCTGTCACCCAACTGGGGTACACAGAAGTCCTGACCGACGGGCTCTTCGACAAGAAGGTCAACACCCGCGTCGTCTTCAATCCGAATACCGGCGCCATCGTGAAGATAGACAAGGACTGACAACAGTCCACCAGACATAAAAAAGGCAGCCGCGCCACAGTCCGGGTAAAACCTGCTGTAGCACGGCTGCCTTTCTGGTATACAGCCACCGGCCGGTTCCGCCGGCCGCCGGCTGTGTACCGTCGGTTTATTTCTTCATGTTCGCCTCTTCCAGGCCGTAGTGCTTCTTGGCATCTTCCTGACGAAGCATTAGGGAAATGAGGATGGCACAAGCGCCGAACAGGGCAAAGATGGTCATCGGTACGGTGTAATTATAGCCTGTCACCACACCGGCTTCATTGTATTGGGTAGCAAAATCGTTGATAACCCATCCTATCAGCAGCGGAACCATGGCCAGACCGATGTTCTGGATGTAGAAGATGATGGCATAGGCCGAACCCAGCTGCTTCATCGGGATAATCTTCGGAACGGAAGGCCACATGGCGCTCGGTACAAGTGAAAAGGCAATACCCAGGATTACCATCACTACCACCGCAAACCACCAATAGTTCATCACCGGCAAGGCGAAGAGCACGTGTACCACCGTCAGCATGACCGAACCGATAATCATCAGGGTAGCTCCCCGACCGATACGGTCGTACAGGGTTCCGAAGACAGGGGTCAACAGGATGGTACCGAAAGGCAAGAGGGCCGGAATAAGACCGGCAAAAGATTCCGGTACGTTATATTTGAAAATCATCAGCTTGGTAGCGAATTTCAGGAAAGGGAACACCCCGGCATAGAACATCAGGCACAACAGGGTAATCAGCCAGAAACCTTTGCTGCAGAAAATCAGCTTCAGGTCCGACATCTTGAAACCTTCTTCCTCGGCAGTTTCGCCGGCCTCCTGACGGGCAGCCTGTACGGAAGCGTCTTCCTTCTTGTCCATCACACAATATACCAGATAGCACAAGAAACCGATACACAAGGTAATGGCACCGAAAAGTACCGGATAGGACACCTCGCCCATCATCCGGGCCACCGGCAGACTGACGCCCAGCGCTACAGCCGTTCCGATACGGGCCATCGCCACCTGAAGTCCCATGGCCAAAGCCAGTTCCTTACCGGCAAACCATTTGACAATGACCTTCGATACGGTAATACCACTGATTTCGCAGCCGACACCGAAAATGGAGAAGCCCAACGAAGCCACGACAACCTGCAGGTTCATACCCAGGAAAGTGGCATCGCCGAAGTCGCTGGCCAGCGCATACCATTTGATCAGCGCACCGGCAAACATCAGTCCGGAAGACAGGATACCGGTAAAACGGATACCCATCTTATCCAGAATCAGACCGCCGAAGAACAGCATCAGCAGAAAAACATTGATGTAACCATAGGAGCCGGAGAAGAATCCGTATTCCGTACTGGACCATCCTTCGCCCGAAGCAATGGTAGCCACCGTCTTCTCTACCACCTGCTGATTACCATCCACACAATCCAGGTATTGTACCTGGAGCCCTTTCTCCAGACTTTCTACCATCAGCGAAGGCGAAGCCTCATCGGCAGCCAGCAGTTCCATCTTGGCCAACAACGAATCGGTAGGCATGGATGTATCGTCAGTAAAATAAGCCACACTTCCCCGGGTAGTCAGCAAATTTTCCAGCGGAGACATGACGTCCGTAAGGAAATAACCGCACATCATTGTAAAGGAAACAATGATGAGCGCCGTCCAGCGAGCAGCCTTCGAGTCACTCAATTTTTTCTGAATCTGTTCTTTCATTTTATACTAATTTAGATTAAATATTCAAAACCGCGTCAAAGATACGTTTTTTTATTGGCTTTTTATTTTCATAGCTCAAAATATATACTAATTTTGTGACAAAATGAAAAATAAGACAAGACCTAATCAATTCAGACAAAAAAACATCAGACCATGAAAAAGACAAAATTAAGAATCGTTACCGCACTGGTGGGAGGAAGCCTGCTGTTCTCCTCGTGCATCGGCTCATTCGGGCTCTGGTCGAACCTGAAAGACTGGAACCAGGGCATCGGGAATAAGTTCGTCAATGAAGTAGTTTTTCTGGCATTTCACATCGTACCGGTATATGAAGTTGCTTACCTGGCAGACATCCTGGTACTGAACTCCATCGAATTCTGGTCGGGCTCGAACCCTGTAGCCGAACTGGGTTCTATACGAACTGTACAAGGTGAAAAGGGCACCTATGCCATCCGCACCAATGAAGACGGTTACACCATCACGAAAGAAGGCGATGAAGGAAAAGAACTGAACCTGGTGTACAACGCAGAAAAGCGGACCTGGAATGCCGAAGCGGAAGGACAAAGCTTCGAACTCATCCGCATGAACGAAGACGGGACCATCAGCTACCAGCAACCGGACGGTTCCCTGAAAACCATCGTGCCGAACGCACAGGAAGTAGCCATTGCCCGCACACAGAGCGGAGAATCTCCTTTCCTCCGGTAAGGACTTCCTACAGACATCAACCATATTCCAAACCGTTCCAGCCTGAAACCTGGGACGGTTTTTCTTTTGCCGCCCCGGGAAGGGCTTTCCCGGAAGCCCCCTGCCTTCACCGTGAAACATCAGCCTTCACCGCAACTCTTTGTTCCACAGCGCGCCGGAGGCGATGTGAAAGCGTGAAGCCTTTATCCGGAAAACTTTCTGTAACAGCTATTCCCCACGTTTCACCAGACCGGGACGGGACTCCCGGCCACAGGGCATAAAAAAGAGGCTGCCCCGAACGAGGCAGCCTCCGCTTATCTTTCAGAATCTGTACGGCAGATTAGCACTGAGCCAATTTGTTTTCAGAGCCCAAAACGTTGATGATTTTGTGCTTGTACAGTTTTTCCATGTTGTCACGAGCCGGGCCCAGATACTTACGTGGGTCGAATTCAGCCGGTTTTTCAGCGAATACCTTACGGATAGCTGCAGTCATAGCCAGACGAGAGTCTGAGTCGATGTTGATCTTGCAAACAGCAGATTTAGCAGCCTTACGCAACTGTTCTTCCGGAATACCGATAGCAGCTTCCAGTTTACCACCGAACTTGTTGATAGTATCAACTTCTTCCTGAGGAACTGAAGAAGATCCGTGCAATACGATAGGGAATCCCGGCAATTTTTCCATTACAGCGTCCAATACAGCGAATTCCAATGGAGGAGGAACCAGACGACCTGTAGCCGGATCAACGTGGCACTGTTCCGGTTTGAACTTGTATGCACCGTGAGAAGTACCGATTGAGATAGCCAAAGAGTCGCAACCTGTACGAGTAGCGAAGTCGATTACTTCTTCCGGATTAGTATAAGTGTGGTGTTCTGCACTAACTTCATCTTCTACACCAGCCAATACGCCCAATTCACCTTCTACAGTTACATCGAACTGATGAGCGTAGTCAACTACCTTCTTAGTCAAAGCTACGTTTTCTTCATAAGGCAGGTGAGAACCGTCGATCATTACTGAAGAGAAGCCCATGTCGATACAAGACTTACACAATTCGAATGAATCTCCGTGATCGAGGTGCAGAACGATTTCAGGATGAGCGCAACCCAATTCCTTGGCATATTCTACAGCACCTTCGGCCATGTAACGCAACAGAGTCTGGTTTGCATAGTTACGGGCACCTTTAGAGACCTGCAGGATAACCGGCGATTTAGTTTCTACAGCAGCCTTAACGATAGCCTGCAACTGTTCCATGTTATTGAAGTTGAAAGCCGGAATAGCATAACCACCTTTGATAGCTCTAGCAAACATATCTCTTGTGTTCACCAAGCCTAATTCTTTGTAATTAACCATTGTTGTAAAATTTATAATGTTAGTGAATTAATTCCGCATGCAAAAGTAAGAATAAATGTTAGATAATCTGTTATTTTACGCCCAAAAAGTTCAGCGTTTTTAACATACTTCGCATTATTCTTGACTTTTTAATAAGGAAACGCACCCCTGATTGCTTTCTGTTCTCATCCGGAATGCTGAAACAGATCCCCCTATTTTCTTCTGTTGCCGCAGTGAAAGACCAATTTGAAATTTTGAAGATCTCCTTTTTTTTATAACTTTGCCGTGAAGCATCTGCTTAACCTTAATGACAAAAATTTGAAATATATTTTAATAAACACAGACTATGATGAAAACTTTTCGGACAACCGCCATTTTATTAACAGGAATACTTTGCTGCATCTCCTGTACAGAGCATAAACCGGCTCAACAGAAAGCTCAGCCCACGATCCGCCAAGACACCCCGGGACCGGAGAAGACGCAAATAAAGGACACCGTCCTGTCTGTCAAAGAAGATAGTGTCCTGTCTGTCAAAGAGGAATCCGCGGAAGCCGAAACCCTTTATCTGGCCGACCTGGACAAAGCCCGGCAGCAGAGAAAGCTGAACCTTTCCCAGTTATTCCGGAAAGCAAAGGTTATATTGCTTGATTCATGTTCAAAGGCTCTGGTCGGAAACATCAACCGGACAGCCATGACGGGAGGCTATCTGTTCGTGCTTGACAAGGACGTGGCAAAAACTGTTTTCATGTTCGACAGAAACGGAAAGTTCATCCGCACCATCGGATCTCCGGGAAAAGGTAAAGGAGAATACATCTCGCCTTCCGACTTTGCCATTGACACGGACAGACATCATATCTATGTATTGGACAGACTGCAGTTCAGAATCCTGCAATACGATTATACAACCGGCCGGTATCTGACGTCGATTTCCATCCATCAGCAGTCCAACTACCTGTTGTATTATGCCGGTGCCTTCTACGTGGATTCTCCCAAAAGCAAGGATCGGCATCTGATTCAGAAGCTGTCAACGGATGGTACCCAGACGGAACATCTGTTTTCTCCAGACACACATAACAAGGGATGGGATTTTGCTTTAGCTAATCAGGACGGCGTATTCATGTCCCGATACTCCGGCAGTCCCCTGATCACTCATTTGGTTATGGATACGGTTTTCTGTATTGGCAAGCAGAAAATCTATCCCCATCTGGCTCTCCACTCTGAACAGCTGATGACCCGAGAGGATATACAGGATCTGGATATAGACAAAAATCTGATGCATCTGACAGAACTGATCCGAAAAGACAAATACTACAACTTGCAGACTTACATGGAAAATGATCATTTCATCTTCTTCCAGCTGCAAAAAAAAGCCTTTCCTCATCCTTTCCTGTACGACAAGACATCCGGAGAACTGTCCCACTACACCTTGCTGTGTGAAGACATGCTTGCTGACGGGACAGACCTTAAACTGCTCGGACTACAGTTTGGAGGATGCAACTCAAGGGGAGCATGGTTCCATATCGCTCCCGGCCTTTTGTCAAGAATAAGAGCAATCAAGGGAATGGAATGGGCAACAGAAGATAATTTCAATGGAGCTATATTTTATTATGAATACTGACCAGATGAATCAACCATAAATAATCTCTGACTCAAAACGATCTCCGCCCCGTCTTCAGACAGTGTTCTTTCCCGGTTTCCCATATCCTCATACAGAAAAGAGAGAAAAAAGCAGAAGATTCTTTTCGCATTTCAAATAAAAGCCCTATCTTTGCAACCCGAAATAGACCATTACACTTTTTTGTGTTACCACAATATAGTCAAAAACAATAACAATAAAAAAGTATATACTGAAATGAAAAAAGGCATTCATCCTGAAAACTACCGTCCGGTAGTATTTAAAGACATGTCAAACGGTGACATGTTCCTGTCTCGTTCAACTTGTGCTACTAAAGACACAATCGAATTCGAAGGCGAAACTTATCCGTTGGTAAAGCTGGAAATCTCTAGCAGCTCTCACCCGTTCTACACTGGTAAATCTAAATTGGTGGATACAGCCGGACGTGTAGATAAGTTCATGAGCCGCTACAACCGCATCAAGAAGTAATCTGACTATTAGAAGTAAGACAAAAAATAAAAAGCGTGTTTCTTCACTGAAACACGCTTTTTATTTTGCCCCTTTCCGTCCTTCCGTCCAGATTTCGCCTAGGAAATGACCGACCAGTTTACGTTCTTCTTCCGCAATTCCTTCAGCTGCTGCCACACAATTGCATTCTCCGGGCGGACTCCCTCGGGATCTTCTTCCAGCAAACGTTCCGCAATCTCACGTACATACTGCAACAACTGACCGTCGCGGGCAATGTCCGCAATCTTCAGATCGAAAGCCACCCCGCTTTGCTGCGTACCTTCCAGGTCGCCCGGGCCACGTAATTTCAGGTCGGCCTCAGCTATTTCGAAACCATCGTTCGTCTGCACCATGATTTCAATCCGCTTGCGGGTTTCTTCCGTCAGTTTATATCCGGTCACCAGCACGCAATAGGACTGGTCCGCACCACGGCCTACACGCCCGCGCAGCTGATGAAGCTGCGAAAGGCCGAAACGTTCGGCATTCTCAATGACCATGACGGAAGCATTCGGCACATTCACCCCGACTTCAATAACGGTGGTTGCCACCATGATCTGCGTTTCGTTCCGAAGAAAACGCTGCATCTCTTCTTCCTTTTCGGCTGGCTTCATCTTGCCGTGCACCTTGCTGACCTTATATTCCGGAAATTCCTCGCAAATATGCAGATATCCGTCCTCCAGGTTTTTGATATCCATCTTTTCACTCTCCTGAATCAGGGGATAGACAATATACACCTGGCGTCCTTCCTGTATCTGCTTGCGGAGAAATGCATACATCGAAGGCCGGCGGTTGTCGAA
>OKTC01000613.1_pt1 | contig 13983 bp, 13 predicted proteins | sample 1606181 | NCBI WGS metagenome assembly OKTC01 (sample SAMEA3879529, study PRJEB24766) | human gut metagenome | biome: human-associated habitat; feature: feces | place: USA | collected 1985/1987 | reverse complement strand
CTCATTTTCTTCCAGATGGGCCGCGCTGTGCAGTTCGTGCACAGGCGGCCCTTTTTGCTGGGAAAAATAATTCAAAAATTTTTATCATTTCGTGCAATCTTCCGGGACCGTGTTTCGTATACAACGTGTAAGGGCCTTCAAGCAAGACCTGCAGTTCCCGTGCGGTGGGTGTCCGGCTTCCCCCAGTCCCCGCCCGCCGCACCCTTTACGGAGGAAACGCAGATGACACAGACGAATCCTATCCTGCCGGAAGTCAGGGCCGGAACGGTCAGCCGCGAAGCGCTGGTTCAGGCGGCATTACAGGAGATCACCCAGAATTATCGCGAAGCAAGCCTTTCCAATGTGGCCCGCAGCTACGGCGTTTCGCTGGCGTATGTCAGCGAGTGCGTCCGGGCCCAGACCGGAAAGACCTATAAGGAGCTGCTGCAGAAGCACCGGATGGAGACCGCCGCCCGCCTGCTGCGCCGCAGCGACCTGAACATCCAGCAGATCATCACCCAGGTGGGCTACGAGAACACCAGCTACTTCTACCGCCTGTTCCATGAGCGGTATGGCCAGAGCCCCCGGGAGTACCGCCGGGCACGCAGCCAGCGCACATAAGCGCATCAGTGAACGACCCTCTCCGCCTTTGCAGCAGGCTTTGACGGAGAGGGCCGTTTTGTGTTATATTAAGGCAGAACGATCAGGGCGGGCAGCGGCCCGCCGGAAGAGAGGTTGGATGACGATGTTTCGTGGAGCAAGACGTGCAGATCTGGATGCGATCCTGAAAATTTATGCCCGCGCCCGGCAGGCGATGGCGGATTCCGGCAACCCCACCCAGTGGGGAGATCATTTCCCGCCGCAGGAGCTGCTGGAAGAGGACATTGATTCCAACCGGCTGTTCCTCTACCTTGTCAACGGCGAGCTGGAGGGCGTGTTTGCCTTTATCCTTGGCCCGGACCCCACCTATGCCCGGATCGAGGATGGCAAGTGGCTGAACGATACCCTGCCCTACGGCACCATCCACCGGCTGGCTTCGGCGGGCAGGCACCCCGGCGTTGCCGCCGCTGTGATCACCTGGTGTCTGGAGCACTGCGAGAGCCTGCGGGCCGACACCCACGCCGACAACAAGATCATGCAGCACCTGCTGGAAGAAAACGGCTTTACCAAGTGCGGCATCATCCATGTGGAGGATGGCACGCCCCGCATTGCCTACCAGAAAATGTCCCTTACCCTGCCTTTGCGCCGGGATTGAACCGCAAAAATGCGCCGCCCCACCGGAAACGATGGAGCGGCGCTGTTTTTATGCGGTTCTGTCAGCCGTGGAAGGGAGCGGGTGCGCCTGCGTTCAGGAAGCGGCAGCTGCTGCCGGAGCTTCCGGGGCGGGCTGCTCTGCCGCAGTTTCTTCCGGCGTGGGCTGGAAATACTTCTCGTACAGCTCCATGCCGATGCGGTAGCCCTGCCACACGATGACCGCCGTGCCTGCACCGGCCACGCCGATGATGGCGGCAGTGCCCAGAATGCTGGGCTCGCTTTCGATGGTGGCATCCCGGTACTGGGCTTCCACGGTCACGGTGCTGCCCTTGGCCACGCTGCCCGCCGGGATGGTAAAGCTCTCCTGGTTGTAGGCGACCGCCGGGTTGCCCAGCAGGCTGGCTTCATCCATGGCCCACAGGTCGAACACCATGCCCTCGGGCACGGCGCTCTGGTTCAGCGTCACCTTGACCTCGGCATCCACCGGCACGTTGGCGCTGGTCATGGCTTCGCCGCCGTTGTAGGTGAACGTGCCGCCCTTCACCGTCAGGGTGTAGGTGGGGGCTTCGGGTTCGGGCTCGGGTTTGGGTTCGGGCTTCGGGTCGGGAACAACGATTTTGGTCGAGTTCAACTCCACATCGCTGTCGGGCATCTCAAAGCGTACCACTGTTTTGTCGGTTTCACCGTTCGGGTAACTGCTGTTGAATGCCTTGCCGATTTTTTGACCGTTGATATTCGTAATATCTACATTGGATTCTACGGTGAGGACGGTGCCTGCATAAGAATACAGATCCCATGTGGTGCCCTGCACCAAATCATAGCCAGTTTCATCGGGGACGAGAGGATGCGTGTCGTTTACCTTCAAGATGGCTCCACCATTCACGGTAACAGAGCGATAATCGCCACTGAGCGCAGTATCGCTTACTACGGTGCTCCCTGAGAGTTTGTTGAGCACACTATCCTTTCCGTTGAATGCACCGCCGGTTATCTCGCCGTCGTTGTAAAGCAGACCAGCTGCAAATGTGCCGCCTTTGATTGTAGGGGTCTTGCTCGAAGTGCTGTAGGGCAAACCATTTGCTGCCAGAGTGTTGAAAACACCGTCCTCGATGGTGCTGCCTTCGTTAACAATGCCGCAATTTACGGAACGCAAATTTTCGCCCTTCTTGTTAACAGGGTCAGTGTAGAGGAAATTATAGTTGCCGCTTTCCAGATATACGGTGCCGGGGTCGCCGCTTAACGCCTGGTAATGCCAACCGTTGCCACAATAATTATAAAGATTGCCATCGGGCTTAAAAGGAGCATTGCCTATAACCGGTGTGCCATCACTGTCCATGATAAGAGACAAACCATGGGAAGCCTGGTTCAGTATGATATCCGCTTCCGGATTAAAAGCACTCACAGAATTAAGAGATTTTATATTGATGCACACGGTGTTTTTGTTGGAAGAATCCGGATATACGTTTTCCAATAAAATGCGGTTGATATCCCGGATGGGTTCACTGGCGGTAATGGTATTATTCCCGGTCTTGACTGCATAAAGTTCGTTGCCCCAGTCGCCGGACGCAAGGCCGTTGACTGCTGTGATAGAACCGGTTCCGTTCAGGGTGACTTTTTTGAATGTATCAGTTGTATCAGTGCCTGCACCTTTAACGGTGGGCTCGTTTTTGAACGCGCCGCCGGTCAGCTTGGCACCGGGTTCAACCACCAAGTTCACATCCGGGTTCAGGGGGCGCAGTGCGTTTTTCTCACCGGAGAAATCATAACTGCCGCTTTCCAGCGTCAGTGTGCCATTCTCAAACTTCCAGCCGTTGCCGCTGTAATCCTGGGTGCCGCCTTCGGTGCCAACGGGGTAGCCGTTTTCGTCGATCACCAGCCGGGTCAGCTTGCTCAGGGTAACGGTGTCTGCTTTGGCGGGTGGTGCGGTAAAAGTGACAGAAAAAGAACCCATACCATCATCGTGATGACTTGCATTTGGTGCCCAATCTTCTAACAAACAATGTGTGTCGTTTGAGTCTCCGAATGTAACATCAATAGGAAATAATACTGCTTGACTGTTTTTAAGAGAAATATAGATGGTGATGCTGGTATCATGGTCGGAATTGGGAATGACATAACCGCTGTTGCCGAAATAACTGATTTCTGCATCGTAACTCTCATAGCTACCATTCTGCTGGGAATTCACTTTCAAGGTATAGCCGTCAGCGACTTGGCCATTCTCTGGTTTTTTATGAAAAATGCCGCCCTTTATGGTGCCAGTGTTGGTAACGGTAGAATTAAACATGCCGCCGGTAATTGTACCATGATTTATAACGGGCATTGAGTAAACGCCACTCGTTATAGTGCCATCATTGGTAATACTGGAACCAGGATTTCCGGCGTTCCAAAATTTACCATTTACAATCTCTGCGTTTTTCCTTATGATGGCAGAACATAAAATACTCTTTGGATCCAGACGGATGTTTCCGCACTCTTTCAAATCATAGGTAGTAGGGTTTTCGGGGGCGATGGTCAAAACTTTAGCCGTAGCATCATAGCTCCAGTCCTCACCGCCGGAACCGACAGGATAGCCATTTTCGATTCTTAATGTAGTCGAGTTAGAGCCGCCTTCCTCCGCCCACGCTGTGATTGCCGACACAGGCAGGAGCGTTACCGCCATGCACAGCGCCACCAGAAGGCTGAGTAGTCGTTTCTTCATAGGGGGTCCCTCACTTTCTTTGGGCCGGAAGTGGAGCTCCGGCAAAATGGATGCTCTTACTTCCTTAAATACACGCCGCGCGAAATCCTTTCACCCTTTTTCAAAAAAATTTAAAAAAAAAAAAACGAACTGCAAAACAGTCCGTTTTCGGGTCATCTTTCGTAATGTGTCCAAAGGCTTAAAATCTTGATGGTTTGCTCTTCTTCAAAAACATCATACACAAGGCGGTGCTGTACGTTGATGCGCCTGCTGTACGAGCCGTTCAAATCGCCCACCAGCTTTTCATAGGGCGGCGGGTTCTGGAACGGATTTTCTTTTATAACGGAGATCAGCGCCTTCGCTTTTTCGTCAAGATGGGCGGATTTCAGCTTTGGAATGTCCTTGAGCGCGGTTTTCGCATAAACAATCTTGTACATTTACCACTCCACAGCCGATTCGTCAACACAATCTTCCAGCGGTTCGGCCTTGGCCGCCATGAGCTTTTCCCGCATTCCCGGCACGGAGACGAGATAAAGCGTTTCCATAATGCCGCTGTAATCTTCTTCCGAAAGCAGAACAGCGTTGCCGTCTTTGGTGCAGATGTTCAGCGGTTCATTGTACTTTACGGTCTGCTCTACATACTGGAAAGCATTCTTGCGAAAGTTCGTGATATTAGTGGTCGTCATCGTGCATCACCTCTTATGTACATAATAGCGTACACGCTGCGCGGTGTCAAGACCTTTTTTTGCCGAACTGGGGGCTTGTGGAGCGGGGGCAATCGTTCTATAATACAAGCTGTGAAATGAATCACAAAAGGGGTGGAACGTATGGACAAAAAACTGAACGAGGCCGTGGCGGCGCTGCGGCCCCAGATGGTGGCGGCGCTCCAGCGGCTGGTGCGCAGGCGCAGTGTGGAGGCTGACCCGCTGCCGGGCAAGCCCTTTGGCGAGGAGGTGGATGCCTGCTTTGCCGAGGCGCTGGCCCTCTGCCATGAGCTGGGCTTTGAGACCACCGACATGGATCGGTACATCGGCTGGTGCGAGATCGGCACCGGGGACGAGATGGTGGCGGTGCTGGGGCATCTGGACGTGGTGCCCGAGGGCGAGGGCTGGCATCACCCGCCCTACGCCGCCGAGATCGAGGGCGGCAGGCTGTATGGCCGGGGTGCCATTGACGACAAAGGCCCGGTGGTGGCCAGCCTGTTCGCGCTGAAGGCCATCCGGGATCTGGGCATTCCGCTCAACCGTCGTGTCCGGCTGCTGTTCGGCCTGAACGAGGAGACCAATGACCGGGACGTGCTGTACTACAAGGCCCACGGCGGGGAGATCCCGGTGCTGGGCTTCACCCCGGACGGCGAGTATCCGCTCATCAACGGCGAAAAGGGCATCCTGAACGAGAGCTATGCTGTGCAGCTGCACCAAACCGGTGCCTGGCAGCTGAGCAGGGTGCAGGGCGGCGTGGCCGGCAATGTGGTGCCGGACTACGCCTGCGCTGTGCTGACCGCCCCGGCGGGGGCCTCCCTGCCGGATGCGGAGCACATCACCGTGACAGCCATCCCCGGCGGCTATCAGGTGGAAGCGGTGGGCGTTTCGGCTCACGGCAGCCACCCGGAGCAGGGCGAAAACGCCATCGGGCGGCTGGTGTGCTACCTCGACCGGCTGCCGCTGGAGGGGGATGCAAAACAGGCCGTGCACTTTCTGGCCGAGAAGCTGGGCACCGATCCCTACGGCGAGCGCCTGCTGGGCCACCGGCTGGAGGATGCGCTCTCCGGCCCCATGAGCTGCAACTGGGGGCTGATCGAGGGCGACGCGCAGCATCTGTGGGTCAAGCTGAACTACCGCTATCCTGTGACCATGGAACGGGCAGACTGCCAGCCCGCTGTGCAGGCCGCCTTTGAGGCCGCAGGCTGGGCGCTGGATGGGCAGGTGCACAAGGAAAAGCTCTACTACCCTGCCGAGACCCCGCTGGTCAGCGCCCTGCTGGAGGTTTACCGGGATGCCACCGGCGACAATGCCCCGCCCAAGTGCATCGGCGGCGGCACCTACGCCAAGATGCTGCCCAATGTGGTGGCTTTTGGCCCCCTGTTCGCGGGTGACCCGGTCACAGAGCATCAGCCCGATGAATGCATCGATCTGGAACGTCTGGTGCAGAACGCCCAGATCATTGCAAACGCCATTGTCAAGCTGGCAAACCTGCCGCTGGAATAAGAAGGAGGATGGGACTATGAAGATCACACAGGTGCGGCTGGGCCGCATTTCCACCCCGCTGCGGGTGCCGTTCAAAACGGCACTGCGCACTGTGAACAGCGTTGAGGATGTTATCGTGGAGCTCCACACCGATACCGGTGCGGTGGGCTACGGCGAAGCACCCCCGACCGGTGTCATCACCGGCGACACCACCGGGGCCATCCTCGGTGCCATTCAGGATCATATCGCCCCTGCCCTGCTGGGCCGCGACCTCGATGAATTTGAGGATCTGACCGCCGCTGTGCAGAAGGCGCTTGTCCACAACACCAGCGCCAAGGCCGCTGTGGATATGGCCCTGTGGGATCTGCTGGGCCAGAAGTACAGCGCCCCTGTTTACCGGATGCTGGGCGGTGCCCGCAGGAACATCGTGACCGATATCACCATCAGTGTCAACCCGCCGGAGGAGATGGCCCGGGATGCCCGCACCGCCGTCCAGCGCGGCTACGACTGCCTGAAGGTCAAGGTTGGTATCGACCCTGAGCTGGATGTGGCCCGCCTTGCCGCGGTGCGGCAGGCCGTGGGCCGGGACATCAAGCTCCGCATCGATGCCAATCAGGCCTGGAACGCCAAGCAGGCGGTCCGCATCCTGAACCAGATGCAGGAGAAGGGGCTGGACATTGAGTTCGTGGAGCAGCCCGTGCCCGCCGCAGACCTTGAGGGGATGCAGTATGTCACCCGCCATGCCGATGTGCCTGTACTGGCCGACGAGAGCGTGTTCAGCCCGGCAGATGCCCTGCGGATCATGCAGACCGGCGCGGCCGACCTGGTGAACATCAAGCTGATGAAGTGCGGCGGCATCACCAATGCCCTGCGCATTGCCGCTGCCGCTGAGGTGTACGGCGTGGAGTGCATGATCGGCTGTATGCTGGAAGCAAAGATCTCGGTCAACGCCGCCGTGGAGCTGGCCTGCGCCAAGAAGATCATCACCAAGATCGACCTTGACGGCCCGGTGCTCTGCAGCGAGGATCACATCCTAGGCGGTGCCGTGTTCGACGAAAAGAACATCACCGTCTCCGACGCGCCCGGCATGGGCATTCAGGGTTTTGTGCCCGGCAAGGTGTCCTATCTCGACTAAAACAGGAACAGACCGCATCCTGAAACACACGGGGTGCGGTCTCTTTTTGTGAATCTGTATTTCATATACGGACAGTGAAAAAAGCTCGTGTCTGTATATGTTGAAATGAAAAACAAAAAAAGCGGGTAAAATCTTTGACTTTTTGGCCTGCGAGGCGTATAATCGTACTTGTTCCGTGTAGAGGAATGGGAAAACTGTGCGCAATAGGCGCACAATCTGGATAGGGGAGTAGAAAAGTTATGAAAACGTTGAAAGCGGTTGCGGCAAGGTACAACGCCACCAGCCTGATCCTGCGCATCGTCATCGGCCTTGTGGTCGGTGCGGTGCTGGCACTGGCGGTGCCCGGTGCAGGCTGGGTGGAAGAGTTCGGCAGCCTGTTCGTGGGTGCCCTGAAGGGCATTGCCCCGGTGCTGGTGTTCGTTATCGTGGCCAGTGCGCTGGCGCAGGGCACGTCCAAGCTGGATCGGCGCTTTGGCACGGTCATCTGGCTGTACATGCTCACCACCTTCCTGGCCGCCGCCATTGCGGTGGTGACCAGCTTCCTGTTCCCTCAGACCGTCGTTCTGGCTGAGGCGGCAGAATCCGAGGTGGTGCCCCAGGGTCTGGGCGATGTGATGAACACCCTGCTCACCAACTTTGTGGCAAACCCCGTCAGTGCCCTGCTGAACGGCAATTACATCGGCATCCTGTTCTGGGCCTGCCTGTTCGGTCTGGCCATGAAGAAGTACGGCGCGGACAGCACCAAGCTGTTCCTGGCGAACACAGCGGATGCAGTCTCCCAGATCGTCCGCTGGATCATCAATCTGGCACCCTTCGGCATCATGGGCCTTGTGTACACCAACGTGTCCAGCAACGGCCTGTCCATCTTTACCCAGTACGGCAGGCTGCTGCTCCTGCTGGTGGGCACCATGCTCTTTATGGCACTGGTCGTCTCGCCCTTTATCATTTTTGTGTACCTGCACTGCAACCCGTATCCGCTGGTGTTCCGCTGCCTGCGTGAATCCGGCCTGACCGCCTTCTTCACCCGCAGCTCTGCCGCCAACATCCCGGTCAATATGGATCTGTGCGAAAAGCTGGGGCTGGATAAGGATATGTATTCCGTCTCCATCCCCCTGGGCGCTACCATCAATATGGATGGTGCCGCCATCACCATTACCATTATGACGCTGGCTGCGGCCAATACGCTGGGCATTCAGGTGTCCCTGCCCGCCGCCATCCTTCTTTCGGTGATGAGCGCTCTGGGTGCCTGCGGCGCTTCCGGCGTGGCTGGCGGCTCCCTGCTGCTGATCCCCATGGCCTGCTCCCTGTTCGGCATCTCCAATGATATCGCCATGCAGGTGGTCGGTGTCGGCTTTATCATCGGCGTGGTGCAGGATTCCGTGGAAACTGCCCTGAACTCCGCCGGTGACGTGGAATTTGCCGCCACTGCGGAATATCACCAGTGGCGCAAGGAGGGCAAGCCCCTGCCGGCGTTCCTGTGCAAGTGATGCAAAACTGAAATGGCTTTTCAAAGGCTGCTGTGCTGCTGGCACGGCGGCCTTTTTGTTTGGAACTTTTTTCTGGGCATTTTGCACAGGAAAGCCCTCGTCCTGTTTGAAATTGACGGATTCTGACGGATTTTGCATGAGAGTATCCCCTTTTGCAGAAGAAATTCTGGGCAAAACGGAGAGAAAATCTGAAAAAGTTTTCCAAACAAGGTTTCAATCGTCCATGTATACAAGAACTTTATTTTTCATAAAAAACGTTTTGTGCTAGTTGCGCAAAGAACGAAAGAACGTTAAAAATGTATCACTAAATTCATAGTTTATTCATAGAATTTATAAAACGATTTCATAATTGAGTGGCATAATATGGCCATCCTCAGAGAGGGGAACAAAAGAACGAAGGGTTCTGAACGGTTCCGCTCTGAGGCTGCAGGGAGATAGAGGCCCTGCCAAAAAACACAATGACATTTACCGATATACGGAGGATATTTATTATGATGAACAAGAACACTGCTATTCTGGACAACACTATGATGGACGCTTACCTGACTGTCACCGAGGGCGTGTCCGATAACTGCGGCATTGGCCTGGCTTTTGCAAGCCTGCTCGAGAGCGCAAAGAAGAACTTTGTCAACCAGAGCAACCGCCGCGCTGTCAATGCAAGCTTTGCCGGCTGATCTTCTCCAATTTGCCGGTTGAAGATTCTCCTTCTTTTTTGTTACAGCTGCTGCCACACTGTAATATGAACTGAAAAGCCCGGAACCACCTGCCGCCATAGCAGGTACGGTTCCGGGCTTTTTTGCTGTGTGGGTTCGGTCAGCGCAGGGATTTTAAGCCGTCAGCTTTGCTTTCTGCAGTGCAGCTACGATCAGCGGAATGAGGATGAGCTGCGCCACGATGCCGGGCACGGCAGTGAGCACCGCACCGGACAGGAACGCGCTGAACGGGAAGCTGGAGCCGGACAGACCGGCCAGCACAAAGCGCACCGCACCCCAGACAAGGCGGCCTGCCACCATTGAGGTGACAAGGGTGGCATAGATCATGGGCAGGGTGTGCTGCACCTTGCGGTACATGAAACCGGCCACAGCGCCGTATGTGGCCAGCTCAAAGGCCATGGCGATGGCAATGGGGTACATCGGGGGCATCCCGAACAGCACCGAGCGGAGCAGCGGGGCGGCAAAGCCCAGTGCCAGGCCCCAGGGGCCGCCCAGCACAAAGCCTGCCAGCAGCACCGGGAAGTGCATGGGGCAGAGCATATTGCCGATCTGAGGCAGATGGCCGGTGATCATGGGCAGCACGAAAGCCAGTGCCAGAAACAGTGCGGCCAGCACCAGATCACGGGTCGTGGAACGGGTCTTGGTATTCATCGATGATTCCTCCTGAAAATGACAGACAAAAAGGGCCTGCCGCCGGCACGCGCGCCAGCGGCAGACCCCTTCATGGTGTCTGTTTTAAAATAGTGTTTGCGGGGAGAAACACGGGCTTCGGCCCGCAAAGCCCCGGCTTCGGCCGGGAATTGTGCAAAAAGTATAGCAGATGCAAAGCTGCCTTGTCAAGCTCAGCGGATGAGGATGGTTACAGGGCGGTGTTTGCCGATTTTTGAAATTTGTAGATGTAATAAAAGGAATCTTCACCGGGGCCTTCTGCAAATGTACTGTTGCAGACATTGGTGTGAGAATAACCGTTGTCGGAAGCTGTATTCAATTCGGCATCAGAAAGCGCATGTTCCATAAAGATCCAGATCTCAGGCTGCGAAGAAGTGAAGCACTGAGAAATATCGGAGGATTCGATTTGAGCATGAACACGATCCGGAAAGTAATAATCAAAGAGTGTCCAGTTCAGGAAGTAGTTCGTTGTATAAAGAACTGCATCCTGAGAGGGGGTAATAACTTCCAGACACTGGGTGGTCGCAAGGTCGATGCGCTTTTCCCGCTGATAGGTTTGGTAGAGATCCGGTAGACTGCACACCAGCGTGCCCAAAATCAGAATACTGGACAGAATGGTTCTCCAACGGACTTTAGACAGAAGAAAGCCAAAAACCAGGTAAACGACTGCGGTAAGCGGATAAAGGTATCGAACGAGAAAAAGCGGGCGAACGGCATGTGAAACGATCAGTCCGACTGCGGAGGTGCCGGCGGCAGAAAGCAAGCCGGTTAAAAGCCAGATCGTATCGGGGGCGAAGAGCCATTTAGAGGACGATTTGGCCTGTGCTGTGAAATAAAGAAGGAATGCAAGACCGAAAATGAGGACTGTCCAAGAAGGGTTGAAGAAGAATCCGATACAATTGATCGGAGAAGGAATGAAGGTGGACCACCAGTCCTTCGCAGCGCGTTTGAAAGTGGGAAGCAATACCAGAAGCCAGGGAAGGTAGACGACCACTGCGGCACAATAAGTGATAAGGATTTTTTTGAAGCTGCTCTTATCCCGCGGAAGCAGAGAAAGCAGAGCCAGATAGAAAAATGCAACGGAAATCAGGGCATAGTAGTGCGTATAAGCGGCACAAAGAGAGGCGACGCTGAAAATGACCCAATCGGAGGTTTTGCCGGAATGAAGAATGTTATGGAGTGCCAGATAGGCCGCTAACACAAAGAAAGCGCCGAGTGAATACATTCGGGCCTCGACATTGAACATGATAGCGGTATCAGTCAAAGAGGCAAAAGTGGAAACAACAACTGCGGGAATCAATCCGAACTGTCTGAAAATCACTGTACAGGCAAGAATCAGAATGAGTCCATAAGGAATCAGAGCCGACAGATGATAGACATATCCGTGATTGCCCAGAAGATGATATAGGAGTTGCGTGAAAAGATAGTACAGCGGCGGATGGTTATCTGCCGCTGTGACTTGGAGCATTTCAAAAACATTCATTTGGGCAAGGCCGATGCTGAACCCCTCATCTCCCCAGAAGGAGTTGTCAAAAATGCGGACAAAGTGCATGGCGAACAGCACAAGGGCATACAGGTACAGCAGCCAGGGCAAAATCCTGCGGCTGCGCTGTGCCCGGGATGTGGGTGCGGAAAAAGACATAGGAACCTCCCAAAATGATAAAAAAAGCAAACAAATTCATCTTATTATATCATACAGCGGCAAAAGATGATATTGCAAAGCGGCCAAAAGCTGCAAAAATGTTTTGCGGGGGCAAAATGAACCTGCATTTTCAACAAAAACGGGAACATTTACAAGCGATTTTGCCAAGGGATGTACATTTTGACGAAAGAACCTTGACGTTTTTGCATAGAATAGATAATATAGACTTGAGAAATAGCGCATCGGGGCGTACGGCCTGGGTGCGTACCATATCCGATGCAAACGCTGAGGTTCATACGGGAGGACCAAAGATGACAAATGCAGAAAAACTTACCCTGGCAAAACACGCCTGCCACATCCGCATGGGCGTGATCGAGGGCACTCACAGCGCCAAGTGCGGCCATCCGGGCGGCAGCCTGGATATCGCCGAGGTGCTGGCGTACCTCTATTTCGTAGAGATGAAGGTGGATCCGAAGGATCCCAAGAACCCTGACCGCGACCGTCTGGTGCTCTCCAAGGGCCATGCGGCCCCGGCGCTGTACGCCGCGCTGGCTGAGCGTGGGTTCTTCCCGGTGGAGGACCTCAAGACCCTGCGCAAGATCGGCAGCTACCTGCAGGGCCACCCCAACATGAACAGCGTGCCGGGCGTGGATATGTCCACCGGCAGTCTGGGTCAGGGCGTGAGCGCCGCCTGCGGCATGGCACTGGGTGCCAAGCACGCCGGTAAGCCCATCAATGTTTACACCATCCTGGGTGACGGCGAGGTGGAAGAGGGCGAGTGCTGGGAGGCCTTTATGTTTGCTTCTCACTACGGCCTGTCCAACCTCTGCGTCATGCTGGACCGCAACCATCTGCAGATCGACGGCACCACCGAGACCGTGATGAACAGCGCCCCGCTGGAGGAGAAGCTGAAGGCCTTCAACTTCAACGTGCTGACCATCAACGGCCACGATTTTGATGCCATTGAGAGCGCCATCGCCGCTTTCCGCGCTGAGAACGAAAAGCCCACCTGCATCATTCTGGATACCCTCAAGGGCAAGGGCGTTTCCTTTATGGAGAACTCCGTTGACTGGCACGGCAAGGGCCCCAACGATGAGGAATACGCACAGGCCATGCAGGAGCTGAATGCAGCTTACGCCGCGCTGGAAGAGGAGGACAAGTAAGATGGCAGAAGTGAAGAAGATCGCTACCCGTGACAGCTACGGCAACACCCTGAAGGAGCTGGCCGCCGAGGGCCACGACGACCTGGTGGTGCTGGACGCTGACTTGGCTGCCGCCACCAAGACCGGTATGTTCCGCAAGGCGCACCCGGACCGTCACTTCGACTGCGGTATTGCCGAGGGCAACATGATGGGCGTGGCCGCAGGTCTGGCCACCATGGGTTATGTTCCCTTTGTTTCCAGCTTTGCTATGTTTGCCGCAGGCCGTGCCTTTGAGCAGATCCGCAACTCGATCGCCTACCCCCGCCTGAACGTCAAGATCGGTGCCACCCACGGCGGCATCTCTGTGGGCGAGGACGGCGCTTCCCACCAGTGCTGCGAGGACTTTGCCCTGATGCGCAGCCTGCCCGGCATGACCGTGATCTGCCCCGCAGACGATGTGGAAGCCCGCGCTGCTGTGCGTGCCGCTTACGCCATGCAGGGCCCTGTTTACCTGCGCTTCGGCCGTCTGGCTGTGCCTGTGTTCCACGATGAGGCCACCTACCACTTTGAGCTGGGCAAGGGCGAGCAGATCACCGAGGGCAGCGACATTGCCATCATCGCCACCGGTCTGATGGTCAACGAGGCGCTGGAGGCCGCCAAGCTGCTCTCCGCCGAGGGTATCGAGATCAGCGTCATCAACGTACACACCATCAAGCCCATTGACGCGGAGTGCGTGACAAAGTACGCCGAAAAGTGCGGCAATGTCATTACCGTGGAGGAGCACAGCGTCATCGGAGGTCTGGGTGACGCTGTGGCCGATGTACTGATGGGCAAGGTCTGCTGCAAATTCCGCAAGATCGGCGTCAACGACCGGTTCGGTCAGTCCGGCAAGGCTGCCGACGTGCTGCGGGAATACGGCCTGACCGCCGATCAGATCGCCGCAACGATCAAGGCCAACATCTGATGAGAGAAAGAGAGACAAAGCACACACTTTGTCTCTCTTTTTTAAGGAAATATTTTTCACTTTTCTCTTGTATTTTCCGTTTTCTGTGCTACAATATAAGTAGTACCAAATGTACCAATCGTTTGAAATAACTTCACA